>MDTD01152574.1_pt1 | contig 10231 bp, 11 predicted proteins | sample 811221 | NCBI WGS metagenome assembly MDTD01 (sample SAMN05326646, study PRJNA326480) | marine metagenome | isolation source: seawater | place: Pacific Ocean: South West | collected 2011
CTATTACAAGCTGAGATTATACCCTACGAACCTGGGCAGATAATGCTGCCAAGGGATAAAAGCAGTCTTAAATATAGCACTCACATTAAATATATTTGTTATGAAAAGATTGTTTACTTTTTTATTATTAATTCCGATTATCTGTATTTCTCAAGTCCAAAAAAAAGACTCTATTTTTTCAAAGATCTACTATCTAGACGAGGTAAGTGTAACTGGTTCTAGAGCATCAAAAGATATTCCAATGACTTTCTCAGATGTCGATTCAGAGGAATTATCAAAACGAAATCTTGGACAAGATTTACCAATCTTATTAAACTACTTACCATCTGTTATTAGCTATTCGGATGCTGGAGCTGGAATTGGGTACACAGGTATTCGAGTCAGGGGTAGTGACGCTACAAGAGTAAATGTTACAATAAATGGGATTCCATACAATGATGCGGAGTCACAAGGAACATTTTGGGTTAATTTATCTGATTTCACATCATCAATTAAAAATATTCAATTACAAAGAGGAGTTGGAACTTCTGTAAATGGCTCTTCTGCATTTGGTGCTAGTTTGAATATTCGTACTGATGGACTTTATAAGGAGAGATTTAGTGAAATTTCTCAAAGTTTTGGTAGTTTTAATTCGAGAAAAAGAACTGTAAAATATACTACTGGATTAATTAATGACAGATTTGAATTCTCAGGGAGACATTCTTCTATAAAGTCTGATGGATATGTAGATAGAGCTTCATCGGATCTTAATTCTTATTTTTTTCAAGGAATTTATTATAACGAAAAAACATTGTTAAAACTTATTTTGTTTGGTGGTGAAGAAATCACATATCAATCATGGTATGGAGTTGATCCTGAAACATTAAAAGTTAATAGGAGATATAATCCAGCTGGAGAAATATATGACGATAATGGAGAGTTCATTAAGTTTTATGAAAATCAAGTCGATGATTATAATCAAAATCATTTTCAATTTCATTGGAATCAGAAATTATCTGTTAAATGGGATTTTTCATTAGGTTTAAATTACACTCGAGGATATGGTTTTTATGAGGAATATAATAATGACCAGTCTTTTTCAAGTTTAATACTGGAAGATATCGAAATTGGTGATACTAAAATTAATACTACCGATAATGTGACTCAAAAATGGCTAGATAATGATTTTTATGTTACAACTTTTTCATTCCAAAAAAAATCTATCAATAATAAAATTATAATTGGAGGTTCATTTAGCAAATATATTGGAGACCACTATGGAAGTTTAATATGGTCAAAATTTTCAAGTAACGCACAGCCAAATCACAGATTTTATTATACTCTAGGGGAAAAAAGTGATGCAAATATTTTTCTGAAAACAACTTTTTTAATCAAAAATTATTTTTCATTTTTTACTGATTTACAATATCGTTATGTAAAGTATGATTTAAAAGGAACATTAAATGGACCAATAGATACAAATGTGAATGAAAAATTTAATTTTTTCAATCCTAAAGCTGGAGTTAATTTATTTATTAATGAAAGTTCACAAGCCTATTTTTCTGTCGCTGTAGCTAATAGAGAACCAAATAAGACTGACTATGATAATGGTTCTCCAAAATCTGAAAAACTTCTTGATTTTGAGTTAGGCTATAAATATTCAAGTAGTAATTTAAATTTAAATTTAAATATTTATCATATGTTATATGACAACCAATTAGTATTAACAGGCGAATTAGATGAGGTAGGTTTCCCAATAAGAAAAAATGTTGGAGATAGCTATAGAACTGGAATCGAGCTGGAATCTTTTTTTAAAATTAGTCCAAAGCTTGAATGGTTAAACAATATTTCATTTAGCAAAAATATAAATAAAGAATTTTATTTTAAAAGAGATGGTATTATACAAAATCTAGGTGAAACTGAAATTTCTTTTTCTCCTTCAATTATTATTGGCAGTAAATTAGTTTTTAAAAAATCAGAAAATTTGATTTTTGAATTTTTGTCAAAATATGTTGGAGAGCAATATTTAAGTAATATAGGTTCGGAATTATCAAAACTTGAATCTTATTTTATTAATGATTTAAGTGTAAATTATCTTTTAAAACCAAAATCTTTTTTCAAAGAAATTCAAATTTCTTTCCTTTTAAACAACTTATTTAGTGAGCTTTATAATTCAAATGGATATTGGTATAATTATGACGATACTTGGTCTAATCCTGAGCAGGCTAAAACTATTGAGGGTATAGGTTTATATCCGCAGGCAACCAGGAATTTTCTATTAGGAGTTAGAATCAAAATGTGATTAATTGGAAATTCTTAAAATATTTCCACTTTTAATTATACCATAATTAACTAAAGGAAAATATTTTATTGTTGAGGTTTTGTCTAATAATATTTGACCAGTAGCTAGACTGTATTTATATCCATTACACTGACATATAGCTAAAACTCCTTCAATTTTAGTTTTGGAACAACTGCTTGGAATTTGATTTGGACAACTTGCCTCCCACGCAAGAAAATTGTTTCCATTAAGATTAAAAATAATTACACCTTTGTATCCAATTCTATCAATTATTTTTGTTCCTCCTACATATTTTAAATTATCATACTCTGGTAAGTTTAAATTAATATCATAATCGAATTTTAAATCAGGTATGTAAGGATTTTTATTTATTGAGTTTTTTTGACAGTTTGCAAAAATAAGAAGAAGATTTATTATTACTAATTTATATAATGGCATTGTTTTAAACATTATTTCAAATTTATATATTTGTTACTATAAATTATATTTAATGTTTAAATAAATGAATAAAGTATCATATTATACTAAAGCAGGGTTTAAAAAATTAAAGCAGGAGTTAAATCATTTGAAAGATATAGAGAGACCTAAAGCTTCAAAAGCTATCGCTGAAGCTAGAGACAAAGGTGATTTAAGTGAAAATGCCGAATATGATGCTGCTAAAGAAGCTCAGGGTTTATTAGAGTTAAGAATATCAAAATTAGAAGAAATTTTATCCAGTGCAAGATTAATTGATGAGTCTCAACTTGATAATTCAAAAGTTTTAGTATTATCAACAGTAAGGGTACGAAATATAATGAATAATGCTGAGATAGAATATACATTAGTTGCTCAAAGAGAGGCTGACTTAAGTTCAGGCAAAATTTCAGTTGAATCACCAATTGGTAAAGGACTTTTAGGAAAAAAAGTTGGAGAAACTGTCTTAATTGAGATTCCAAGAGGTAAAATTCAGTTAGAAATATTAAAAATCTCAAGATTGTAAATTTGAATTCAATTTTTTCAAAAATTATTTCTGGACAATTACCATCCTTTAAGGTAGCAGAGGACAAAAAACATTTTGCTTTCTTAGATATCAATCCTAATTCTGTTGGACATACATTATGTGTTACTAAAAAAGAAGTCGACAAATTATTAGACTTGACAGAAGATGAGTTTTTAAATCTTATGGCTTTTTCTAGGAAGGTTGGAAAGGCTATTGAAAAAACTATCTCGTGTAATAGAGTGGCATTATCAGTAATTGGTCTTGAGGTACCCCATGTTCATGTGCATCTTATTCCTATAAAAAATTTGGATGAAGCAACATTTAACGTAAAGATAAAATTATCTGACAAACAAATGGAGGAAATAGCAAATCAAATTAAATCAAACTTTTGAATATCTTGTATTTAATTCTATCATAAAAGTTGAACCAAAATTAATTTTAGTTTCTTTCAAACTCAATTTACCTTTATGATAATTTTCTATAATTCTCTTAGATAGAGATAAACCCAAGCCCCACCCTCTTTTTTTTGTGGTATAACCAGGTTTGAATATATTTTTTATTTCAATTTTTTTTATACCTGCGCCATTATCTGAAATATAGACGTTTACATAATTTTTACTGCTTTCAATGTTTATGGAAATTTTACCATTTCCCTTAATCGAGTCAATGGAGTTAACTATGAGGTTTTCAATTGTCCAAGAAAATAAAATTGAATTAATAGGTGCAAATATTTTTTTTTTATTTGAATTGATTTCCCAAATTATTGATTTTGAGCTTCTAGACTTTAAGTAGTTTATTGTATTAAAAATTACCAAATAAATATTTTGATTTTTTAAAATAGGAATTGAACCTATTTTTGAAAATCTATCAGCTATAATTTTTAGTCTATTAATGTCTTTTTCTATTTCATTTATTGTTTCTTTTTTGTTTTTATTTTTAATTAAAGTTACCCAACCAATTAATGAAGTAATAGGAGTAGCAATTTGGTGCGCGGTCTCTTTGGCAATTCCTGCCCATAATCTATTTTGTTCTGATATTATTGAAGTTCTGTATACGTAAAATATTACTAGGGCAAAAAGAACAATTATAAGCGACAATGCTAAAGGATAATATTTTAATTTTTGAAGAAGATTTGAGTCACCATAATAAATTTTTTGATTGATAACATTCTCGTATTTAATTGTTATCGGATCATTTTGAGATTTAAATATGTTTAATTTATTGTAAAGTAAGGAGGAATCAACTTTATTATTTTTCTTTTCAATGTCAATATTTTTAAAATCAATTATTTTTCCTTTTGAATTCACTTGAATTATTGGTGTTTTACCAATTTTTTGGATAATATCAAAAGGAAGATTACTATCATTAAAATTAAGATTTGAACTTTTAATTAATTCTTTTTGAGCAATAGCCCAAAGCTCAACTTTATTTCTTTCTTCATTTTTGATTAATTGAAATAATACACTCGTATTCCAAATTATTAGAATTACAATAGAAAATGATCCAAGTAACCACCAATTTTTTAAAATGTATTTAAATTTTTTTTTCAATTAGATTTTTTTAAATTATAATGGTTAAGTTTATAAAAAACATTTTTTTAAATTTATATAATAAATTTATTTAATGGAAATTAGTGGAAATATAAAATGGATTGACTTAGTAAAAACCTATGGAAATAATGGTTTTAGAAAAAGAGAGTTTGTAGTTACAACTGACGAACAGTACCCACAAAATATAATTATTGAGTTTGTTAATGATAAATGCGAATTACTTGATAGTTTTGAAGTTAATGATTCAGTAAAGGTAAGTATTAATTTAAGAGGTAGAGAATGGGTTAATCCTGAGGGAGAAACTAAATATTTTAACTCAATTCAAGCTTGGAGGATAGAAAAGTTGCGAGATGATGCAGTTAGTGAAATAAGTTCTACGCTTGAGAATAACTTCGAAAAGAGCGACGAACTTGATAATGAAGTTGAGGACGACTTGCCATTTTGAGAATTTAAAAAATTTATAATCATTCTAATTTTTCCAATCTTCTAAGTAAAGGTGGGTGTGAATAATGGAAAAAAACATAAGTTGGATGAGGATAAAGATTTGACAATAAACTTACAGAAAGTTTTTTAAGAGCTAAAGCTAAAGGTTTTCCCCCATAAGTCTCTTTAGCATAATTATCTGCTTCGTATTCATTTTTTCTACTAATTATATTGCTAATTACACCTGAAATAAAACTAAATGGAGAATAAATAAAACTAAAAGCAAGAATTCCAAGATGGAAATTCATATTGTCTGAACCTAGAGCTATTGCCAGGTTAATTAGACTCATACATTGCTCAAATAAAAATGAAATTATTCCTAAGTTAATAATTGTAATTACAAGATTTAAAAAAATGTGATTTTTTTTATAGTGGCCAACTTCGTGGGCAAGAACAGAAACTAGTTCTTCCTCAGAATGATTTTTTACTAAGGTATCATATAGAGCAATTGTTTTTTTTGGGCCTAAACCAGAAAAAAAAGCATTTGCTTTAGTAGATCTTTTTGAGCCATCAATTAAAAAAATATTTTCAATTGAATAGCCCACTTTATTTGAATATGCTTTAATTTTTTTTTTTAAAGAACCATCTTCTAATGGGGTTAATTTATTAAAAATTGGTACGATTAGTTTAGCATAAAACATATTTAAAAAAATTACAAAAGCTGATAAAGAAGTCCAAATTAATATCCAAAAGTTTTTTTCAAGCATTTCAATTATTTTGCTACCTATAAAAATTAAAAGTGAACTTATAAAAATAAATATGAAGATTGATTTTATTTTATCTATTACAAAAGTTTTTACTGAAGTTCTATTAAATCCATATTTTTCTTCTATGTAAAAAGTAGAAAATATGTTAAAAGGTAATGTAATTATAAAGTTTATAATAAAAAGTATGAAAAAAAATGATAAAGATTGATAAAAAACATTTTCGATTTTTAAATTTAAAAGGTTATTTAAGTAACCAAAACCCTGGAAATATAATACTATAAAAGTCAGAAAAAAATTAAATGAGTTTAGAATAAATGATAATTTACTTTTTTCAATTTTATATTTTTTTGCCAATTCATAATCTTTTTTTTTATAAAAATTTTTTAAGGAATTTGGAATTTTTGTATTCCAATTTTTGTCATTCAAATATTCTAAAATATTATTAAACACATAATTAAAAGACAACAGAATTAAAATTAACCAAAACCAAAACTCACTACTTAGACTCATTTAATTATATCATTAAACATGGTATTTTGGCGAAGTTAATAATTTATATTAAATTTGCTGGCCTTATTTTAATGATTAAAATTGGAAACACTAAAATATAAGACTATTTCAGCTAACAAATTTACAATAAGTAAAAATTGGTTATTAGTTGATGTTGCAGGGATTAATTTGGGTAGAGCTTGTTCAGAAATCTCTAAACTTCTAAGAGGAAAGCATAAACCTAATTTCACTCCTCATGTTGATTGTGGCGATTATGTTATAGTCATTAATGCGTCAAAAATAAATTTGACTGGCAAAAAATGGAAACAAAAAAAATATATTTCTCACTCTGGTTACCCAGGAGGTCAAAAGATAATCTCAGTTGAAAATCAATTTAGCAAAAACCCAAATAAGATTATTGAAAAATCTGTTAAAGGTATGTTACCGAAAAACAAACTTGGTAATATGATTTTTAAAAATTTGAAAGTTTTTTCTGGGGTTGATCATACTCATGAAGGGCAAAAACCTATCCTTACTAATATTCAAAATTAACTATGGAATTAATAAATACATCTGGAAGAAGAAAAACTTCAATAGCAAGGGTATTCATTAAATCTGGTAGAGGTAACTTTACAGTTAATAGTAAAGATTTAAATAAATATTTTCCTTCTCCAGTTTTACAATATAAAGTTTTGCAGCCTCTCAAACTAACTGATACTGAAAAAAATTATGATATTAAAGCTACAGTTAAGGGCGGGGGAAGTACTGGTCAAGCTGAATCAGTTAGGCTTGCTATATCAAAGGCTCTTAATCAAATAAATAATGATTTCAGAAAAGTACTAAAAGATCAAGGACTTCTAACTCGTGATCCTAGAATGGTTGAGAGAAAAAAGTATGGAAGAAAAAAAGCTAGGAAAAAATTTCAGTTTTCTAAAAGATAATTTAACATAAAAAAAATATTATTGATATCAACATTAATTTTTTCATAATGAATTTTTAGTTTAGCATCTAAATATTTAAGACCTTTTAAGCTACTTAAATATTGCTAAATCAAAGAAAGTAAACTAAAATAAAATGGCAAAAATCGAAATAAAAGAATTAATTGACTCAGGTGTTCATTTCGGACACCTCACTAGAAAGTGGAATCCAAATATGTCTCCTTACATTTATATGGAGAGAAATGGGATACATATTATAAATTTATACAAGACATCAAGTAAAATTGAAGAGGCAACTAAAGCACTAAATAGAATTGCTGAATCCGGAAGAAAAATATTATTTGTTGCAACAAAAAAGCAGGCTAAGGATACCGTATCTGAAATGGCAAAAAAAGTTAAAATGCCATATATTACTGAAAGATGGCCAGGGGGAATGTTGACTAATTTTGTAACCATAAGAAAGGCTGTAAAAAAAATGGCTTCCATCGATAGGATGAAAAAAGATGGTACTTTCGAAACCCTTTCTAAGAAAGAAAGGTTACAAGTTGATAGATTAAGAGAAAAATTAGAGAAAAATTTAGGTTCTATATCTGAAATGACAAGATTACCTGGTGCTGTTTTTATAGTCGATATCAAAAGAGAGCATATTGCAATAAAAGAAGCTCAGAAGTTAAAAATTCCAATTTTTGCAATGGTTGATACTAATTCTGACCCAAGAGATGTTGATTTTGTAATTCCATCTAATGATGACGCCTCAAAATCCATAAGAAAGATTTTATCTATTGTAATTGAATCAATTCAAGACGGCCTATCCGAAAGACAGAAATTAAAAGAGGAATCTGCTAAAGCAGTTGATGACATGGCTGAGGATTCAAACAAAAATGATAAAGAAAAAAAATAATAATTATATAAATTCCTTTATGAAAATTACAGCTAAGGAGGTAAATGAATTAAGAAAAGTCACTGGGGCAGGAATGATGGATTGTAAAAAGGCTTTAGTTGAGTCTGATGGAAACTTTGACAAGGCAATTGAAAATCTTAGAAAAAAGGGTCAAAAAGTTGCTGCAAATCGAGCTGACAGAGCATCATCTGAGGGTGTTGTTTTAGCTAAAGTTAATCCTAATAAAACTGAAGGGATTCTTTTTTCCCTAAATTGCGAGACAGATTTTGTTGCTAAAAATGATAGTTTTATTAAACTAGCTAATGATATCGCTGAAATAGCTATAAACCATGACAGCGTTGAGAATATATTAAACTCTAAAATTAAAGGAATAAATATTTCAGATAAGTTAATTGAGCAAACTGGAGTAATTGGTGAAAAAATTGAAATTGGATCATTTCTAAAGATAAAAGGTGAATATGTAGGCTCATATATACATGCTGGTAATAAGTTAGCTTCATTAGTTAGTTTGTCAAAAAAAATTCCTGATTCTTTTGAAATTTCAAAAAATATTTCTATGCAGGTTGCTGCAATGAATCCAATTGCTCTAGACGAGGAAAGTGTTGATAAAAAGATAATTGATAAAGAAAACCAAATTATTAAAGAACAGCTAATTCAAGAGGGTAAACCCAAAAAAATTATTGAAAATATAGCTAGGGGAAAACTCAATAAATTTTTTAAGGATAATACATTAGTAAATCAGATTTATATTAAAGAAAGTAAAATGTCAGTTAAGGATTATATTAATTCTTTTGACAAGGGGTTAGAAATTAAAAACTTTTCAAGACTTTCACTTTCATAAATTAGTGGGCTTCCAACCAATTTTTTCCTATCCCGATATCAACTTTGAGAGGCACTTTTAATTGATATGCATTTTGCATTTTTTCTTTTACTATATTAGATAATTCATCTATCTCTTCATTTAGTACTTCAAAAACCAACTCGTCATGAACCTGAAGAATCATTTTTGACTTTAGTTGTCTTTTTTCTAGTTCATTAAAAATATTAATCATAGCGATTTTAATAATATCAGCAGCACTTCCTTGAATAGGAGCATTAATAGCATTTCTCTCATCACTTGCTCTTACTACAGCATTTTGGGATAAAATATTTCTTAAATACCTTCTTCTACCAAGAATTGTTTCAACGTAACCAAATTCTCTTGCTTTATCAATTTGATTTCTTATATAATTATTAAGCTCATTATATGTTTTATAATATTTTTCGATTAATTTTTTTGATTCAGCTCTAGATAAATCAGTCTGTTGACTTAGTCCAAATGCAGAAACCCCATACATTATTCCAAAATTAATTGTTTTAGCATTACCTCTCTGAAGTCTTGTTACTTCATTTAAACTGACACCGTAAACACTTGAGGCAGTACTAGCATGAATGTCCTCATCATTTAAAAAAGAATTTATCATTACTTTATCATCACTTAAAGAGGCAACTATACGTAATTCTATTTGTGAATAGTCAGCAGCCAAGATAGAATAATCTTTGTTTTTAGGAATAAAAGCCTTTCTAACCTCTTTTCCAATTTCAGTTCTTATTGGAATATTTTGGAGATTTGGTGATTGACTACTTAATCTACCTGTTGAAACAGTAGCTTGATTAAAAATTGTATGAATTCTATTAGTTTTAGAATTGATTTCTTTAGGTAATGATTCAACATAAGTATTTAAAATTTTTTGTAATGATCTCCAATTCAATACATCACTTACAATGGGATTTTGGTCTGCTAAATCAGATAAAATTTCTTCTGCAGTCGAATATTGTCCTCCTTTAGTTTTTTTTGGGTTATTTACAATTTTTAATTTTTCAAATAAAATTACACCTAGTTGTTTAGGTGAAGCAATATTAA
>MDTD01048926.1_pt1 | contig 10230 bp, 14 predicted proteins | sample 811221 | NCBI WGS metagenome assembly MDTD01 (sample SAMN05326646, study PRJNA326480) | marine metagenome | isolation source: seawater | place: Pacific Ocean: South West | collected 2011
GTTTTACGCCAAGGGATTTGTTCTTCTTTTGGTTTATTGGTTTGCCAAAATAATTCGTCAACTTCTAAATCCTCAAAATTATATTCCTCAAAGTCTTGACTTAAATTACTTGGTGGATTAAAATGGTCACCAGCTGGATTATTTATAGCCATTACACTTCCTCCCATGTTCCACTCTGTTTAACTATCTCAGCTATAGCTTCAAACTCATCCTTAACTACATTAAATACTTTTTTAGTTTCAAGTTTGTCATACATTGAATCTAATGCATTTCTTATCACTTTTATTTGTTCATAACCTTCTCTACTTATCTTTGACATTTTTGTCCTCCTGTAACAATTGTTTTTCTTTCTCTTTTGCTTTATCAAAATCATTCTTTGTGTGTTTTCTGATAAAATCATTTACATCAACATTAAGTCTTGTCAATTCACTTAACGCTAAATCTTTTACAAATTCTTCTTGCTCTTTATCTAAAACTGTAATCATCAGTTTTGATATGTAACTTCCCAATTTATCCATTTGTTTTTCCTTAAATATGTATATATAAATATATAACTATTTTTGTTTTTTAGTATATTTTTGTTTTTTCTTTTTATTTTTAGCTTCTTTAATGTTTTTTCTTTTTTTAAGTCTCTTCTCTCTTTTTCTATCTTCCCTAATATCGTCCCAAAGTCTTAAATCTACCTTAGTCATTTGACTCTCCTAATTTTTTTAGTAAACCTCTTTCTGTTAAATTTAAAGCAACATCATTAAGGTATTCTAAATTTGTTTTTGACATCATTGAAATATTTCCTAAATTGTAATCACCATCAGAATAATTCATCAACCATTTAATAGCTTTAACATGGTTATTTTTACCTTTAAGTCCCGCCACACCACCAATATTGGTATATAAACCTTTTTCACCTAAGTTAACCTCAGCTTTTGTATATTTTTTTTGAACTTTAAACTTTTTTTCTGATAAATTAAAAAAGTGCTCTGATTTAGAGTCCATATCTGAAATAAAATTCTTTAAAAAAATGTATGTGTGATTTAAGTAATTTTCTTGTACAAAATTTAAATCATCAGCTGATGTGTGATATTCGTCATATTCACCATATGCCGTTCTTGTTAAACAACCAATTGGTAGATTTATACCTTGAGAACAAAATTGTCTTTCATCACTACCCATTGGTGCAAACTCTTTACAATTTATATCCGTAAAACTCATAAAATAATCAACTAATCCATTACCAATTCTACTTTTTTTATAATTAAGTTTACCTCTATCACCACAACAGGTAACCACCATTCCACCGATAATTTTTTCTAATTTGTTTTCATTTTTAGCTAACCAACTTATAGAGCCAATGGTTTCAGGAATAAATAAAAATCTGTAAGAATAATTTAAATCCATTTTACCAATACTTTTTGCTAACTTAGTTAAAACAGATACACCGGATAAGTTGTCATTACACATTGATGGGTGGCATGTATATGTAGAAAATAATATTTCTTTTTCTGATTTTCCTTTTACATACAATTCACCATACCTTAAATAACCATCTGACAGACTTGTATCTATCTTAACATGATAAGATGTTTTTTTAAGTTTTTTAAACTGATTATAACTTAAACAAAATCCCCAATCTTTATTATAATATGAGGTTCTATAAGGAATCCAATCTGGATTATCCTTTAAATAATGTAAATGTTTAATTAACTCTTCATAACTAACATTTCTATCAATAGGTTCACTATAACTTACCAAGTGAAGATTGTTCTTTTTGAAATCAATTATCTTGTTACCATCCTCATCAGCTATAAAAGCATCTTTAACATTCCATTCCTTTGGCACAGTCCAATCAAAAACTTTTTCTCCTGACTTAATCTTTTTTAATTCAAGGGGAATAAACTTCTTAATTTTTTTTAATGTATCATAAGTCCCATCTCCTGTTATACTTCTACAAATTGGATATAAGTCTTTTACAAAATTATAAATGTTAAAGTTACTCACTTAGAATCTCCAACAAAACCAGTAATATTTTTTTCCAATACAATATTCATCATATTTCCCCAAAAAGGAAATTTAAAATTAAAACCAAATAGTTTTAACAAAAAGTGAAAATGATTCATAAACAAATTACTATATGGTGAATTAACATATGGATATTCTATTTCTAAAAAATTAAAACCTATATTTTTTAGAGATTGAATAAACCACTTATCATGTGGTACAAAAAAAGTAGTTTCAGGCACATCTAACGCTGGTAGTGTATTCCAAAACTTAAAGTATGTTGAATTTATGTTTGGTGTGGCTAAGAATATTAGTTTACCACCTGGCTTTAGAGCATCATAAGACTTTTGTAAATACAAAAATGGTGTATCGATATGTTGTATCGTCCCTCTATAAACAATCACATCAAAAAAGTTTTTTGTCCAAATGTCTTTGTTAAATTTAATTTTATTTTTTTTAGCTTCTTTGATAGCGTGGTCTGATATTTCCATACCATACATTTCACCATCCCAATCCATAAACTTCAAAAATTCACCAGTAGAACACCCAATATCTAATATTTTTCCACTTGAAACATATTTATTTACTAATTTTTTCTCCATAGCAAAACTTTTTTGTCTTTTATCATCGTTACCAAGTCTCTTTGCAAAATAACTCTTACCATAAATTTTTAAATAGTTTTCTTTAATCTTATTCATCTGTAACAGCTCTACCTTTTAACTCCTCCCAATCTCTTTCTGGCCTTACCTCTAAGTTAGTGTCCCATACACCTTTTAATGTATTTAAATTTATATCTAAGTCTTTTCCAAACTTTAAAAGAGCTTGTACATCTTTAGGAAAACAACTACCACCAAAACCATATTTACCATCAGGACCTGGAACATTTAAATGAGAGTGTCCAACCCTACCATCAGTAACAAACCCCTCTATGACTGTATCCCAGTTTGCTCCAACTTTATCAGATATTTTTCTCATTTCATTCATAAATGATACTTTAGTTGCAAAAAATGTATTTCCAACATACTTTATAAGTTCGGCCGTCTCATAGTTAGTTTCTATTATTGGAATATGTTTTCCAAATCGAGGTACAAAAACATTTTCTTTAACTTCATTTGTATATTTTGCATCTCCACCCAATATAAATCTAGCAGGATTTATAAAATCAAATTTAGCAGAGCGTTCAGTTAAAAATTCAGGATTAAAAACTATATTAAGTTTTGGATATTTATTTTGTAACTCTCTTGTAGCTCCTGGAATCATGGTAGACCTTAGTATGAGCACTGGAGAATCAGCCTCTTTAAAACCGTCACCCCAAGCGTGTTCTTCATTAATCGTTTTATTTATTTCATCAAATAAATTATAGACTATTTTTAAACTTATTGAACCATCTTGATTTGATGGTGTTGGAACTGACACAAATATATAATCGGATTTAGTCAAGACATCAGATAAAGAGTGAGTTGATTTTTTATTATCTTTATCATATATTCTAGTCGTAGCTTCATCAAAACCACATTGTGATGAAAACCCAAAAGCTACAGCTGAGCCTACAAATCCGTTACCTATTATCCCTAAATTCATTTATTTTCCTCCATCCATTCTTTCATATATTTTTCTAATGTTTCAATAGGTTCATAACCTAAATGTTCTTTACTAAAACTTAAATCCGCTAAAGTGCTTCTAGCATCACCTGGCCTTTTTGGTATATATTCTTTTGGATATTCCTTACCAAACATATCTGCTAATTCATTTATACTATAATTGTTAGCCGTTCCTAAGTTAAAAGTTTCTCCACTCCAATCTCCCTCACTCATTTTAATCAAACCCCTAACTATGTTATTAACATGTGTAAAGTCTCTTCTTTGTTCACCATCCCAAGTTATGGTGATTGATTCATTATTTTTATATTGTCTCTGAAAAACACCAACCACAGTAGCATAAGCTCCCTCGGTCGTATGTCTTGGACCAAAAACATTAAAAAATCTAGCTACGGATGCAGATAAATCAAACAGTTTAGCATACATTCTTGTAACTTCCTCACCCTGCCATTTAGCAAATGCATAAGGACTATTATCAGGACCACCATAGAAAGAACTTGAACCTGCATAAACAAATTTACAATTTAGCTTTCTAGCTAAATCACACATATTTGCAGTCCCTTGAGTATTAACACTTAAAAATTCTGTTGGATTTTCAAACGATGGTTGGATTCTAGCTAAACCAGCCAAATGAATTATAGCATCTGAATCTTCTAACTCGTGCATATAATCTGAAAAGTCATCTCTTATGTCTTTAACTAAATACTTAGCTTTTTCATTGTGGTGATTTATGTTACCAGTGGCTAAGTTATCAATCACTATCACTTCAATGCCATCATCAATTAAGGTATCAACTAAGTTACTACCAATAAACCCATAACCACCAGTGACAATCACTTTCTTATTCATTTATTTTCTCCTAATTTATTATCATAGATTTTTGTTTTTGTCTTATCATTCGTTCTGTTACTATTGTGTATTCTATATTTGTAGAGTGGAACTTTAAGAGAGTGCACATCATACTCTTTGTTAAATCTTTTCATCAACTCATGTCCCTCTCTCATTTTAAAATCTTCATTGTAAAAATCAATTCCTGCAAGAGACTCATATGTAAACATTACACCACATGCTATAAAGTCCTCTTCCCACGAGTGTCTACTTAAAACTCTTCCAACATTATCAACTTTAAAATAATCACAAGCCACAGCTTGGTAATTTTCACCCATCATTGTTCCTGAGTTTTGACTTAAAAAAGTATGTAACATATAAAGAAAATCTTTTGACACATAATCATCACAATCAACTCTGACAAAATATCTTCCAAGAGCAACATTTAATATTTTATTTAATGATGAGGGTAATCCAACATTTTGGGTGTTGTTCAAAACTCTTATATTTAAATGATTTTTATGGTTATGAACTATGTCATCTAAACAATCACTTGGATCATCGTTCACGATAACAACTTCAAATTTGTTTTTATCAAATGTTTGACTACAAAGACTTCTAAGACATCTATGTAACCATTTCTTTTGTTTATAACAGCAAATGCCTACAGTTACTTGATACATAGTTTTAGTATACTCTCCAATGCTTTTTGTTGACTTTCTTTGGTGGCTCCAGCTACATGAGGGGTTATAACCAAATTATCAAAATCATCAACCATGTTAAATAAATATGACGTTTTTAATGTGTTTAAATCTTGTTCATTATTTAGAACATCACAACTATAAAATATATTGTAATTCATAACCAAGTGAGCTATGTATTTTTCATCAACTACCTCACCCCTTGATGTATTAATAACTATCAAATTATCTTTAAAACTATCAAAAATGCCCCACGATATCATATTTTTTGTTTCATCAGTTAGATAACAATTGATAGAAACTATATCGCAATCTGATAAATCCTCAATACTATCACAACTATTCTTTACATAAGGGTCATAAAATTTTACATCCAATCCGAATACCTTAGCATATTTAGATATTTTTCTACCTATTCTACCATACCCTATGATACCTAATTTTTTACCATGTAATTCATTAGACCTCAATAGACTTTCATTAACATCATCACGCCACATATCTACATTTCGGATAGCTAAATCAAACTTACGAACAGCATTCATTATGTGTAACCAAGTAAATTCAGCTGAAGCGTGAATACTATTTAAAAATTTTCTATCTTCCAATAAATAATGTAACTCAATACCCATACTCTCCAAATAATCTTTGTCTATATGATTAACACCAGTAGATGGAGTTCCCACCACTTTAAGATTTTTATATTTTGAAAAGTAATTTTTATCTAAAAATTTATCAGTTCCTGGATTCACAATCAAACACTCAGGATTGTCTGACAAATCTAAAGTAGATATTAATTCTTTATCCATAAAGTCATATGGACAATCAAGTTTAATTTTCATTCTTTTCTCTCATTAATATTTCTGCTAATTTAAAATCTACAATGGTATCTATATTTACTGAAACATCTTCATCCATTACATACGGCATACATTTGTCACCATGTCTTGAAAACTTTTCAACTATACAATTTCGTGTCATTGAGTATATAGCTCCATTTCTGATATAACAAGGTTCTAAATCTTGCTTTCTACTACCCTCTCCCTCGGGAAACTCTTTACAAAAGTCCTCTAAATTATTATCAACTATCCTCTTCATCCTAACAGGATGCTTGTCTACCATTCTTGTTACAGATGTAACACTGTCAACATCATTTGAAATCAACATTTGATAAGCTTCTCTTATGTGATTTTCATTTCTTAATGGTGCTGTGCATGGTAACTCCATTACATAGTCATATTTTTTATCATAAATTTTCTCACATTCTAACACAGCATGTTTTACAGCATCACGAGACCAAATTGTATCTCCTGATAACTCATCAGGCCTCATGAAAGGAACTTTCGCACCATACTCTAAAGCCACACCAGCTATGTTCGTGTCATCCGTGCTAACTATGAAATCATCAAACACATCTGACTTTAATGCGCTATCTATAGTATAAGCCATAAGTGGTTTACCATTTAGTGTTTTTATGTTCTTTTTTGGAATAGTTTTAGAACCACCCCTAGCTAATATAATTCCTAATACTTTCAATTTGACTCCCATACTCTTTTAATTGTTTTAATTCTTCAAAATTCATAGAACCTATATGGTCATTACCATCTGAAGATTTATCAAGCGTAAAATGTTTTTCTATAACTCTAGCACCTAATGATATGTTATGTAATGCATAAGATATTCCATAAGAGTGGTCACTTAATCCAACAACTCTATTTTCATAATTAAACTTAACCAAGTTTTTAAAACTAGTGGGATATTTTGAAACACAATTTAAATATAAAACATTTTGATTATTAAATGGCAGCTCATCATGTTCCCAAAACCCTAAAGACACATAAGTTAATTTTCCAAGATTAATTATTCTTTTACACAACTCAGTTTCTTTAACTACAGTTCTACTAGCTATCTTATATAAACTAACATTTAAATCTTCACACCAATCTAATTTTTCTTCATCGAAAACTGATGCAAAAAACTCTATATTATAGTGGTCACACATATCTTTTATGTCCTTAACTTGAGCAAATGTAAACTCATTCTTTTTTCTTGATTCATCACCAAAAACTCTGATTGAGTCATACAATTGAAATTTTGCATAATCTGCACCACCCAAAGAGGATTGTCTAATTAATTCCTCTATTCTTCTAAAATCTCCATTATGATTTATACCTATTTCTGATATTATTTTCATCATCTACTCTCTAATATATTTAATACAATATAATACATTTTTGCGTTATAAGTCAAGCTTTATTTTAAATTGTTTCAATGGCCCATTTGAATAATCATGGTGATACAAATCATAAATTAATGTTCCAGCATAATTTTCTTTTATATCTTCAAGTTCGCTTCTATCATCTCGTGTAAAGCCCCATCTATCTTTCCAAAATTCTAAATGTGGACCATAATCTCCAAAATGTTTACTATCACCTTTTTTAGCTGCTGATGCTGACTTGACAGGTATGTCAACAATCTCTTTTAAATGTTGATTATGCCAAACTCTAAAATCAGGTAATGTTACATTACAAATATTTTGATATAAAAATTGTAATGCGATATCATCATGAGCACAAAACAGATGATAATTATTAGATACCTCTATATGCTCTTTAAATAGTTTAACATTCATAGCTAACAACATGTCAACAGGAGCGTCCACCAAACAAGGTTCACCCCATACATCCCATGATAGTTTCATATCTGGAACTCTGAACCAACCACCTCTTCCTGAAAGTTTACTTATTGGAGCTCTACCAAGTATTCCACACTCATTAGTAAAATCACTCGGACTCCCAACTCCACATTGAGGACCAAATATATTAAAACCAATCATCCCAAATTCATTTAGTTGTTCAGAAGAAACTAATTTATCAAATTTACTAAAAAAGTTTTTTGTTAATGGAAAAGTGTCGTGAGTACACCAAACAATGAAATCTACATCTTCATCATTTTCATCGAGATAATCAATCATCGTTTTAGCTGCCCATTGTAAACCTCTATCTTTATTTTTTATAAAAGTTATATTATTTCTTTCACAAATTTCCATACCTTTTTTGACTTCATCTGGCTCTGAATGGTCATCTATATTATATAACTTATACCCCTCTAAGTCCACATTTTCAAGAAATACATTTTCAATCATATCATAATTATTTCTTGATGATAAATATAAAGCTATTTTATTCATCTGAAACTCCTATCTCTATCTCATCATCGGAAACATTGTACAAACAAACAAAAAGTTTACATAAATTATCCACACAAACTTTATCCTCCATGTCATACTGAGCTATTCTACACATCACAGTATCATTTATAGGTTCATCCAATCCAATCGTTGATGCATGCTCTAAAAATGTTTTTAATGTCTCTGTTTTTCCAATCAAACATCCTGAATTTAAATATTTGTAAGATGAACCATGAGTTTTTTCCTCATCTAATTTTTTTATTTCTTCAAATCTTGAATTTAAATCATCACTCACTGGAGCCATCCGTTCAGGTGTTGGGTAATTGTTTTTTTCTGCGTTAAATACCAAGTCATAATCAGAATAGTATTCTTTATATTTTTCTAACAATTCATGGGGATGTCTTAACAACCCAACATCACCAGCATCAAACCACATTACATATTTTGTATTTATCAACCCATTATTAATAGCCTCTAATGTTTTTGTTACTTTTGATTTTGAACCTTCCCAAAAATTAGTATTTTCTGGCCAATCTAACATTACGATTGGAAAATCATAGAATCTCATAAAAGTTTCTAACATAGTTTCAGTATTTTTATACTTACCACCTTTCCAAGACACAATTGTTATGTCTTTTGTATCCGTAGTTTCAGTTGGACTTTCATTAGTTAGAAACTTTTCAATTATTTTATGATATACTGTCAAACCTCTACTTGATTTTCCATTACCATGAATTACAACAGGACTAGTGCCTGTTTCTTTTAAATTTAAATTAATCTTCATTTATCATTCTCCTGATGTTATTTATGTAAATATCTGAACTGTTAAAATTTAATCCACCTTCAATTGTTTGTTTGATGAATTTTACATCTTTTTTTGTTTTTATTTGTCTTTCTAATTCTTCAAATATATTTTTTTTATTTAAATCTACTAATCCTTCATAATCACTAAAACTACCATCCAACCCACTATTTTTAACCAAAATTGTTGGAATACCTTTTTGAATAGATTTAAATGCTAAAGTTGATGGGGATGATATTACAATCTCTGAATCACATATTAATTTATTATCATCCTCACAATCCATTATGACTTCGTAATCTAATTTGTTATTAACAATTTGTTTTAAATAATTTATGTCACTTGAAACTTTTGGATTATCTTTTCTACTTTTTAATTTAAAAATAATTTTTTTGTTAAATTGATTTTGTAAATCTACAAGTCCACAATCATCTATGAATTTTTCGTTTAAAGTTACTTTAAATGGACATTGTCTATTACCTAAGAAATTAACAATTACAAGAATATGTTTTTGCGTGTTTTCATATTCAACAAGTTTATCGTTTGATGGAATACCACCAGCAACAAAATTAAATTCACTACCAAACCCCGTGTTTAAATATTTAGTAACGTCTTTTTTACCAAATAAACTTATTTTATCCCAATACTGACTGTCTCTTTGTACAATGTTAGCACCACTTTGTTCAAGATAACCATTACCCTCATAATGAGCTAAAGTAGGTATTTTATTTGTTTTAGCGTGAGAGCCCAACTTGTTTAAATTGTTTCTTGGTCGACAATCATCAAACAAAATCAAATCATAATCTCTGACATCAGGTAAATCGTACATAATTTGTCTACAATAAGATTTATATTTATCTTCAAATACATCTCTAAAGTCAATATCACCATACCAATCAAAGTTATTACCCATCTGCGATGTCTTTACAACATCAATTGTAAATTGTTCAGACAACTTAGGAATTATTGGATATATTCTTTCACCAACTCTATATATTGTTGCACTTAATAAGATTTTTTTCATATGTCTCTATTTTATTTATTTTGATACCTAACATACCCAACTCAAAAGTTCCCTCTTCTATCTCATCATCATTAGCTAATATCTCTGATAAA
>MDTD01130756.1_pt1 | contig 10230 bp, 8 predicted proteins | sample 811221 | NCBI WGS metagenome assembly MDTD01 (sample SAMN05326646, study PRJNA326480) | marine metagenome | isolation source: seawater | place: Pacific Ocean: South West | collected 2011
GATGCGGCGCGCCACGAGGCCGGCCACCTGCACGGTGGCGATCCGGCCATGCGGGCCATCGATGACAAGCCCGTTGCGCTCGTTCAGTTCGCTGGCCTTGTCCAGTTCGGCATTCAGGAACTTGCCGGCGCGATGGCGAACCGTGGTGATGCGCCCGCGCACCGGCGCGCGGTTCACATGTACGGAGAAGACATTCATGAACACCGAGACGCGCAGGCGCGGCTGGTCGCCAAGCCCCAGTTCCGCTGGCGGCACTGTCTCGCCGATGGCAGACACGACGCCGTCGGCCGCGGACAGGACCAGGTCGTCGTCCTGTGGCACGACGCGGTCAGGATCGCGGAAGAAATAGGCGCACCAGCCGGTCAGCGCCAGTCCGATCCAGAACAGCGGATCCCAGATGAGGCCAAGGATGAGCGCGGCCACGAAGAAGGCGGCGATGAAGGGCCAGCCCTCGCGGCGGACGGGGACGAAGGTCCTGGAAATGGTGTCGGCAAGACTCATGTGTTTTTCTTGTCTCTTGCGGAAAGATCGGTCGCCCAAGCCATACACGATGGGCGGGCGGCGGGGCAAACGCGAATGTGGGAAAGGTAAACGCCCGGCGCAAGGCGGGCGAAGCCGATGCCACGCCCGCTCACCTGGGCCACCTTCCCCCACATGGGGAGAGGCGAGAAAGCGAAAGTCCCTGTCCTCAGACCCCGGCAGGCCTGACGCGCACGACGACGCCCATGTCGTCCTCCTCGCGGGCGCGGCGCAGGCGTTCCTCGGCTTCCGTGGCCTCGCGCTGGCGGTCCCACATGTCGGCATAGAGGCCCTTCCTCGCCAGCAGTTCGCGATGCGTGCCCTGCTCGGCGATCAGCCCGTCACGCAGCACGATGATCGAATCGGCGGAAATGACGGTGGACAGGCGATGCGCGATGACCAGCGTGGTGCGCCCGCGCGACACCAGATCGAGCGCGGACTGGATTTCCTGCTCGGTATGGGTATCGAGGGCCGATGTGGCCTCGTCGAGGATGAGGATGGGCGGGGCCTTGAGAATGGTGCGGGCGATCGCCACGCGCTGCTTCTCGCCGCCCGACAGCTTCAATCCGCGCTCGCCGACCATGGCCTTGTAACCCTCCGGCAGTTTCTCGATGAAGCCGGAGATCTGGGCCAGTTCGGCGGCGCGGCGCACCTCGTCCTCGCTGGCATCCGGGCGGCCGTAGCGGATGTTGTAGGCAATCGTGTCGTTGAACAGCACGGTATCCTGCGGCACCATGCCGATGGCGGCGCGCAGGCTCTCCTGCGTCACGTCGCGCACATCCTGGCCGTCAATGGTGATGGCGCCCGATTTCACGTCGTAGAAGCGGAACAGCAGCCGGGAAATGGTGGATTTGCCCGCACCCGACGGGCCGACAATGGCCACGGTCTTGCCGGCCGGCACCTCGAAGGAGATGCCTTTCAGGATGTCGCGCTCGCGGTCATAGGCGAAATGCACGTCCTCGAAGCGGATCGTGCCGGCATCGACGGCCAGCGGTGCCGCGCCGGGCTTGTCCACAACCTCGGCCCTGACGTCCAGCAGGTCGAACATCTGCTCGATATCGGTCAGGCCCTGCCTGATCTCGCGATAGATGAAGCCGATGAAATTGAGCGGAATGGCAAGCTGGATCAGCATGGCGTTGATGAAGACGAAATCCCCCAGCGTCTGCGTGCCGGCCTGCACTTCCAGCGCCGACATGACCATGGCCACAGCCATGCCGACGCCGAAGATCACGCCCTGGCCGAAATTCAGCCAGCCGAGCGATGTCCAGGTCTGGGTGGCCGCCTTCTCGTAGCGCGCCATGGAGCGGTCGAAGCGGCTCGCCTCCATGTCCTCGTTGTTGAAATACTTCACGGTCTCGTAGTTCAGCAGCGAGTCGATGGCCTTGGTGTTGGCGTCGGTGTCGGAATCGTTCATCTCGCGGCGGATCTGGATGCGCCAGTCGGACGCCTTCACCGTGAACCAGGTGTAGAGCCAGACGGTGACCGCGACCACCGCGACATATTCCCAGCCATAGGCGACGGCGAAAATCACGGCGGTGAGGCCGAATTCGAGTACCGTCGGCGCGGTGTTGAGAATGGTGAAACGGACGATGGTCTCGATGCCCTTGGTGCCGCGCTCGATGATGCGCGACAGGCCGCCGGTGCGCCGCTCCAGGTGAAAGCGCAGCGACAGCCTGTGCATGTGCACGAACGTCCGGTGCGCAAGCTGGCGTACGGCATGCTGGCTGACGCGGGCAAACAGGGCGTCGCGCAACTGGTTGAAGCCCTGCTGGCCGATGCGGGCAATGTTGTAGGCAAGCACCAGCGCCGCGGGTGCCAGAAGAAAGGCCGGCAGGCCGCCGGGCAGATCGCCCTCCCCGTTCAGCGCGTCCGTGGCCCATTTGAAGAAGTAGGGCACGAGGATGAGCACCAGCTTGGCGACGACGAGGAACAGGGCCGCCCAGAGCACACGCATCTTCAGGTCGGGCCGTCCTTCCGGCCACATGTAGGGCCAGAGATTGCGGATGGTCTGGAATGTCGAGCCGGAATCGGCTGAAACGGTCTTGGCCAAAGCGGATTGTCCTGTTCAGGAATCGGCAGCGCCGGCGCAGCAGCCGGCGAGCAGGATAACAAAGTCCTCGCGAAGCCCGGTCAGGGCCGCGCGGTTCAGCGAATAGCGGGAACGCTGGGCATCCGGCTCATAGGTCACGAAACCGGCCTCAACCAGCACCCTGAGATGTTGCGAGACAGTGGACTGGGCCAGCCCGGTCGTCTCCACCACGTCCTTGCAACAGCAGGCATCGGCGCAGGCAAGGCGCCTGAGGATGCGCAGGCGCGCCGGATTGGCGAGCGCGGAGAGACGGCGCGCCATGGCGGCATCGTCCGCACCTTGCGGGCAATGCGCTCCTGCGCCGGGAATCTTCATCGCTTCATTCATCGTTCATCGGCGATATACGATGAACTTGCGCATTGCAAGAGGGGCGCGCATGGCGCCGGCGGAGAATCCCCCCGACCGTCCCTGTCTTCTAACCGCCCGTGCCTGCGGCGCCGTCTTCGGACGGTGTTTCAACCGTGCTCATGTCGGCGGCTTCGCCTTCCGGCGTCTCGCCGGGAACACGGAAGACCTGTCCCGGCCAGATACGGTCGGGATCGGCGATCTGTTCCTGGTTGGCCAGATAGATGGTGGAATAGCGCACGCCGCGGCCGTAGACCCGGCGCGAGATCTGCCACAACGTGTCGCCGCGGCGGATGATGACAGAGCCTTGCGTCGCTTCAAGCGCCGGTGCGGTGGTGGCCATGGATTGCGAAGCGGTGACCTGGCCGGCCTCCTGCTGGCCGCCACCGGCGTTGGCAAGCTGCCCGCCGGGCTGTTCGCCCGATCCGGTTGCTTCTCCTGCTTGTCCCGTCGCCGGCATTTGTCTGGCCGCCGCGCCGTCCGTGGAGCTATCACGGCCTTCCGCGGATCGGGCAGGCGCTTCGCCCCCGTTGCTGTCCGGCGATGCCGGCTGCTGGTTCGATTGCGTTTCCCGGGGCGCCGCGGGCGCGACAGCGGCAATGGCCTCGCCCTCGGACCGCTGGAAGGGAACGGCGGCGCGGGCGATCACATCGGCATTGTTGGCGGCCAGCAGGTCGGCGCGCACGATATAATCGCCGACGGGAAGGTCGCGGGTCGCCTCGACAAGGAAACGCCCGCCATCGGTCACCGGCGCATCGCCCAGGAGGATGTCGTTGGCGTAAACGCGCACACGCTCGCCGCCCGAGGCGGCGCCGGCAACAAAGATCCGGCGGCCCTCGATCTCGACAGCCTCGACGAGCACGGAGGGCTTTCCGTCAGTACTGGCGGGGTCGGCAACCGGCGGGGTTTGCGTTGATCCGGCAGCCGTATCGCCGCCATCCGGCGCTGGCGCGGCGGTTTCCCGTCCGGCAGCAGGATCGGCCATGGCGGTCTCGACGCCCGCTTCAGGCTGCCCAGTGCCGGAGGGCTCTCCGGCCGTGACGGACGGAGCCGTCTCCTGACCAGCAGGCGGAGCCGCCTCCCCGTTTGCATCGGCCTGACCGGCGGCAGCCACAGCGGACCCGGTATCGCCGGCGGGCGCGGGTGCTGCGGTATCACCGGCTTCACCGGAAGCTACGGGAGCGCCAGCGGCGGGTGCGGAATCCGGCGCGGCGGCAGCATCACTGGCTTGCTCTCCATCCGCTTGCGCCGAGCCTTCGGCGGCGGGCGCGGCATTGTCCTGCGACGCGGTCGCTCCGTCCTGCCCCGTGGCCGGTGCACCGGCAGAGGTTCCGGCAGGTGTTTCGGCAGGCGCCGGCGTGGTGATGAGGCGGCTCGGCTTGCCCGGTTCCTCCACAAGGGCCAGCACCTGGCCGTCGGCGGTCTCCGGCACGGCGACGATGGCCGTCTCCAGCGAAGTGGCCGCGCGGCCATCGGTCTCGGTTGCGCGCAGGACAAGCTGGTAGTCGCCGGGCTTCAGCGGCTCGTCCAGCACGATGGCGAAGTCTCCCGAAAGGGTCGCCTTCGTCTCGCCGAGCTTGCGGGCTCCGGAGATCAGTTCAACGCCCGCTTCCGCGCCGGCAGAGCCGGCCACCACGAGCGAGCCGTCCGGCTCCACGCGGACGATGCCGAAGGAGGGCGTGACAACCTGCGGCGCGGCGGCTGTATCCCGGGCAGGCTGTTGCGCGGCGTTTTCGGGCGCCGCTGCCGGTGGGGCCGCCGCCGTGGTGCCGGACGCCTGCGAGGACCCGGCATCGCCGGTTCCGGCTTCCGGCGTGGCTTGCGCCGTCTCCGTTTGCCGGCTGGCGACCGCCGCCGGCGCTCCATCGTCCGGCTGACCGGGCTGGCTGAAGGGACTGTATCCGGCCATATACGCAATGGCAGCGGCAAGAACCACCGCCACCGCCACGCCTGCCCACCGAATGACCTTGACCGGAATCATGTCCGCAACACCCTTGTCATCATCTGTCGCGCCCTTTTAGACCCAATCGCCCAAGGTCTCAAGAAACCCGGGGGTTGGCGCCGCCCGCGCTCTTGACCCCATGCCCCGCCAAGGACAAAACAAGGCCATGACCACGATCTCTTCCATTTGCGTTTATTGCGGTTCTTCCGACGGAGCCAGAGAAATCTACCGCGAGGCCGGTTTCCAGCTCGGCCAGGCCATTGCCGAAGCGGGCCTCAGGCTCGTCTATGGCGGCGGCACGCGCGGCATCATGGGCGCCGTCGCCGAAGGCGCCATCGCCCATGGCGGCAAGGTGACAGGCATCATCCCGCGCTTCCTGATGCGCAAGGAAGCGCCTGAAGCGGCCGGCGAAAACCTCGACGAACTGGTCGTCACCGAGACCATGCACGAGCGCAAGCATGCCCTGTTCCAGCGGTCCGGCGCCTTCGTCGCCATGCCCGGCGGCATCGGAACCGTCGAGGAAATCGTCGAGATGATGACCTGGGCGCAACTCGGCCATCACACCAAGCCGATGGTTTTCGGCAATATCGGCGGCTATTGGGGCCCGATGGTGGAGATGATGGACCACATGATGAGCGAAGGCTTCATCCACACCGCAAACCGGGTGAAGCCCATGGTGATCGACGAGGTGGGCGCCATCGTTCCGGCCATCCTCAAGGCGGCCGCGGAAGCGGAGAAGCCGGCCGGCGAACCCGCCGTCATCGAACGCATGTGAGCCGGGACGGCCGCCGCGGCGGCTTTCGGGCAAAGCCAGATTCGGGAGCCCACTGATGACCGACACGACAAGGCCGGCGCTTGAGGTGCGCAATGCGCGCAAGGGCGACATCGACGGCATCATCGCGCTGTGCCGGCGGGTCTATCCGCACGAGACCGCCTATACGCCGGGCATGATCCGCGGCCACATCAACGCCTTTGCCGAAGGCCAGTTCGTGGCGCTCTTCGAGGGCGTCGTCGTCGGCTATGCGGCGTCGCTGATCCTGCGGGAGTCGCGGGTGATGCGTCCGCACAGCTGGACGGAAGTGACCGGTGGCGGCTATGCCAGCCAGCATTTCGCCGGTGGCGACTGGCTCTACGGCATCGAGGTGATGGTGCATCCCGACTACCGGCGCCTGCGCATCGGCAAGCGGCTCTACCAGGCGCGCGAGAGGCTGGCCACCGAACTGGGGCTCAAGGGCATTGCCTTTGGCGGGCGCATTCCGGGATTCGCCCGCCGGCGCAAGCAGTATCCCGATCCGCAGGCCTATGTGGAAGCGGTGATGGCAGGCGACATCCGCGACACGGTCATGGCCTTCCAGATGCGCGCCGGCTTCGAGCCGGTCATGGCGCTGGCCGGTTACAATCCCGACGACAAGCCGTCGGGCGGCCACGCGGTGCTGATGGTCTGGCGCAATCCCTACCTGCACGCCTCCATCGAGAACCAGCCGGTGACGCGGGCCAATCCGGAAGTGGTGCGCGTGGCCACGGTGCAGATGCAGGCGCGCACGCTGTCGGTCACGGACGAGTTCTACAAGGCGGTGGACTATTTCGTCACCGTGGCATCGGACTACGGTGCGGATTTCGTCGTGTTCCCGGAATATTTCTCGCTGCAACTGCTCTCGGTGGAAGAGGAGGAACTGGCGCCCGAACCGGCGATCCGGCGCGCCGCCGAACATACCGAAACACTGGTGGAACGGATGCGCCAGATGGCCATCCAGCGGGCGATCAACATCATTGGCGGCTCGCATCCGGTGTGCGGCGCGGACGGCGAAATCCGCAATGTCTGCCATGTCTTCCTGCGCGACGGGTCGGTGCATGTGCGCGACAAGATCCACCCGACCCCGGACGAGCGGGAAGCCTGGAACGTCCAGGGCGGCGACGGCGTGGACGTGATCGAGACCGATTGCGGCCCGGTGGGCGTGATGATCTGCTACGATTCGGAATTCCCCGAGATCGCACGGCGCCTGACCGACCAGGGCGCGCGCATCCTGTTCGTGCCCTTCAACACCGATACGCGGCACGGCTACCTTCGGGTGCGCTATTGCTGCCAGGCCCGCGCCATCGAGAACCAGAGCTATGTCGTGACCTCGGGGATGGTGGGCAATCTCGACAATGTCTCCAACCTCGACATCCAGTATGCGCAGTCGGCCGTCTTCACGCCCTGCGACTTCCCCTTCGCGCGCGACGGAATCGCGGCGGAGGCAAGCGAGAACGTGGAGATGATCACCGTGGCGGACCTCAACCTTGCCACCGTGCAATGGGCGCGCGCCCAAGGCTCGGTGCGCAACCTGCGCGACCGCCGCTTCGACCTCTACCGCACGCGCTGGTCCGACGGCGGCTGACGAGGGCCCCTCGCCCCTGCCCCGTCAGGTCTTCTGGCCCGGCTCCACGTCGGGAAGCCGCGCACGGGCGCGCCGCGCATCCGAGAGCATGGACCAGCTATAGACCACGAGCGCGGCCCAGATGAATCCGAAGGCAATGAGCCGGGTGACGTCGAAGGGTTCGCGGAAGGCAAACACCGCGATGACGAATATCATCGACGGCGCGATGTACTGCATGATGCCGATGGTCGACAGGCGCAGGAGCTTGGCGCCATTGGCATAGGAAATGAGCGGCACGGCGGTGACGAGGCCCGTGCCCGCCAGCAGGGCCATGCCGGCCCATCCGCCGGCTGAAAAATGGTTTTCGCCGATGGCTGTCAGGTAGAGGAGATAGCCGAGCGCGAAGGGCGAGAGGATCAGCACTTCCAGAAGGAAGCCCTGGTTCGGCCCGATCGGCAGCGTCTTGCGAAAGAAGGCGTAGAAGCCCCAGGAGACGCACAGCGCAAGCGACACCCATGGCAGCCCGCCCGCCTCGACGGTCAGGATGGCGACCGCGATCACGGCCAGCGCGATGGCCGTCCACTGGGCGCGGCTCAGCTTCTCCTTCAGGAGCGTGGCGGCCAGCAGCACCGAGAACAGCGGATTGATGTAGTAGCCGAGCGCCGTTTCCACCGTGCGCCCGTTGCCCACCGCCCAGACATAGATGCCCCAGTTGAAGGAGACGATGGCCGCGGTGAGCATGGCCATGCGGATCATGGGCCAGGACTTCAGCGCCGCTTTCAGGTCCGCCGTGCGGCGCAGGACGACCAGCACCAGTCCGGCCACGGGAACCGACCACAGGATGCGGTGAACCACAACTTCGGCAGCCGGCACATCGGACAGCGCCTTCATGTAGAAGGGCAGCAGGCCCCACATGAGATAGGCTGCCAGCGCGAACAGGAAGCCCTGCAACGTATCGCGGTTTTCCGCCTGCGGCGCGGTTTCGTCAGCCATGGATGACCCTCCAGGGCCGCTCCATGGCACAGGCCGGGCGATGCGACCAGCAAGAAAAGCTGATGGGTGAAGTGAAGCGCGTTGATGCGGCGCGGCAGGACGCCGGCTGCTACTCCGCCGCCATCAGCCCTGCCAGTTCGCGGTTCTTCATCAGCTTGTAGACGATGGAATCCATCAGCGCCTGGAAGGATGCGTCGATGATGTTGTCGGAGACGCCGACGGTCCACCAGCGCGCGTCGGTCGCATCGGTCGATTCGATCAGCACCCGGGTGATGGCCTCGGTGCCGCCATTGAGGATGCGCACCTTATAGTCGGCCAGTTCCAGATCGCCAATCTCGTCCTGGAAGCGGCCGAGATCCTTGCGCAGCGCAATGTCGAGCGCGTTGACCGGACCGTGGCCCTCCGCCACCGACATCTTCTCCTCGCCGTCCACCTCGACGCGGACGATGGCCTCCGACACGGTCTTCAACTGGCCGTTGGCGTCGAAGCGGCGCTCCACCATGCAGCGGAAGCTTTCCACCTTGAAGAAATGCGGCACCTCGCCCAGCGTGCGCCGCGCCAGCAGTTCGAAGGACGCGTCAGCGCCCTCGTAGGAATAGCCCTGGGCCTCGCGCTCCTTGACCAGCGAGATCAGCGTGTCGAGGCGCGGATCGTCCTTCGCAACGGCAATGCCACGGCGTTTCAACTCGTTGATGAAATTCGATTTTCCGCCCTGGTCGGAGACCATGACCTTGCGGGTGTTGCCCACCGTTTCCGGCGGCACATGCTCATAGGTCTGCGGCTCCTTTAAAAGCGCGGATGCATGGATGCCGGCCTTGGTGGCGAAGGCCGAGGCGCCGACATAGGGCAATTGCGGGTCCGGCGCGCGGTTCAGCAATTCATCGAAGCTGCGCGACAGGCGCGTGATGCCGGCCAGCGCTTCCGCCGTCACGCCGGTCTCGAAACGGTCCGCATAGGCGGGTTTCAGCATCAGCGTGGGAATGATGGCGATGAGGTTCGCATTGCCGCAGCGCTCGCCGATGCCGTTCAGCGTGCCCTGCACCTGGCGGCAGCCGGCCTCGATGGCGGCCAGCGAATTGGCCACCGCCTGGCCGGTGTCGTCATGGGCGTGGATGCCGAGACGCTCGCCCGGCACGCCGGCGGCGATCACCGCCTTGACGATTTCGCCGATCTCGGCCGGCAGCGTGCCGCCATTGGTGTCGCACAACACGATCCAGCGCGCGCCCGCATCACAGGCGGTCTTCGCGCAGGCCAGCGCATAGTCCGGATTGGCCTTGTAGCCGTCGAAGAAATGCTCGCAATCGACCAAGGCCTCCTTGCCGGCGGCGATGGTGGCCTCGACGGAGGCGGCGATGCACTCCAGGTTCTCATCGTTGGTGCAGCCGAGCGCCACGCGCACGTGGTAATCCCAGCTCTTGGCCACGAAGCAGACGGCATCGGACGCCGCCTGGACGAGGGCTGCCAGGCCCGGATCGTTGGAGGCGGAGACGCCGGCGCGCTTGGTCATACCGAAGGCGACGAATTTTGCCGCCTGGGTGCGCTTTTTGGCGAAGAAGGCCGTGTCGGTGGGGTTGGCGCCAGGATAGCCGCCTTCGACGTAATCAATGCCGAACTCGTCGAGCATCTTCGCGATGGCGATCTTGTCCTCCACCGAAAAATCCACGCCCGGTGTCTGCTGCCCGTCGCGCAATGTCGTGTCGAAAAGATGGATGCGTTGCTTCGTCATGTTCCCTGCCCCCTTACCCGAATACGCCCGCATACCACAGAACGGCGGCCGTGATCACCACCACGAGAATGCCCTTGGCGACGAGGCCGTAGAGAAGCCACTTCGGCAGGGCGGCGGCCTTTTTCTGCTCATCCGTCGGCATGGGGAGGCCACTCCTGGGTGTCATGGTCGGGATGCTGGAGGTTCGTGAGCGTGTCGAGAAATGGCGCGGCCCCGATATCGTCGAGGGTGGCGCGTTGCGGCAGGGAATCAGATCGGC
>MDTD01078552.1_pt1 | contig 10229 bp, 8 predicted proteins | sample 811221 | NCBI WGS metagenome assembly MDTD01 (sample SAMN05326646, study PRJNA326480) | marine metagenome | isolation source: seawater | place: Pacific Ocean: South West | collected 2011
CGCCACATTGAGCATGTTCAAACATAGGGAGTTTATGCATCATTATCCATGTTGGACGAGTCATTACTCCCACAGAATTAGTTTCCTCTAAAAATTTATCACGCTGTTTTTTATTTTTTAGAATTATAGTATTTAACCAATAATTAGATTCGCACTGAGCCGGTTCTTTAAAAAAAGAACAATCTAAACCGTCAAAGAATTTTTCGTATTTTTCAGCAAGTTGTCGTTTATTTTTTAAAAATTTATCTAAATTTTCAAGTTGTGCAACTAATAATGCTGCATTAATATTTGGCATTCGATAGTTATAACCAACCATATCATGAATAAAATCCCATCTATGAGGTAATTTAGCAGTCGTACTCAAATGTTTAGCTTTGTTTGCAAGACTTTTGTTATTTGTAAGAATACACCCACCTCCACCTGCGGTAATGATTTTATTACCGTTAAAACTCATGACTCCTAAATCTCCAAAGGTCCCAGTGTGTTTGTTTTTGTATTTACTTCCAACACTTTCTGCAGAGTCTTCAACAACAAATATATTATGCTTGTCACAAATTTCTTTTATTTCATCTATCTTGCAGGGATGCCCAAAAGTATGCATGGGAACGCATGCGCTAACAGTTTTGCCGGTTGTATTATTGATGCACTTTTTATTTTTGATAGATGTATTTTCTTTTAGAAATTTTTTTAAAGCATCTGGTGATAAGCCCATGGTATCTTTATCAACATCAATGAATATAGGTTCTGCTCCGCAGTATTTAATCGCATTACAAGTAGCAACAAAAGTCATTGATTGAGTTATAACCTCATTATTTTGACCTACATTGGCAAGTATAAGTGATATGTGTAGTCCTGAGGTTCCATTGCTTGTAGCCACAGCATATTTAGCACCTGTATATTTTGCTATTTCTTTTTCAAATATATCTACATATCTACCAACAGATGAAACAAATGTTGAATCAATACATTCGTTTACATATTTTTTTTCATTTCCAAGAAATCTTGGCTCGTGCAAAGAGATAAAATCTTTAGATTGATAGGTTTTTTGAATAAAGTCAGTAATATGTTCAAACATCACATTTTTCCACTAAGATACTTGCCTAAATCAACGTAATTAAATTCAGGTATCATTTTAAAAAATTCATTGGCAATTAATTCTTTGTTCCAGGTGCTGCTTTTCTTGATTTTTAAGATTGCATTTTCAAAATCATTTAAACGATCATCATCATAATTTGGTATATTTTTTATAACGCCGATATTCTTATATTTATTCATATCAATATTTTCTTTGCTTGTATAAAACTCTTCAAAGTCTTTTTCACCTGTTGTATCGCTTTTAGTAAATAAGCAAGGCCATTTGTTTTCTTTAGGCAAGCTTTTTATAAGATCTCTTGCCTCTTCTTCCGAGTTACAAAGGTATGCATCATATCCAATTGAATTAAGGTATTTCAAAGCAATATCTGAAAATGATATTAGATGAAGAGACTCGCTAAGCTTTGGAAAAAATATATCTCTATTTTCACCAAAAATACAGCTCATTAAGCATAACTCCCCACTTTCTTTTGGCGTAACAAAGTATCGTCTTACATCGCTTGGTGCTGCAATTGGCTGTCTTTTAGCAATTCTTTGGTTAAAGCCATGAAGAAGAGAACCATCACTAAAAGCTACATTTGCAAATCTTGAAGTGGATATTTTAATTTCTTGTGACCTGCGCATTATAAACATTTCCATAATTCTTTTGCTGGCTCCCATCATGTTAACGGGATTAGCAGCTTTATCAGTGCTAACACAAAAGTATTTTTTTGAAGATTTTTTAATTGCTTGCTTAATTGTTTTATCTGTATTTAAAATGTTTACATCAATCATTCTCATTAATGTGAATGGATCTTCTTCACTTCTTACATGTTTTAATGCTGATAAATTTAATACATAGTCATATTTGCCATCTGATTGGATGAATGCGTCATACTCAATCGAACCAATATCTATAGCGTAGGTATTAAAATCACCATCAATATACCCATGGGAACTTCTTATATCTCTGACAAGTTCCGTTAAGTTATTTTCATTAATATCTACAACATGTAATTTCTTTGGATTACGTCTAAAGATTTCTTTGACTACTGCTTGTCCTATTGCGCCAGCGCCACCAATAACGAGAAAAGAAGAAGAAGATACTATTTTTTCTAGTTCATCATGATGATCTTTAATATCATCTTCAAAAAGTACTTGGGTTCGGCCGATTAAATTTAGTATTTTATTTTCATTCATGTCATTCTTTAATCTTTACGTATGATTCGCCATGTTTTTAAACTTCTTATTTGTTTCTATTAATTCTTGAAAAGTGCCTTGATCAGCTACTTTTCCTTCATCAATAAAAAATATCTGGTCACATTTTTCTACTGTCTTTAGGCGATGGGCAATCATGATAATGGTTTTTTCATCACTAAATTTGTGCACAGCTTGCATAATAATATTTTCAGTTATTCCATCAAGAGAACTAGTTGCCTCATCAAATACTAATACCTCTGCTTGATGATATAAAGCTCTAGCAATTCCAATTCGCTGACGCTGTCCACCAGAAAGCTGAACTCCTCTTTCTCCAACTCTGGTTTGAACTCCATTTTTTAGGTCTTTTACAAATTCTTCCAGGTTGGCTAACTTTAATGCATTTTCTACTTGCTTAATGTTAATTTCATCCTTTGAAAAACCAAAAGCAACATTTTCTGCAATGGTGCCCTCTGATAAAAATATTGTTTGTGCTACAAAACCAATACTATTTTGCCAAGATCTGCGATTGTGATTATTTATAATTTTATTGTCAATCTTTAAGAATCCGTTTTGGGGTTCTATCAAGCCAAGCAAAATATCTACTAGTGTTGATTTTCCAGATCCAGATGGTCCAACTATTCCAATTACTTTTTTAACTGGTATTGATATATTCAGTTGATTTAAAACTAATTCTTTTTTACCAGGATATCTAAATGAAATGTTTTCTAGTGATATTTGCTTTATTGGATATAGATAGCTTTTTTCATTTTTAATAGTCTTGGATTTGTTTGTCGCAAGTTTTATTTCTGATAAATCAATTAAATCTTTCTGTATTGCATAATATGCCGCTGTGTTTGCTTTTATAGTAGCTAAACTATTATATATTTGTTGAAAAGCGGGCAATAATTTTATTCCGGCAATAGCATAGACAGAAATTATTGGAAGGATTAAGCTTAAATCTCCATCGTAACTTGTAAATAAGTAAAGTACGAGCGATATCATCGAGCCGAAAGCAATCAGTTCCATAAAGTAACGTGGTGCGTGTGCTAATGCAGAGTTAACTCCTTGACTATTAGCAAACACGACGCCAGTTTTATAGAAACGATCTATAAAGTCACTATTTCTTCCTAATAATAATACATCTTTTATGCCGCCAAATCCTTCATTCATTAGTCGAAAACGTTTTTCCATCATTTCCGATATTGATCTACCATTATTTAACAATGTAATGCTAACTAGTTTAAAAATGAAATAATACGACAATGCAAATACTACAACACCAACAAGTGCAACAATTGGGTCAAAAATAAAAATACTTATGCTCAGAAATAATACAAATACAACATTTGCATTCAAATGCATAAAAGGCATCAAAATACCCTGATTTACCCTTAAGGTTTCAGTTGCAATTTGTTTCGTTAAATGAGCGCTACTTCCTGATGCATGAAATAACCAATCCTGCTTTAAATAATATGAATATAGTCTATCAGCAATTTCAACACCAATTTTATTTGCAAACAATGAAATTCTATATGTAGTATACATAGAGATAATGGATGCAAAAGACAACATCATTAAAACAGTTAATCCCAACCAAAATACGAATTGTGATTCTGATTTCAAACCGCTCGACTTATAGACTTCTGCAATGAAAGTATCTTGTTGAAGTTGACCCAAGTCACCAATTAATGCCATAAATGGAATTATTGATGCAACGCCTACTATCTGTGTTAATGACATCAATATAACTAAAACTTGAAGAAAGTAAAACCGCCTTCTTTGACTTGTTTTCAGTATACTAAAAAGATGTTTTACAATTTTAAACATTATTTAGATTCATCACTTTGTTAAATTTAGTTACATCGCCCCAAAATGCCATTGGCTCGTGAGAAGGATATTCGTAGTAACCTGTATTTGGTTGAATGTTCCATGATTTTTCTTTTATCCACTGCTCTACTAAACGTTTTACTGTAATAGGGAACCCGCTGCAAACATTTACGATACCTAAGTCTTTTTGCAAGCACGCTAAATCAATAATTTTATGAACCAAGTCACTTACATGAAGATAATCTCTTAGCTGCTCTCCACCAGACATATTGAATAAAGATTCACCCTGCTCAGCTGAAATACGTAATTGTGAGTATAGTGTGTTGTCAGGTTGATCCTCTCCATATACATAAAAAGGTCTAAGCCAAGTTAAGTTAAAAGATATCTCATTTTGAAGAAATTGTAATTGCTTTCGTAATGCATCTTTTGCGTATCCATATGGTGTTACAGGTCTAGTTTCCATATTTTCTGATAGCTCGCCTGACTGAATACCATACTCAAAACATGTGCCTGTTACACAGATATTTTTTATACCAGATTCAACAACTAATTTTAAAAAATTGAAGTGGGTAGGCAGTTCTGTATTAATATGCTCCATTGACTTATATTCACTTAAACCATTCCAAGCAAGGTGGATTAATACATCTGAAGATTTTACTTCGTCTAAAAATTCTTGAGATGGATTAGAAATATCCATCTCAACAGAATTAACACTTCTATCAATTTCGCTAATACTATTAATATTTCTTGATACTGCAACTATTTCAACATCTAGTTTTCTTAATTCTTTTATTAAGTTTTTACCGATAAATCCACTTGCACCCGTTACAACAATTTTTTTCATAAAATATTTGGCCTATTTGTTCGAATTAATAAATTTTATATTTTTATCTTTATCAGATTGATTGCCAATTGAAATTGGCCACTTTATATCTATCATAGGATCGAGAATATTTACGCCTTTTTCATGATCTGGAGAGTAAAATTGAGTGTTAAAGTAAACTATTTCAGCGTTGTCTGTAAGAGCTTGATAGCCATGCGCAAATCCTTCTGGAACATATAGCATCGTATTATTATCTTCGCTTAACTCTATTCCAAAATAATGTAGATACGTTTTAGAATTTTCTCTCATATCGATAGCAACATCATAAATTATTCCATTGATACACTTTATAATTTTAATTTCTGAATAAGGAGATTCTTGATAATGCATCCCTCTAACATCACCCTTATTTAAGGTTCTAGAATAATTTACATTAACAATTTTTTTATTTAATCCTATTTTTTTAAACTCTTTTTCACAAAAGAAACGAGAAAATTCTCCCCTAATATCGCTAAATGGCTTGATGTTAACTATATAAATGTCCTCAATGGGTGAATTTTTAAAGCTCAACATTTTAATACCTTTCTAAATACCTATTCCTTCATAACGAGGTAAGCAATTTTTTGGTAGCATGCGACGCCCATCAATTAATAAAGGTATTTTTTTACAAGCATTCAAAATTTCTGGTAAAGCTTCAAACTCTTGCCAGCGAGTAAGAAGAATAACCGCATCTACGTCTTTTACAACCTCATTAATTGATTTAGAGTATGTTATTTTTTTTGTACCAAATATTTTTTTAGCTTCATCTTGTGCTACAGGATCGTAGGCAGTTATTTCAGCTTTTTTATTAAGCAAATCATTAACGATTGGAATCGCAGGTGACTCACGCATATCATTAGTTCCTGGTTTGAATGCCAACCCTAATATGGCAACTTTTTTATTCTCTAATTCTGGATAATGTTTTAATAAAAGATTAAGAACTTTTTTGGGTTGATCATTATTGATGTCAACAACTGATGATAATAATTGCATCTTTTCGCCAACATTTGCACCATGAGAGATTAAGGCTTTTACATCTTTAGGAAAACAACTTCCACCAAAACCACAACCTGCCTCCAAATAGGAAGTTATAGAAGGAGTAATTCGTTGCCCATTTTTAAGTATGGGGGAGATTCTTTTATCTAAATGCACGCCTCTCATAACTTCTAGAGCATCCATATCACCAAGCTTTGCACATAAATTTCCAATTTCGTTAGAAAATGATATTAAAGTTGCAAGTAATGAATTAGAGGCATATTTAATCATCTCAGCCGTCTTATTGTCGGTCTTTAATTTGTCTGTATCAGAAAAAGGAGCATACACCTCATCTAACTTGCTTTGGCTTTTATTATCAATGCCTCCTAAAACTATTCTGTCTGGTTGCATAAAGTCAGCTATTGCAGTGCCTTCTCTTAAAAACTCTGGGTTCATGCCTACACCAAAGTCTAATCCAGCTTTTTTTCCTGAGTACTTTTCAAGCAATGGCAAAACTACATTATCAGTTGTTCCGGGCACAACTGTACTTTTAACAACAACAACATGATAAGTTTTTTTATCTTTTAAAATCTCACCAACTTCTTTTGATACCTGTTCAATATATTGTAAATCAATGGCATCCCCATCATATGGTGTTCCCACAGCTATTATGGTTAAACTAGATTCCATAACAGCATTGTGTAAATTTATTGTTGCGTGTAAATTTGAATTTATATGCTTTGTAAGTAACTTGCTCAGTCCTTCTTCATAAATTGGACTTTTACCTAAATTAATTTGATCAACTTTAGTTTTATCTTTGTCAACACATATAACATCATGGCCTATCTCTGCTAAACATACCCCTGACACAAGACCAACATAACCTGTTCCAATAACTGAAATTTTCATTAATTAATTCTCTTCTTCAACGTCATTATTATCTGCATACCATAGCAAACTCCTTTTCAGGCCATCATCAAGCTGTATTTTTGGATCATATCCCAAATCATTTTTTGCTTTATCAATAATGGGGCAGCGTCTATTTGGATTATCAGTTAAGTACTCTGCATCATTGCTTTTCTCAAGGACTAAGTTCCCTTTATAATCAAATAATTGATTGGCAATTAAGATCACATTTTCAGCAAGTTGACGAATTGTTATTTCAGGCTTATCAATGCCGATATTATATGCTTCTCCGTCTTTGCCTTTAATCATTACTTTAAAATATCCAACTACAGCGTCAGCTACGTAACAAAAAGTTCTTGAAGGCGATCCATCTGAAAGCAAAACAATATCTTTATTATTAATAACATTTCTAGCGAAATCTGGAAGAGCACGACCGTCAGTGATTTTTAAACCCGGACCATAATTATTAAATGGCCTTACTATACGAATTGGTAGACCATATTGTTGTGCAAAATTTACACATAGAGTTTCTCCATATCTTTTTGATTCGTCATAACAGGCTCTAGGTCCAGTACAGGATACATTTCCTCTGTATGTTTCATCTGTGGGAATAAAGTTTGGATCTGGATCACCATAAATTTCACTCGTAGAATAAAATAGAAAACCCTCAACTCCTTTGCCTTTTTCTTTTTGATTATGACAATAATCAAGTAGATGTCTTAAACCAGAAACATTTGCATCCATAGTTTGTATTGGATTTAAACGGTAATATATAGGAGAGGCAATAGAGGCTGCATGAATGATGTATTGAAAATCTCCAATATTTTTTGGTAGTTGATCAATCACATCATACTTTAAGATATCTAAGGATTTATCATCTTGAATTTCTTTAAGCCAGTCTGGGGTTCCTCGCATAAAATTATCATAGAGAACAAGCGTTATAGGCTTCATTTCAGAATTATGTTTATTCCAAAATATTATACTTTTTACTAAGTAATAACCAAGAAAACCTGCACCACCAGTTATTAATACCCTCTTTCCTGATAAAGAAATTAGCTCCTCTTCTAACTCTTTACAAATATATTTTAAGTCTGCATTAATAACATCAGCAGAATTTTTCATAAACTTCTCCAGTTTTGGATTTATAATTGGTAGTTTTAATGCTCACAAAGGATTGTTAATAAATTTAATTATTAGTTTTACCAGACTTTCCATGGAGCTTTGTTTTCTTCCCAAATTTCATTGAGTGCTATTTTGTCACGCAATGTGTCCATACATTGCCAAAAACCATGATGATGAAATGCACTTAATTGTCCATTTTTTGCAAGCGTTTTTAGCGGATATTGCTCTAATACAGTATCATCCGATTCTATTAAATCTATGACTTCTGGCTCACACACCATAAAACCACCATTAATCCAGCTACCATCACCGGCAGGTTTTTCAACAAAACTATCTATTATATTATTTGAATTTATTTCTAATGCACCAAACCTTCCAGCTGGCTGAATTGCAGTTAGAGTTGCTTTTGTATTATTTTTTTTATGAAATTTAACTAACTCTTTAATGTTAACATCACTAACACCATCGCCATAAGTTAACATGAATGGCTCATTTTCTATATATTCTTTAGCACGCCTTATTCGACCACCTGTCATACTATTAATACCAGTATCAAGGAGGGTAACTTTCCATGGTTCGCTAGAATTATTATGAACTTCCATTTCACCGTTAGACATATCAAATGTAATGTTGCTTTGATGTAAATAATAGTTGGCGAAATACTCTTTTATATAATAGCCTTTGTAACCAAGAAGAATCACAAATTCATTAAATCCATGATGGGAATACATTTTCATGATATGCCACAGAATAGGTTGACCACCAATCTCTATCATTGGTTTTGGCTTCAAATCTGTTTCTTCACTGAGCCTTGTCCCAAATCCACCTGCTAGTAACAATACCTTCATCCGACACCCCTATTTTAATTTAGTTATATTTCCTAAAACCACAAACTAATTTTTTATTGAAATATAATCAAAATATTTCTTATAAACTCCATTTTGTAATGATAGTAATTTAGTTTTTTTTCTTGATAACATTTTTTTGTATGAACCAATAAATAAAAATCTAATAATAGTTTTGACAATTTTACTATTATGAATATGCCCTAAAACCATGGATCTTTTAGAAAAGCCATTAAATTTGTAATCTTTAATATCTTCTTCAACTTTTGTATTTTTGAAAGATGTAGGATCTAAAAAATTTTGAATTATTTTTTTTAATGAATATATAAAATTTGGTTTCAAATTAAATAATCTTTTAATATGCAACAAAGCTTTTTCTTTAATGGCTTGTTCCACATTTTCGTCAAATATTATTTCTACATATCTTGAAATTTGAACACCTTGATGAACTAGGTCAACGTTTTTAAATGTAGATGAAATTGATTCATTGTGCCATGTAAAGAAAGCGCCAACCTTAGATAAATATGCAAAATTATATCGTGAAGCAGCACGAAACAAAAAACGCATATCATGTCCCTTATCATGCCTATCATCCATTTCTAGATATACCTCTGCTACTTCTTTTCTGAATAACATTCCCGTCCAAGTTTGCTCAATATTTCCTGAGTGAATCTCATCAAAGCCTTCTATTTTGGAATATTTTTTTAGTTTACCAGTACATTCTCTATGAAATGATAAGTCTGAGTTTTCATCTATTTTCAGCACGTTGAGAACTACAAACATTAATTCTGGATTGTTATCCAACACATCAATAGCGTCCTTATAAAAATCCATTGATAAGCAGTCATCATCACTTAATATTGAAAAATATGGAGTATCTACACTCTCAAATGCATATCTAAAATTAGCAAGAGCGCCAATGTTACTTGTATGACAATGATATTTTATTCGTGAATCATTCTCGCTAAGACTGCATACAATATCTTTAGTATTGTCTCCCGATGCGTTATCAAAAATTGATAGTCTTAAATCCTCATAACTTTGATTTAGAACACTCAAAATAGCTCTTTTAAGATACTTTGGACGACGATAAGTAGGAACTAATGCTGTAACTTTGGGGTTCATAAAATGTTAGTTACTTTAATCTTGTTTAAAATGGCCACGAACAAGTGCAACGAGCACTCCAAGCAAAAATCCGAATATTGTCCCAAGTATGCAAATGGAAGATCTTGCAGGCTCTAATTTTTTTCTTGGAACCGCAGGTTGGTCTAAATATGAGAAAACATAAAACTCATTCGCTTCTATTAATGTAAGTTGTTGCATTTTTTGTTTGAGAATCTGGGCTACGACTTGCTTTATTTCAGCGTAGTTCGTTAAAGCCATCTGAGTATTCAAAAAATCCATAGCTGCCTCAGCTTCAA
>MDTD01110146.1_pt1 | contig 10229 bp, 8 predicted proteins | sample 811221 | NCBI WGS metagenome assembly MDTD01 (sample SAMN05326646, study PRJNA326480) | marine metagenome | isolation source: seawater | place: Pacific Ocean: South West | collected 2011
GGAGATAACGCGGTGGCTATTGGAGCTGGAGCGGATGTAAACGCGTCGGCCGTTTCGAATTTAAATATATGTAGCTCTGGGATACCACTTGCCAATACTGGGAACCGGAGTTTTAACCTCGCCACCTGCGAGCTCAGCGCAGGAACGGTTGGTATAACAAACGTCGGTGGATTGCCAGACGCCGCTAACAAATCGGGCATCGCGGCCCCTGCAGGGGTAGTAGCTACGGGCCAGACAATTCAGATTCCCGACCCGGCGAGCGGATTTACACATTATTTAGCTTATAACCCAGCATCTGGGGAGATTATTATTGTCCCATTCGTTTAATTAAAATCATTAAGTTACATACAACTTAATGATTAAATACGCAAATTACGAAGGTAAATCTGTATTTTTATTTGTACTAGAGTCAGCACCCTGGGCCGGGTGTGTATTTTCATTTTCTATTAATACATCAAATGTGGTGGCAACAGCTTCGTTTTCAAAAGAAAGTTTTCTTGCAAATGGACTGTTTAATTGTCTGTAGTTTTCGAAATCTTCATTGACAGCCGATATCATTTGTCGACCTACGAAAACCCCGTTTAAGCAAAAAACTTCCCACAGCTGAAAAGATCCATCGGTGGTCGTACCTAATATACCATCCATTTATAATATCAGAAATCCTTTTTTATGGTTTTATAATTTACATTGTTACAGATAAAAGATGCAAAGAGTTAAAGAATTTTGCGATAATTTAGATAAGTATTCACGAGGAGAAGGAGTTAAGTTTCAAGATTTAGTGGATAAAGCAAAGAGTTTAAACAAAAAATTTTTTCAACATCTGATTTTATTTGCTTCCAGAGAAATAAATAGATCGGATTTTGGAGGTAGATTCGCTATTAAATCATACATCATTTTAAAGATAACTAAAAAAGCAGCTCCTGAAATCTTTAGAGATTCACTGGCGGCTCTTACAGCAATTAACAGTATTTTAACGACCACCAGAAATAGTGTAATTAAATTTGAACAGAAATATAAAGATAAACTTGAACGTTTACGACGGGGACATAGAGTCAGATTGCCCCCGCGATCCCCCGATATAGTGCTAATTGGGGACAGCATTTTAGACAATTCTTATTGGAACGGTGTTGAAAATAATAATACAGGACAACTTCTTATTAAAATGGGATCAGATGAAGGTTTAAAAGTCGTTGATCACAGCACAGAAGAAATCACATCAGGTCGGCTTTTGAGAGCGTTACTACAGAAAAGGACGGTAGATGTACGAGACCATTATGTCAAACACCGTGAAGAGATTGATTATCCGTATCCCAATGACGGAAAAGTTCCAGTAACCCCCGAAGCATTAAATATAAACGAAAACAGCACGGTTTTTATAAGTGTTGGGGGAAATGATGTGGTTTTAGAAGGAGTTATAAATCCAGTAGAAATTCTTGGTAATGTTAAACAAATTGTTGAAATTTATCAGAAAGCTGGGGCCAAGGTGGTTTACATTATTCCTTATCCCCCAACAACTGAAATGATAGAAAACACGCCAGGTATACAAGTATTGTATAGCACTATATTGAAGCTTGTTAAAAATTCCGGTTTACAATACATGTCATTAGAAGGTTTCACAGATGCTGAAAGGGCTGATCCAGGTTCAGGGATACCTGAACCTACCGTTAAGGGTGCAAAAACATTGGCAGACATGATCTTTAAATATTATAAAGATCAAGATGATGATTTAAATGATGATTTAGATGACGCAGAGAAATATGACAGGTTTGTGGGGAAAAATGTTATACTAACAAACTGGAATGGTACTAAACAAAAAGTCAAAATCATTAAAAATGACAAACAAGGCAAAAAGTTACTTGTTGATGGTGGGCATGTTTTGATTTATACAAATATTGGTGAAGGTCGCGCAGTAACTGCGATTGAAATTGACAAGGATGATTCAGATGATGATGACGATGATGACGATGATGAACCTATATCTACTCAAAAAATTAGGGAATGGTTACGAAATAAGTATGGAAAAGACTGGTGGAAAGTAGATGCAGACGAAAAGAAAAAGCGAAAGAAGGAAGCCCGAGCCGCTTTGAGCAAGCCTAAGTCAGAAAAGCCTAAACCAAGAAAGCCTAAACAGGAAAAGCCTAAACCAAGAAAGCCTAAAGCAGAAAAGCCTAAACCCAACAAGGCTCCTAGGAAGCGAAAGCTTAAACCACCTCCATCTTTATTAGATCCCTTAAGGTTGTTTTACACTAGTTTGTACAAAGAAAATCCCGAATCTTCTATGGCGATTGAATGGTTAACGAAACATTCATTATACAAGGACGGACAATTAGTAGAAGGTATTGAAGAGTAAACGGTACAAAATAGAAATTGATTTTTAAGAACAAAATTCTTAAAAATGAGAATATGACTGATAGTAATCCAAAATTATGTTTGACTGAATATAGTGAAAAAGCCGTGGTTGTTCACGGAACAGCCACTAAAGAATATAAAGAGTCCATTAAAGCATTCGGTGGCAAATGGTGTAATAGCCTTAAAGGAAGTATTAACTCTGGAGGTTGGGTTTTTCCCAAAAAATGCAAAGACGCGGTTGATGCCTATGTTACCAAAGCTCTAGAGAGTGGGGCAAACGAGAGTCTTTTGCAATGGGCGCAAGAAAATACGCTAAAAAAAGCAAAGAAGAAGCAAAGCAGCGTCTCTGAAACTACTTCTTCTAATGTCGCGGTAAATGCGGCGGCTAATTTACATGAGGTGCTTGTACGAATTGCGGTGGCTTTGGAGAAAAGTAACGAGTTGAGCACAAAGCTTTATGATCTTCAGGAACGTGAGTATCAAAGAGCTACGACTACGGAACTCGACAATGATGACTGCGACGCTGAAGACAAAGAAGCAAAGAAAATTGAAGATGATCTACAACCAACTAGCGAAGAAGAGTCTGAAGATTCAGAAGAAGAAGAGATTCCAGAAGCTCCAGTTGACGTTAAACCCAAGCGTCGTCTTCTTAAAGGTCCAAAAACTGCGAAAAAAGGTGTGAAGAAAGTTGTGAGAAAAGTTGTGCGGAAAAAGAAAACAAATGATGAGTAAATTCAAAAGTTTACAAGGGCTTTAAATAACCTATAAAAATGTATATATTACGTAAGTAATATATGGAAAACACTAGAATAGAATCAAAACATATCAAAATAGATGAAACTATTTTGTATTTGTCGTCTAGAAATCTCAACAGCACTTCAGCTTTAATTATATTGGTTGCATTGGGAGAAACACTGGCTCAAAAAAATCCATTGATTTCTCCTAAAATTTTTTTAGATAAATATCTAAACCTCAAAGGTTTAGATTACAAAAAACTTAAGACTACCTTGACTCGCGCAAGTTCTAACACGTATTTAGAAAGTTTGGGGTTGCTGGAAGTTTTATATACTTCTTTTTCCACGACTGAATTTGCTGTTGATTATTTTGAAAAAATTATTGAGATTATTGATCATTTGAAAAATAATGATCTTTTCGAAAATTGAAAATATACAATTTTTAATATTTTAAACAAGGATGCCAAAAAACGACAAGAAAAAGAAAAACGCGGCAAAAAGCCGTAAAGGATCTATTGAATCAAAAAGAGAACTTCCTCTAGCTGATCAGGATCAAGGATATGCAATAGTTTCTGAATGTTGCGGTAATCGAAGATTTAAGCTAGAATGCCAAGATGGTATTAATCGAATGGGTCATTTACGGGGAGCTATACGTAAAAGAAAGAAAACTTGGTTGAAACTCGGCTCTTGGTTAATTTACGCTGAAAGAATTGGATTTACAGGACCTAGAAGAGGTAAAGACTTAGAAAAATGTGATATAATTGAAATTTTAGCTGATGACGAGGTTGCTAGACTTCGTGGACTCGGCGAAATTCAAATGGAACAATCAAAACAAGATGACAATTGTGGGTTTGAATTCACCGAAGAAGACGATATGAAAGAGATTAATTTTGACGATATATAATTTTTGATACAAATATGTATTAAAATAAATGTCTAAATGCACAGCAGAAAAAATAGCGCGTTGTGAAAAGAAGGGTAAAATCTGTAATCCTGATTCTGGTAGATGCGTTAAGAAAGACGGGAGAATTGGAAAGGAATTGCTGGGTAAAAAATCCAAAAAGAAAAAGGCAGCTAAGAAGACTGCTAAGAAGAGTGCTAAGAAGAGTGCTAAGAAGAGTGCTAAGAAGACTGCTAAGAAGACTGCTAAGAAAAAGAAGCCCAATGAAAATACTCGACAGTTAACAGAACCCTTACCTCTTGCTGCACGCGACCCACAGATATATTCCATGTATCCTATGATGGAATGTAATAAATTCATCAGCTCCCTCACACCATCAGAAGTAAAGATAGTCCCGTGGGACTGGATGATATCACATATTCCTGGCCCTGAATATCTAGCCGACCTCCCACTTTACAAACTATCAAGAGGTAAGCGGTTGGCCGAGAAGGCGCCGCGCGCGTTGAATGCCTCCACCATCTCTGCACGGCTCCTCCAAGAAGCGTTACAAAAGCCGCCGTACAACGTTTGGACAAACTTGCGGATCTTGGAATGTTCAAAATTAAATCCAACAATATGTCGGAAAAATGTTGGCTGCATAAAGTACTACACTAAGTGCTGGTGGTATCACCAAGCTTTAAAACAGCCCTGGGACGTTGTAGCAAATAGAGATAAGCTAAATACCCCTGGCATCCATTTACAGATAACTTCACCAAAAAATTTTGACCTTTTTGTTCTTCAATGGCGCAATGCATACTATGCCAGTATGCCAGGCGCCGTACCGAACCGCGGCATCCGCGTCATTGACATTGATCCAGCAAAAGTAACCACGATATTTATTCCAGAAGGAGTGACCAACATCCCTAATAACGCATTTAGCGTTTGGTATTCGGTTGGTGGAAACGGCCAACGTGTGGCGCGCTTAATGAATTTGGATCCACATGGGGTATCACGACTCATGTACGTGGCCCTCCCTAGTTCTCTAAAGACAATAGGAAGAAACTCGTTTAATTTCTGTTACAACCTTATTTCTATAGATTTATCCAACACAAAAGTAACTAAGATTATGCCTCACACATTTGCGAATTGCGTTAGTCTCTGTTCAGTGTTTTTGCCAAAAATACTGCAAGAAATTGACGATTTCGCATTCCAGGATTGTATCAGCCTTAAAGAAATAGACTTGTCCGAAACAGTCGTGACAAAGATTGGAATACTCGCATTCAATTTTTGTATTAGCCTCGTAAGTGTAAAATTTCCAGATACCTTGTCACAGATTGGAGGACGAGTATTTGATAGTTGTTTCAAGCTTCCAAAAATAGATCTTTCAAATACAAAATTGAGATTCCCCCGAGATGCTCAAGAATTAGATCAAGATTACAGAGCTGGCTACCCGAGAAGAGGCCTGAGGTCCCGGTACGCGTCTCATGCTTTCAAAAATTGCACGAGCCTCGAAAAAGTAATTCTTCCAGAAGGGGTTGACAGAAAACTCATTATCGGAGAGCTTAATATGTTTGAGGGAACTCCCGCGAAAAATTATCTGCCGTGGGAGTCCGACTCGGACTCCGAGTGGTCGCCACCCGAAGATGGCGACTTATCTGACATGGATTAATGCTCATTTCATTTTGTAAATTGATTTATTTTGAATTCTTGATTTAGGACAAGAATGAAGATAACATATATTTTTTTCCTTATTGTATATGCGCAACACGCGTTAGCACAAAATACCGAGCCCCGTCGCCTCGAAGAAGTAGCAGCAGAGCCAGACAGTTTGGAATATTATTGTGTATCTGGATATAATTCAACATGTGATTGCGGACCAACTTGCTTAGTACAGATATCTAACAACACATGCGCGAATAAAGCTTGTTATAAATATAATCACGATGATAATACTTGCAAACCCACAGGTCCAGATAAAACCGCAGCAGTTGTTCTTGCTGCTATTCCCTTAACTGGAATATTTGGCAGTGGTTTTGGAAATATGGGTCGATGGGATTTGTTTTCAATAGGCATGGGTATATGCTTTGGACCATGTGTATTGATTTGTTGCTGTGGTATTTTAGCAGTGGTTTGTTCTTCCGGTGAAGATCAAAAATTAGAATACGGTAAATGCGCCACACAATGTTTCTCATGTTTGTGGAGCGTCGCCATAATAACTTTTTATATTTGGCAACTGGTTGTAATTGTTAATGAACAAGTTTTAGGGGGAGATAATTGCAAACTTACAAACGGTAACGCTCAATCAGGAGTGTGGGAAAAACCAAATATTGTTCGATAATTATTTTAATACCAAATGGTGTTAAAATAAAAATGAAAAGCTTTTTTAAATTTACCCGCAATTCTTTTGGACGAGCTGTTGTATTTACCAAAAGCATAAAAAAAAATACGTTAGTAAGAGTTATGACTGGTGAAAATATGTCTTACCCTACACAAACTACAATTGAATGGGGACCTGGTTTACATATACATGATGATATAGGAAAATTCATAAATCACTCGTGTATACCGACATTGTATTTACACAAAGACAAAGATGATCCACAACCCATATTATGGACAGCTAAAGATATTATTCCTGGGATGCCGTTAACAATAGATTATATGAAAAACGAAACAATTATTACGCATCCTTTTATTTGCAATGACTGTGGGCAGTTGGTTCCGAGACCTGCACATGAAAAACAAAAAAAGTGTACATTCTGGAAACCAAAAAAACATATATATGATGTGGAAAATGAATCTTGGGTCATTGAATTTCCTTCCAAATGGCACAAATAAATATTTGTCTTTCGCGTCAAAATAAAATTAATGAGTTTCATTAATTTTAAGGTTTGAGAGATCAAAACTTTTGCCTTTTTAAAAAATACATTGAAAATAAAATGACGAAAAAACAATTTCAAGTTTCACAGGCACCTGCTGTGAATTCCTTAACAGTTGCTACTCGAATTGTGACCCCTAACTTGACGGGTCAATCGGTCAGCGATGATGCGGCGGCGGCGGCAGGATTTACAGCGGGTGATGGAGTCTTACATGATGGATTTATCGTAATAAAAGGCGCTACAGGCGTGCATGGCAGCACGGGTGCTACCGGTATTTCAGGTTTGGATGGCTTAGACGGTGCTACTGGAATTCAAGGATTTCCCGGAGCTACTGGATTGGGTGCTACTGGAATTCAAGGATTAACAGGGGCTACCGGTATTCAAGGATTTTTAGGGGCAACTGGGTTAAACGGTGCTACAGGTATTCAAGGAATAACAGGGGCTACCGGTATTCAAGGATTTTTAGGTGCTACCGGTATTCAAGGATTTTTAGGTGCTACAGGTGTCAGGGGAACCACTGGTTTAACAGGAGCTACGGGTATGATCGGGAATGATCCAATTTCTAGAGTTTACGATGTTACCTTTGATTCTAAAATAATACATATTGATGGAATTTCGCGTCCTGATATCGAATTATTAAGGGGATTTACTTATGTTTTCAATGTTCCAGCAAATCATACTTTTTTTATTTCCACTTTTCCAGATGGAAGATCTGGGGGAACAATTTCTGAATACACAGAAGGAGTTACTTCTAGTCCGGGAATTTTACAAATTAAGGTTGCACATGATGCACCTGATAAATTATACTATGCTTGTAAAAATATAAGCACAGCGGGTGGTACTATACATATAAAAATTTTGGGAATTGGAGCTACTGGATGTGGTGCTACAGGTAGCGTTGGAAGTACTGGTGTCACAGGGGCTACTGGTTTATCGGGAGCTACCGGAGCCACTGGTTTGACCGGAAGTACTGGGATACAGGGTTTCGATGGTGCTACGGGTTTAATTGGAAGTACTGGTATTCAAGGATTTTTAGGAGCTACCGGGATTCAAGGATTTTTGGGTTCTACAGGAATTACTGGGAAAACTGGGGCTACAGGACCTCTTGGACCAACAGGTGCATCAGGAGCTACGGGTGTACAAGGGTTAATCGGGGCTACCGGTATCCAAGGATTTCTAGGAGCTACTGGATTAGGTGCCACAGGTTTAACTGGTTCCACAGGATTAGGGGCCACGGGTTTAACTGGAGCCACCGGAATAAAAGGGGTAGGAATTTCCAGTATTGACAACAACAATGATGGTACTTTTACTATTAATTTTAGCGACGGCACTTCACACACAACTCAAAAATTTACAGGAGCCACTGGTATTCAAGGATTATTGGGTGCCACTGGTATTCAAGGATTATTGGGTGCCACTGGGGTAAACGGAGCTACCGGTTTAACAGGTAACGGAATTGCTAGTATTGTAACAAACGACGATGGTACTTTAACTATAACATTTACCGATGGAAGTAATGTTATTACTGATAGTTTAACCGGTCTTACTGGTTCTACAGGATTGACTGGATCTACCGGTACCCGAGGAATAACTGGTGCCACTGGTATACAGGGAATAACCGGATCTACTGGTATTCAAGGATTGACTGGATCTACTGGTATACAGGGAAGCACTGGTATACAGGGAATGACCGGAGCTACGGGTATTGGCGCTACTGGTATCCAAGGAAAAACAGGAGCTACTGGTATCCAAGGAATAAAAGGAGCTACTGGTATTGGCGCTACTGGTATCCAAGGAAAAACAGGAGCTACTGGTATACAAGGAAAAACTGGCGCGACTGGTATACAGGGAATAACCGGAGCTACAGGTTTGGTTGGTTCAACAGGAAATGTCGGACCAACTGGATCTACAGGAGCCAGTGGAATACAAGGATTGACTGGATCTACCGGTATCCAAGGATTTTCGGGAGCTACGGGACTAGGCGCCACAGGAATTACAGGAAATGCTGGAGCTACTGGTATCCAAGGAAAAGCAGGAGCTACCGGTATACAAGGAATTACTGGTGCTACCGGTATTGGAGCTACCGGTGCTAGCGGGATTCAAGGTTTAACCGGTTCTACTGGGATTACAGGGAAAGCAGGAGCTACCGGGTTAAACGGAGCTACTGGGTTAACAGGTAATGGTATTGCTAGTATTGTAACAAATGATGATGGTACTTTAACTATTACATTTACTGATGGAAGTACAGTCATTACCGATAGTTTAACCGGTCATACTGGCGCCACAGGATTGTCAGGAGCTACCGGTATCAGAGGAAAAACTGGTGCTACGGGTATCCAAGGAAAAACTGGTGCTACGGGTATACAGGGGTTAACAGGCAGTACCGGAATACAAGGATTGACCGGATCTACTGGTTTAACTGGATCTACAGGTATCCAAGGCTTGACAGGAGCCACGGGTTTAACAGGAGCGACAGGTATACAAGGATTGACCGGAGCCACTGGATTAGGGGCCACAGGAATTACAGGAAATGCCGGAGCTACGGGTATTCTAGGAAAAACAGGAGCTACAGGTATACAAGGTTTAACGGGTAGTACCGGCTTAACGGGTAGTACTGGAAATATCGGACCAACTGGTTCTACCGGTGCTACGGGTTTAACGGGAGCTACGGGTATCCAAGGTTTAACGGGTGCCACTGGAGCCAGCGGAATACAGGGATTGACCGGTTCCACGGGTATACAAGGAAAAACCGGCGCCACGGGTATACAAGGATTGACCGGAGCTACAGGGTTGGGTGCCACGGGTATACAAGGAAAAACTGGTGCAACTGGTATACAAGGAAAAACTGGTAGCACCGGGCCGCAGGGATTCGATGGAGCCACTGGTCCTATCGGGAAAAATGGTGCCACTGGGGTTCAAGGTTTAACAGGTAGTACCGGCTTAACGGGTAGTACCGGACCTATTGGGAAAAATGGAGCCACCGGAATACAAGGAAAAACCGGAAGTACAGGTCCTACTGGATTAACTGGTAGCACAGGTCCTACTGGATTAACAGGCAGTACCGGAATACAAGGAAAAACCGGCGCGACCGGTCTAACAGGTAGTACCGGACCTATTGGAAAAAATGGAGCCACAGGAATACAAGGATTAACTGGTTCTACTGGACCACAGGGATTAACAGGTAGTACCGGACCTCAAGGTTTCGATGGAGCCACCGGACCTATCGGGAAAAATGGGGCCACAGGAATACAAGGAAAAACCGGCGCAACCGGTATACAAGGATTAACAGGCAGTACCGGAATAGGTCTAACCGGGCCAACCGGATCTACCGGAGCTAGCGGAATACAAGGAAAAACCGGAAGTACTGGTCCTACTGGATTAACCGGA
>MDTD01045555.1_pt1 | contig 10228 bp, 5 predicted proteins | sample 811221 | NCBI WGS metagenome assembly MDTD01 (sample SAMN05326646, study PRJNA326480) | marine metagenome | isolation source: seawater | place: Pacific Ocean: South West | collected 2011
CTATTTGCCCAGATATTGTTGCTGCCGATTATTTTCGTAGATGTTATAGCAATAAAACTAGTGACTGATTACGTGATTGTGGGAAGAAGAGCGGAATTACTCTTCCCGATTGCCGGTGGAATACTAGGAGTATTCATCATAGCAACCTTATTAGAGGCATGGCTTCAATACAAAGCGATTTGTTTGGGGCAGTTTTGGGATGGTTTGGTAAAGGGGCGATTGCTGCGACGTGTATTGGGTAAACCGCTATTGTTTTATAGGCAATTGGCGTCCGGGGAGATCCTATATAGGGTGTTGAATGATTCTGGGGCACTTTCGGCATATATGACTCAAATGCGTTGGTCATTCATCACCAATACTTTGATGACAATTGCTGGTTTAGTTGTGGTGATCTACCTGAATTTATCATTAGCTTTGGTTTTTTTGGCGGTGATTCCTTTTCAGATATTGGCGTTACGCCACTTGGGCCAGTACTGTCGAGCGTGTCAAGAACAGTTGAAGCAGCAGGACCAGACGCTTTTAGGGAACTTGGACAATGTTATGGTTAATGTCGAATCTGTGAAGGCATTCTCTATGGAAGGTCGGGCGTGGGGCGACTGGTTTGCAGAGTATCGCAGCCGTCTGCTGACTGAACGACGTCTTACTTTGGCACAACGTGTGTTAGCAGTTGGCGTTTTGAGGCTGGGAACTTGCGGTTCTATGGTTGCATTCATGTGGGGAGCATATCATGTGTCGACTGGTGCAATGACCATGGGGGCATTGATGGCTTTTGCCCTGGTGACGGGCAAGATGGTTGGACCAGTGCAATTTATCGCCCAGTACCATCTGAATGTGCAGGAAGTTATTATGTGTAGTAGGCGTGTAAATGCTACATGGATGGCAAACGAAACACATCTGATGCCAGGAGCACGCATGCTTTCACGAGCGTCTATCAGACGCCTGCATGCGATCACTGACATCCAACAGTTGGAGCTAACTAACGTATGGTTTGGTCATGGACAAACTCAATTCGTGCTCCGAAATATCAACTGGCAGTTGCCGTTGGGGCAGGTGGTTAGGCTGGAGGGAAAGAACGGTTCTGGGAAGTCTACACTGTTGCGCGTGATGGCCAATTTACTCGTACCACAAAGTGGAAAGGTCGAGTTCAACGGTATCTCCTTTGAGCGTTTAGGTAGCCGGGCCATTCGTAGAGCAGTTGTCTATTCTTCAGGTGAAAGTTACTGGTTCAGAGGAACAGTGGCGGAGAACCTATGCTATCCCGCTACATCCGGCTATGTATCCACTACTAAACTACAGAATCTATTGGAACTGGTGGGTGTCGAGGAGCTTATGGCGCAATTGCCCAAGGGAATCGACACGATGATGTCGCCAGGTGCCGAGAACTTCTCTAGAGGAGAACAGCAACGTCTGGCTCTAGTTCGTCTGCTGTTGGCCAAGCCGCCTTTTGCGTTTTTGGATGAGGCAATTGCCTCGGTTCATCGCGAGGATGCGTGTCTGCTATTGCGTCGTGTGGTGGATTACTTAAGACCGACATCGACTATTGTCTATGTGCACCATGGCCAAGGCGATGATGGTGTCAGTGTACAGACGGTGACGCTGAATGATGGCATGCTAAGTGGAGCGTGAACGAGATGTGAAGGTTGGTGCTGTGGACAGATTAGCCGAAAAAAAACAGAAGTACTTGAACTATGAATGTGTATGTCCTACTGGCATTCTGTTTATTCTGCAAGGCTTTCTATTTAGCGGTTTGGGGATTTTTTTTATTTGATCAGGTGGTTCGGAACTTTAGCTCGTAAACTTGAGGAGAAATGGTGTGATAACGAAGTGGATGTTGGTGATTATGTCTCTCATGGCAAGTATTATATTCGCTCAAAACATTGCACAGGTCGATTGCCAGACCATCTGTGCGAGAAGCATGATGCTGGTACCGGGTGAAAGCACTTATGAACAAACGGTTAACGAACTCGGAGCGCCAATCGCATATCGCTGGGGTAGAAGAAGTATTTCAGAGAAGGAATTACCGCAAACATTTCTCATGGAGTATCCTGAGGGCATCTCAATATTAATAGATGCTCGATGGGTTATTGAGATACGTTATACTCAGCCAGAGTACCAATTCGCCGAGACGATCCACATTGGCTCCTCTCTCACTGATGTGTTGGATGAAGTCGGGCAGCCTAGTGAGACAGTAGAAGGTAAGACACCCGAATATCGTGACGGTGTGTTATACAAGGATGTGAGTGGCACCAAGGGCAAGTGTTATTACGCTTCTTCAGCAAAAGGCGTGCGGTTCTTCTTTAATAATTACAAAGTCACTGCTATTTACGTGAATAACCGTAATGCCACAAAGAGCGAGAGAATGTCAGGAGGCTCAGTTTCAGTGCCAACAAGTGAATCACACTGGTGCGACGATAAGGCCAGGAAGTTGGTGCAATTTGTTTCGACCGGCCAGACAGCGACCGCACTTGAGCAGTTCAACACCCAAATGCGAGAGGCCGTTTCAGTCGCACAGCTTGCGTCTATTTGGGAGTCAATTGTTGCTGAACATGGGGCTTACCAGAGTATTGTGGAACTACGCGTTAAGGAGCAAGAACAGCATATGATCGCATTGGTATCCTGCAAATATGCTGAAGGAGAAGAGGTAATTCGGATCGTCTACGATAAGAATAGGCAGGTGGAAGGGATTTTTACCGAACCTCATGCGTCATGGACATCGGATCAGTACGTTGATCCCACTACTTTCTCAGAAAGGAACGTTTCATTTGGATCACCTCCATGGGTAATTGCGGGTGTGCTGACAGTTCCAAAACGAAAGTCCCTGTCATGCCCAGCGATTGTCTTGGTCCATGGATCAGGCCCCCTCGATAAAGATTCGAGCATTGGCCCTAATAAGCCTTTCCGTGATTTGGCATGGGGATTGGCCAGTTGTGGTATAGCCGTTCTTCGCTACGACAAGCGAACCTATGCTTATAGTGGTCGGATGGAAGTGGCGACCACCACTGTAAAGGAAGAAGTACTGGATGACGCAGTAGCTGCCATCGCGCTTTTGCGTCGTCAGCCAGAGGTTGATTATAAGCGAGTTTTCGTACTCGGCCACAGTCTAGGTGGAATGCTTGCGCCGCGTATCGCCGTAGCGACACATGTAGCGGGTGTAGTGATCATGGCGGGGAATATCAGTCCTGTTGAGGAACTAGTCGCAAAGCAAGTGCGATATCTTGCCACATTGGATGGTGCTATATCTGATGCTGAGAAAGCCCATATTGAATCGGTTGAGCAGCAAATGAAGCGGATTCAGTCGCTTAGACATGGCGAGACTGTTGCTGCGGGTGAAGTGATGCTAGGTGCGTACAGTCCATATTGGAGGGACTTGGCTACTTACGATCCGGCTGTTGTAGCACGCCGTGTTTTGGCACCGATGCTTTTTTTGCAGGGAGGACGTGATTACCAAGTGACGAAAGAAGAGTACGAGGAGTGGCAGTCAGCGTTGACCTCTCGTAAAGATGTGCAATGGAGGTTGTATCCTGCGCTGAACCATTTATTTGCTCCTGGGCATGGTAAGTCTATGCCTTCGGACTATCTCACACCTTCACACGTCGATGCACAGGTCATTCAGGAAATTGCAACATGGATAAATGGTTTGCAGTGATGAGTTGATGGTCCGGTTTTGAATAAATTGCGATTGTATGACAGAACAGCATTATGGCCGGACTTAAGCAGCATTGCTGCAAGAGAGGAGCTTACACGGAAATGATGATTAGTGACAATAATTTGCCTACAGACGCTAGCGTGTTGGTAATGCTGGATGCCGATTGTGCCCAACCGTGTTACACCTTTGGGGGGAGGAATGAGTATTCGGAGAAGTTGTCTGTTGACGGACTCCGGAATGCATTTCGATGGATAGCTCAACAAGTTCCATTTTCGAGAGATGTTCGATTTTTGGTGGGTGTTGTTGAGCCGCTTTCTCTTATTATTGCAGAAACAATCTGTGATATTGGACATAAGCTTGTTCTGCCGTTGATTACGCTTGAAAAGCAGAATGCACTGCGGATTCCCTTTTCGGAGCATCAAGTAGTCGTCGCCGAGAGTTTGAAATGCCTCAAAGCAAAACGACTGAGTATTGCAGGTAGACCACTGATACTACACTTGACGAAGGAGGAAATTTCTGATTTGGCGGCAGTCTTGCTGGAATGTCAGGATGACTTGGGGGGGGTTACAATTCGATTGCGGGAGATTCACATGCTCTGTGACTCCGATATCATTGAGTATGGCCAGCAACTGGGGGCTATCGCTGATGCTTCGCTTGCAAAGAGCCTATCAGCTATGCCCGTTGCGTTTCGCATCCACAACCTGCGACATCGAAGTCGTAGTGATGTTACCGACCAGTGTCCTGCTGGCCGAAGCATAATAACAATTGGACCGGACCAGCGCCTCTATCCCTGCCCATCATTCTATAACACAAATAATGAACTGGATATAGGCAATGTTAGAGGAGGGGACGACTATAAACTCACTGTTTTGAATCATGTGCATTCAACGGCATGTTGCTGTGCTCATCCTTGTCTGGCCAATGATACGTACCAGGCTGCGAAACTCGCGGAAGCCGAGCGATCGGTCGTTAAAGATCAGATGTGGCGAGTCGCTACATCTCCGTACCTTTTCGACTGCTTACGTATGCGGTTAGCACAGAACGCGGCTGATCGATCAAGGCAAGAAGGTGAAGAGAAACTGCGGACGTCGCATCAGGAGATTGATGTTACTTTCGACGAGTTCGCCCAGGCACATTGTGATATCCATCGCGCCGCTGAGAGCAGCAATTTTGACGTGAAATTTCTGAATTCTCTATTGGAGAAGTGGGGAGACATTGAAGGACAACCAGCCAGTGCCCGTCGTAATGTGTTCAGACGACGGGTTCGTGAGACGTTGGATGTGGTAAGTAGGATTCATTCATCCGCTGCTGAGTCTGTGGAACGACAGCCTTTTACTTTCATCGATACTGCCGCTAGAAATATGCATTCCAAGCACCGTAGGGAGTGGAGATTAGGTGATGGTGATCTGCAAGCAATAGCCGCACTGTACCAGCAGGAATTGGGTTGGGCCTTCCTATTTAATGCCACCATTGAGGATGTCCGGATGGGCTTTGACTGCACTAATGAAATAGCTGTTATACGTGCCAATCTTGTGAGGGCGAGAGATAATGTGCATCGATGGTTTCAGGTTACCGCTAAACGTGAGCGATGGGAGTCGGATGATGAAGGTCGATGGGAAGTGGATTTTGACAAAGGTGTAGTTTATTTGTCGCTTCCAGGACTGCTGAAAAAAGGAAGCCTGTGTAGTAGTTGTTCCACCTGCGTAGGCACGGTTGGGGGGCTGGATATGGAGGTGATTCGGCGGCTTTTCGAAGAGCGGAGTATGATTGCCGATATTGTTCGACCACGCATTCGCGATATAGTTACCAATGAAGAGCAAGACGACAATTTGAACGAACTTATAACCGGATTGGGTGCGGCTAGTGAACGGATACGTAACTGGTTTTTAAGCATGGCAGAAATATACCATTGGCAGACACCGCCAGATGATCGCTGGCAGTACCGACTGGACATGGCTGAAAGCAAGGTGTTTCTTGATGTTCGCGAAAGCGGCTGCGGATGTTCTGAACCGAGTGATACCGTAGATGAGGTGGCATACTGATGATTGAAACATATCAATTGGGTCGTGGATTGCGGCAGTACATGGATGGTCGTGCGCAGTATTGCACGTTGGTGCTAACCGAGCAGTGTAATTTGCGCTGCAAGTACTGCTACCAACTAGATAAAAACGCCAATCACACCATGTCGCGTGATGTAGCGATGCGTGCTATAGACTTCCTCTTCGAAATACCCGATCCGGCGGACGGAATTGTTCTCGAATTCACTGGTGGTGAGTGTTCGTTGGAAATTGGATTGATGCGTGAAGTAATTGAGTACTTCAAAAGACAGCTCTGGTGCCATACTGGACACCCTTGGCGATCTTCCTACGTGTTAATGATGTCGACCAATGGCACGCTATATCACACACAAGAGGTTCAACAAGTGCTTTGGGAGAATCGAGGCCATATCCACCCGGCAATCACTATTGATGGGTCCAAACGCAAACATGATCGTGCTCGTATATTCGCAAGCGGTCTAGGTTCCTATGATATTGTTGCACGAAATGTGAAACTTTGGTTACGGCAGTACCCCGATGCGGCTACCAAGATCACTTTTAGCAGCGACGATCTCCCTTATGTGTGCGAAAGTATTATCGCTGTGTGGGATATGGGGATCCGCAATGTTGCTGCCAATGCAGTTTTCGAGGATGTGTGGAGACCTGGTGATGCAGAGCTATATGAAGCCGAATTACGGAAGTTGGCTGATATCGCGCTTGAAAGAGGCTTCTGGCGAACACACAGTTGCAACCTGTTCTGGATACCCGCGCGACAGCGGCCTCAGACACCAGAGGATGATCGCAACTGGTGTGGTACAGGTCGCATGATGTCGATAGACGCTCAGGGCAATCTTTTTCCCTGTTTACGTTTTCAGAGTTTCTGTCTTGGGCACAAACCTGGTCGCCCCGTGGGGTCTATTTATACCGGTTTCGAATTAGACTTGGTGCGTCCTTTTCATTGTCTACGTAAGTCGCTGCAAAGCCCCGAGAAGTGTCTGAAATGTACTATGAGCGATCAGTGCGCATGGTGTACGGCGCTTAATTATGATGAAGCCGATACCGACACGCTGTTTCAACGTGCCACTTTCATCTGTGAGATGCATAAGGCTAGGTGGCGAGCCAACCAGTACTACTGGGCGGAGTTGGAAAGGAAGCATGGCATTAGCATTGTTGCGGAAAGCGATGCTGGTATGCATTTGGGGTGCCAAGCCTAAAGGAGAGCTATGGACAGTATTAGATCAATCTGGATAGTGTTGCAGACGGACGCTGTTCTGTTCTGTCATGAAGGACCACAAGATGGGATTGCTGGTGAGTATATAATGCCGCTATCGCGGTTCCAACGTGTATTGGGACGCGCCAGGCAACTCGGGTGGGCCTGTACTCTTGTCTGCAATCGAAACGGCCTACCTGATGAATATGCACGCGAATGCGGTGCAGAAGTTGTGGACATTATCGTGCCAGCGGGGAGCCGTTTACCCCCTGATGACAGAACCACCGTCGTCTACGAGTCTGATCGCTTTGAACATCTTGGCGAAGAGCAAGGCTCGAAGGCGATTCTGCGGGTATATCCGGCTGACTTAGATCGGATATCCAACATGATGCAGTTGCTGGCGACGTGGTTTGATCATGTCCTGATTCGACATCCGGAGATGCTTAGCTATGGTAAACAGGAGTTCGATTTGTATGGCGAGCAGCTGCGTGACTTTTGCCAGTGGCTTTTGAAGCAGCCGGACATTTGGGCCAGAGTGCGGATACCTAACTTGATGGGTGGGTTCCAGGGATCAACCTATTCCGGATGCGGTGCTGGTGTCAGCAGTGTCGCAGTCGTACCGAGCGGAGATATGTTTGTCTGTCCGGCAGCCGCTGTCAGAGGGGACGAGTCTTGCGGACATATTGACGCGTCGTTAACGTTGCGCAATCGGCAGCTTTTTAAGCGAGAATGGTCTGTTACCTGTCAGGAATGCGAGGCACTGCAATGTGAACGCTGTGTGGACATTAACAAGCGGGGGACACTTGAATACTGTGTTCCTCCGGCTAATGCTTGTGTGTTGGCACATGTTGAACTAGACGCACAGGCTTGGTTGGCACAGGAGGCAAACTGTAGCGGATTGTGGAATGATGCTTGGAAGAAGCCGTCGCGCCCCACGATCCATGACCCATATCAGACGGTGAAGGCAAACGGATCAATAGGTGGTACGGAAGTGTGGAGATGTTTGATGAGTTTCGACGAGGATCCGACTATGCTGACGGGGGCAGCCATGTTGCATATTATGCATGTACTTCAGGGGCACTGTGAGGCAGTTTGGGCCTGCTGCGAGGCTGGTGTTGTGCCCCATGAAGCATTTGAATCTACGGATATGCTGCGTTCTCTGCGGCAATACGTTTTAGAACGCTATCGTGGTTGCCCATTGGGAATAGAAGGTATGAGCTTCCGCGACATAGAACGGTCCATCTGCTATGCGGCAGATGGAAGATCCAGACTCAATGTTGGTACTGCATGAAGTTCTGTGAATGATTGACGAAAAGGAAAGTGCGGTGATGCTGGAGATTGCTATTGGATGAGTTCGCGCGAGGAATATAAGACCTTTGTATCTAAAAATCACCAAGAGTAATTGCAATACTGCAATACTGCAATACGAGGTAGATGTAGAACCTATTGATTTGTTTGCAATAATTGCATCTAAAAATATTAAAATGCTTTGTATGTCACATTTCAGATTAATACATAATAACATCCCAGATTTTATATGCAATCGTCTTAGTCCATCTTTAGCGATTAAATACTGTGTTATGCCACTTTCCGAACAGGATGGTGTATTAAGTTTGGCATGTTCAGATCCATTTGACTGGCAAAGCTGGGATGAACTGGAGCATTTGTTGGATTGCAAAATTGAACGTGTTCTCACCACGCGAGAAAACATCACGCAAATGCACAAGATGTATTATGGACTTGGTGCGGAAACCGTAGAGCGTTTAACGAACAATAAAGACTCGTCTGAAGCTGAGCAACTTCAGGTTACCAGCGCGCAAGCTACAAATCTTTCAGATGATGAATCAGCCAATGAGCCCACAGTTGTCAATCTAGTGAATCGCATTATCAGTGAAGCGATCACATCCAATGCAACCGACATTCACTTTGAGCCTTTCGATAGTAAGTACCGTGTACGATATCGTGTTGACGGCATGCTGGAAGATGTTTCTATTCCGCAAAGTGTCAAGCAACTCAAATCAGCTTTGGTGTCACGCATCAAGATCATGTCGAATCTGGACATTACTGAAAAACGCCTTCCCCAAGATGGTCGGGCACGTGTGACACTTAAGGGTGTGGAATACGATTTACGTATCAGTATTCTACCTGGTGTATACGGCGAAGCGATTAATATTCGCTTGCAAAGTCGCCAGATGGTCAAGCTGGAATTGACAGGATTAGGTTTCCAGCATGAAGAGCAAGTCAAGATTGATGAACTCATCAATCGTCCTCATGGACTGGTGTTGGTGACAGGGCCGACGGGTAGCGGTAAGACCACGACGCTTTACACCTGCCTGAGCAAGATCAACAAGCCTGATACCAAAATCATCACGATTGAAGATCCGGTTGAATACTGGATGGATGACATCCTTCAGATGCAGGTCCACGAGGAAATCGGTTTTGATTTTGCCCGTGCATTGAGGAGTATGTTGCGACATGACCCCGATGTGATGCTCATTGGTGAAATCCGTGACCGTGAAACGGCTGACATCACGATTCGTTCTGCATTGACGGGGCACCTGGTATTTGCCACGTTGCATACCAATGATGCAGCCAGCGCGGTTTCACGTTTGCTGGATATCGGTATTGAACCGTTCCTGGCTGCCAGTTCCATTTCTGGTGTGATTGCTCAGCGATTGGTTCGTAAGATTTGCCCGAAGTGCAAGCAGGTGGTTCCGGCTGATGAATTAAATGATGTCAGTGAATCATGGACTGGTAAGGGATGTGAGGCATGTCGCTATACTGGGTGCAAGGGGCGATCCGTCATTGCCGAGATTCTGCCGGTGAGTTCTGCCGTTCGAACCATGATTCAGCAGCGTGAACCTGCGGATCGAATCAAAGAGCAAGCCGTTCGTGAAGGCATGAATACATTGCGTAACAGTGCCTTGCAAGCGGTGAAGGAAGGGCGAATCAGCGTAGCTGAAATGCTGCGTGTGACACACGGGGATATTTGATTTGTCGAGATTCAGCTATATTGCGATACAACGTACCGGCGAAAGAACATCCGGCATGTTGCGATCCACCAGCAAGCGTGAAGTGGTGGCCAAGTTGTTGGAACTGGGGTATCACCCGGTCGTGGTCGAGGCTGAAAACCAGCAAAAAAAGGATGCCAAGGAATCGGTTCGCAGTTTCCTGGGCCGAGTCAAAACATCCGATCTGGCCGTGTTTACCCGGCAGTTTGCCGCTTTGCTCAAGGCGGGTTTGCCCATCATGGCTGCGTTGGAAACCTTGCAACGCCAGTCCACCAATCGTTACCTGGCACGCACGATTGAAGACGTTCGAGCGTCGCTGGCGCAG
>MDTD01082720.1_pt1 | contig 10228 bp, 8 predicted proteins | sample 811221 | NCBI WGS metagenome assembly MDTD01 (sample SAMN05326646, study PRJNA326480) | marine metagenome | isolation source: seawater | place: Pacific Ocean: South West | collected 2011
ATCAGATAGTATATCGCCAGCTATAACAACTCCCGCTGCATGTGTAGCCATATTTCTATTTAAACCCTCTAATTTTAAAGAAAGTTCAATTAATTTTTTAACTTTTGAATTATTTTTGATTTCATCTTTAAATCTCGGCTCTCTGTCAACTGACTCTTTTAAAGTTAGTGGTCTTGAAGGGTCAAAAGGTATCATTTTACATATTTTATCAACATGTCCATAGGATAATCCAAGCACTCTTCCAACATCTCTTAAAACCATTCTAGCTTTTAATTTCCCAAATGTAATTATATGTGCAACACCTTTATTATATTTTGACTTTAAATATTTAAATACCTGGTCTCTTTTATCTTCACAAAAATCGATATCAAAGTCAGGCATCGATATCCTGTCTGGATTCAAAAATCTTTCAAATATTAAATCGAATTCAATTGGATCAAGATCAGTTATATCTAGACAATATGCAACTAAAGATCCAGCCCCAGATCCTCTACCCGGCCCAACTGGTATTGAATTTTTTTTCGACCATCTGATATAGTCTGAAACAATTAAGAAGTAACTTGAGTAGTTCATAGAATTAATAATATTAAGTTCATGAGAAAGTCTTTTTTGATATAGTAGTTTTGTTTCTTCTTTTGATTTCAAACTTTTTTTTCTTAAAACATAATTTTCAAGTCGAAAATTTAATCCTTGATTTGCTTGTTTTTCAAGCTCGTCTTTAGCTGGTAAATCTTTCTCACTTTCAAGTGAGGGTAATACAGGTTTTGATTTTTTTAGCTTAAAATTAAACCTGAAAGGAAAATTATAATTATTTTTGAGTGCCTCAGGTATGTCTTTATATAAACTTGCTATCTCATCGTTATTTTTTATAAAATGTTCCTTACTATATTTTTTTCTATTTTTATCATCAACAAAATTTTTTTCCCCAATACAAACTAATGCATCATGTGCCTCAGCCATATCTTTTTGTATGTAAAAAATTTCTTGAGATGCTATTATTGGAATTTTAAATTTTGAAGAAGCTTTTAACAAAAAATTTTCATATTGTTTTTCTCCGTTTTCATTATGTCTTTGTATTTCTAAGTAAAATCTATCACCAAAACTCTCTTTAAATTTTTCAAATAAAGTATTCAAATCTTTAATTTTATTTGAAAAAAATAGGCCACCAAAAAAATCATTAATCCCTCCTGAGGTTATTATTAAGTCTTCACCATTTTCAAAAAGATCATTTAATTTACAGTGGGGGGCTGATTTTTCATCAGACTCCATGTAACTTCTAGAAGAAAGTTTAGTGAGATTTTTAAAACCATTACTAGTTTTTGCAAAAACAGGTATTTTTGAGATTATATCTTTGTATTTAAAATTGATTTGAGATCCTACAATTGGCTGTGTTCCAGATTTACTAATTTTTTCTGAAAATTCTAACGCACCACACAAGTTAAAACTATCGCATACACCTACAGCTTTTATCTTTTTTTCTTTACAAAAATCAGAGAGCTCATCAATTCTCACAGCTCCCTCACATATTGAATATTGCGTATGAATTTTAAAATTTACAAATTGATCATTTTTGAAGACCATGAGTACTTTTTATATTACCATTAGAAATACTCAACTTGTAATCTGCTCTGTTGGCAATTTCTCTATTGTGAGTTGCAATTATAATTGTTTTTTTCATTTTCTTTAGTTTAGCAAAAAACGAGAATACTTCCTCGGAAGTTTTATAATCTAAATTTCCTGTAGGTTCGTCTGCTAAAATTAATTTTGTATCTGCAATTAAAGCTCTAGCTATTGCAACTCTTTGTTGTTCTCCTCCCGATAATTCGTTAGGGAAATGATTCTTTCTATTTAAAAGATTTACTTTTTTGAGCATTTGCTCTGCTTTATTTTTTGCATCTTCAATATTTATATTTTTAATCATCAAAGGAAGAAAGGTATTCTCTAGACAAGTAAAGTCAGAGAGTAAATTATTATTTTGAAAGATTATTGAAATATTTTTTTTTCTAAAATCATCTTTCTCTTCTGAGGTGAACTTGCTTATATCTTTATTAAAATACATAATTTTCCCTTGGCTTTGGTTATCTAATAATGCCAACATATTTATCAAAGTAGATTTTCCTGAACCAGATGGTCCTGTTAAGGCTACTAGGTCGCCAGATTTTATTTCTAAATTTACGTTATCAAATAAATTAATCTTTCCTTTTTTATGATTATAAATTTTTTTAATTTTTTGCATTTTTAAGATTATTTTACTCATACCTTAAAGCCCTTGTTATATTCATCTTTGAAATTGCATTTGCAGGTATATAGGAAGCTATTGAAGTAATTATAATTGAACTTAAAAAAACTATTAGAACAGAAATTAAGTTAATCTCACTTGGCATCTTATCTAAGAAGTAAACATCGGCTGGAAATATATTAATTTTGAATAAACTTGATAAAAAAATTCTAATTTCTTCAATAAAAAAGGAAAAAATTAGCCCGAAGATTATACCGAAAACTGTAGCCGAAAATCCAATAATGAAGCCTGTTAAAAAAAAACTTTTTTTAATAGATGAATTGCTTAAACCTAATGTTTTCAAAATAGCAATTTCTCGAGTCTTATTTTTAATTAAAATTGTTAAACCAGATATTATATTAAATGCGGCGACCACGATGATTAGTGTTAAGATTATGAACATTACATTTCTTTCAACTTTTAAAGCTGTAAAAAAAGATTTATTCAAATCAGACCACGAATAAACAAAAAGATTTTCATTTAATTTTTGAATTTTTTTTTTAAATATATTTGCTTTTAGAGGTTCCTGTAAATAAACATCTAAATTTACTTTGTTTAAATCTTTATCGAATAAATATAATGCGTCATTTAAATTAACATAAACTAAATTCTGGTCGAATTCATAAAAACCACTGTTAAAGATTTCTTTTATTAAAAAAGTTTCTTGTTTTGGAACTCCGCCTATTGGAGTATTCACAAGTGCAGATGACATTAAGTTTAATTTGTCACCTTTCTTGAGATTAAGATTATAAGCTAATTCACCACCAATAATAATATTCTTTTTGTCTAAGTTAACGGAGTCTATCGTTTCGAACTCACTTTTTCTAAAAATAATTTTTGTGTCATCCGCTACAATTCCTTTAACAATGACTCCCTTTGTTTTGTTATTTGTTATTATAATGCCTTCTCCAGTCAATGATTTTGAAAAAATAAATTCTTTGTATTTTTTTTTTAAATTATTTTCAAACTTCTTGTCTATAATTCCTGCATTTGGTTCAATAGTGATGTGTGGATTTAAACCTAATAGTTTATTTGTAAGATCTGTCCTAAAACCATTCATAACAGACATTACTATTATTAAAATCGCGACACCTAACATTATTCCAAGAAAAGAAAAAATAGAAATAACTTTTAAAAAACCCTCTTTTTTTTTTGGTTTTAGGTTTCTAAATGAAATTAACTTTTCTGTACTAGTAAACAATTTAATTAGAAAGTTTTGATTTAATTTCCTGTAGGCTTAACATAGAACTGTTACCATCAATTTCTTTAAACTCTATTTTATCTTCAGAAGATTTTGAACCCAGAATGATTTGCCTTGGAACACCTATTAAATCATGTTTTTTAAATTTATTAGACATATTCTCTTCAACATCGTCCAACAATACGTCAAGATTTTGTTCTTTTAAAATTTTATAAATTTTTTCAGCCTTGACTAAGTTTTCTTTGCTATTTTTTGATATATTGGGAATAATAACTACATCAAAAGGTGAAATATTTTGTGGCCATTTCATAATATTGTTTTTAAATTTTGCCTCTATTATTGCCCCCACCAATCTAGAAACTCCTATGCCGTATGACCCCATTTTCACTGTCTCTTTTTTTCCTCCTTGAGTATCAACTAAACAATTTAATTTTTTTGAATATTTGTCTCCGAAATAAAATATATGACCAACCTCAATACCTTTTGTAATTAATTGGTTTTTTTTATTAACTTTAATATCAAAATCTTTTTTTTCATATTTTTCTTCAGTAGCGGCATAAAATTTTGAGTAATCTTCTTTCATTTTTTTTAAAGAACTTTCATTAAAGGTGTAATCCTTTATATCTACTTTAAAAATTTCTTTATCAGTGTAAATTTTACTTTCACCTGTTTCAGCTAAAATTATAAACTCATGAGATAAATTTCCACCTATTGGTCCAGCTGACGCAGACATAGGAACTGCTTGGAGTCCTAATCTATTAAATGTTTTTAAATAAGAATAAAACATTTTATTATACGATCGAACAGCCTCATTTTCGTTTAAGTCAAAAGAATATGCATCTTTCATAAAAAATTCTCTACAACGCATCACTCCAAATCTTGGTCTTATTTCATCTCTAAATTTCCATTGTATATGATAAAGTATTTGCGGTAGTGATTTATACGATTTAACACTAGATCTGAAAATTTCTGTAATTAATTCTTCGTTTGTCGGTCCATACAGTAACTCTCTTCCTTGTCTATCTTTTATTCTTAACATTTCTTCACCATAATCATTGTATCTTCCACTTTCTTTCCAAATATCTGATGACTGAATTGTTGGCATTAACATTTCTTGAGCACCTATAAAATTTTGTTCCTCTCTTACTATTTTTTCAATTTTTTTCATAATCTTAAAACCAAGAGGCAACCATGAATAAATTCCGGTTGCTGATTGCTTTATCATACCTGTTCTCAACATAAGTTGATGTGATTTGATTTTTGCATCAGACGGTAAGTTTTTTAAAATTGGTAAAAATAGTTTAGATAAATACATTATTGTAAATACTCTCTTAAATTAAAATAATTATTACTTACTATATAATAAATTCCCATAAAAATTATCGAAGTAATTAAAGTTGTGTATAAAAATTTTTTTCCAATATTAGGGTTTTTAGGTGCTCCAGGGTCGGAGCCTTCTAAATTTTCTTTATAATTCAAGTTGTTGGACTTAATACCAACAGGTAATAAAGAAAAAAAAACTACCCACCAAATAATTATATAAACTATTAAGGAGCCAGTAATTCCCATTAGATTCTCGCAATATTTATATTTGTAAAAGGTTTTTTTCCAGTTTTTTCTTTTACTATTTTCCTACAATTTTGTTTTAAAGTTTCAATTAAATTTTTTTCTTGATTTTTATTTTGAATCGAAAAAGTTCTACAAATATTATTTATTTCGTCTTCCATATCAAATATAAAATTCTCTTGGGTCTCACTTTCTGGTAAACCTTTGAATGATATTACAGGTTTTTTAATTTTCCCATTATTTGATACGATGAGCGTTATCTCTAAATATCCATTCATTGATAGATTTTTTCGCTCTTTAATTGATTGAGAATCAGAGGTCACACCAACGTTACCGTCTAAATACATTTTTCCCGATGGTGCTTTATCGATAATTTCAGGTTTTCGATTGGGATTAATTCTTACGATATCACCATTTTCGATTTGTAAAGCATTTGGTATTTGCATTTCTTTAGCAAAAGAGATGTGTTCTTTCATGTGTCGGTGCTCTCCGTGAACAGGAATTATTGAACGGGGTTTTACCCAATTATACATATCTTTTAAATCATCTCTATTAGGATGGCCAGATACATGAACAAATGCATTTTCCTCTGTTATCACCTCTATATTTTTTTTTATTATAGTGTTTTGAAGTGAATAAAGTTTTTTCTCATTTCCTGGTATAATTTTTGATGAAAAAATAACACAATCTCCCTCATCTAATGCTACATCAGGATGAACATCATTTATAATTCTATTCATAGCACCCATTGGTTCCCCTTGACTTCCCGTACATAAAAAAAGAATTTTGTTTTTAGGTATTTTTTTTGCATCCCTAGGATCTATTGGTTCAGGTATATTGTTTAAATAACCACATTGTTTTGCAGCTTTAAAGATTCTATGCATTGATCTTCCCACAAGTGATACAAGCCTATCGTTTTTTTTTGCACAATAAAAAATAGTTTCCATTCTTGCTACATTAGATGCAAAAGAAGTTATAATAACTGAATTTTTTTTTTCAGATATTATTTTTAGTAAACTCTCCCTCACTTCAGCCTCTGATCCTGCTCTACCAGGACTAAAAACATTGGTAGAATCACAAATCATAGCTACTACCCCTTTTTCACCAATATCTCTAAGTTTTTTTTCATCAATATTTTTTCCTGTCAAAGGATTGCGATCAATTTTCCAATCACCCGTGTGTAAAACAAGCCCTGTAGGTGTTTTAATACTTAGTCCATTAGGCTCTAAAATTGAATGTGTAAGAGTGATAAATTCTATTTCAAAAGGACCAAGATTTATCTTTCCGTCTAATTGAACCATTTCAAGGTAATCAGAAATATCAATTTTCTTTTCTTTAAATTTTTCTCTAACCAAAACAGACGTAAAGGGTGTAGCATAAATCTTACATTTTAGTTTTGGCCAAATATGAGCGACAGATCCAATGTGATCTTCATGAGCATGTGTTAAGATTATTCCAAGTAAGTCATTTTTTTTATCTAAGATAAAACCAGGGTCTGGATATATTAGATCAACTCCAGGTATTGAGTCATCGGCAAAAGTGACTCCCATATCAACAATAATCCATTTTTTATTTTCCTCAGGACCGTACGCATATAAGTTCATATTAGCTCCAATCTCTCCAGAGCCTCCGAGTGGGCAAAATATTAAATCTTTACTCATATCTTTAAAACTTTAATTAAACCTTTTATTGTTAAATCTTTATCAATTTTATTTTTAAATTTCAGTGATTTTTTAAATAAATGAGAATAACCTCCGGTCATAATTATTTTAAATTTTTTTTTAGTTTGATTTTTTATAAGATAAACAATTTTTTCAATTAGTCCAATATAACCCCAATAAAAACCTGACCTCACAGCCGTTTTGGTGTTTTTGCCAATTACGTTATAAATTTTTGATAAACTTATTTCTGGTATCAGTGAAGCGTTTGAAATTAATGTGTTTAATGATAGTTTTACACCTGGAGCTATAACTCCTCCAAGATATCTATTTTTTAAAACTATATCAAAAGTTGTTGCAGTACCAAAATCAATAATAATAAAATTATTTTTTTGATCTTTTACACTTATCGCATTAGCTAATCTATCTGAACCAACTTGTTTTAAGTTAACACTAATTTTTAAAACTTTTGAAATTTCATATTTTTTTAGTTCTTTGAATTTAATTTTTTCTTTGACAAGAAACGATTTTATTATTGAAAATGCACTTGGTACTACGCTGCTTATAATTGACTCTTTAATTTTCAAATTTTTTTTTTTTATAAATTTTAAGTCTTTTTTCAAAATAGAATTTTTAATTTTTTGCGTTTTAAATATAACTTTTTTAATTATCTTTAATTTACTATTTACTAAACAAGTTTTTATCTCAGTATTTCCTATATCAATAATTAAGTACATTTAATAATTTTTTTCAAAATTTTTTTTTATTAATTTATAAACTATTGTTTTGTTAACATTTTTGCGAGTAAATTCTTGAATATATCCTGTTTGGTAATTTGGAATATTAGGACTATTTTTTATATTCACACCAATACCTATTATTACATAATTTTTTTTGTTTATTCTTATGAATTCTTGCAAAATTCCACATATTTTTTTTCTTTGAACTAAAAGATCATTGGGTTTTTTGATTTTTATACCTTTGATTAATTTTGATAAAGAGTTTTTTACTATGAGACAGTTTTTTTGAGTAAAGTATTTATTTTCAAATTTTTTTTTTGTTTCAAAAAAAATCGACATAAATAGATTTTCTTTGAGTGTTATCCATTTCTTACCATACCTTCCCCTACCTTTTTTTTGAAAATCGCAAATTATAATTGTTGGTTTAGTATTTTTCTTTTTTAATAAACTTATAGCTTTGTCGTTGGTGCTGTTCAAAGTCTTAAAATTTAAAGTTTTAAATTGCATTAGTTGAAAAGAGAAAATACTATTTCATTCAAAATAGAAGGGTAAAGAAAAAAAGTTAAAAGAACAACACAACTAATTGCTATAGAGGAATTGACTCCAAAGTTTCTTATTCCATCAAAATCAGATTTTTTTTCATCAAAATAAATAATTTTTACAATTCTTAAATAGTAAAAAGCAGAAATTACGGTGCTTAATAAGCCAATTATTGCAAGCGTGTACATTTTGCTTTCAACAACTGACATAAAAACGTAAAATTTTGCGAAAAATCCTCCTAAAGGCGGAATACCTGCTAAAGAAAAAAATACAATCAAGAAAGCTATTGCCAGTAATGGATTTTTTTTTGAGAGACCCGCTAAATCATCAATTTTTTCTGTGTATGTGCCATTCACTCTCATTAAATAAATACAGGAAAAAGCTCCAATATTCATTATTACGTAGATTGACATATAAAGAAGAGAGTTTGAATATCCAGATGAACTACCAGTAGCTACACCAGCTAAAATATAACCTATGTGACCAATAGAACTATAAGCCATTAGTCTTTTAATATTGTTTTGACCAATAGCCGCCACTGCACCAAGTATCATTGAAGCGATAGACATAAAAATGATTATCAACTGCCATTCAACTAAAATATTAGCGAATGGTAGGTCCATAAATCGAAGGATAACTACTAAACCTGTTATTTTTGGAACAACTGAAAAAAAATAAGTGACAGATGTTGGGGCACCCTCATAAACATCTGGTGTCCACATATGAAATGGAACAGCCGAAACTTTGAAGGCCAATCCGACTAAAACAAAAACCATAGCAAATACAGCTCCGATATTTTGAGAGTCCAGAGAATTATTAATTTCTATAAAATTAGTTGAACCTGTGAAACCATATAAAAGTGAACACCCGTAAAGCAATAATCCAGAGGAAAGGGCGCTTAAAACAAAGTATTTAATACCTGACTCGGTTGATTTTAAATCGTCTCTATCAATTGCTGCTAAAATATAAAGGGAAAGAGACTGTAACTCTAACCCTAAGTAAAACAAAATTAAATCATTTGAGCTGACCATAAAAAACATTCCCAAAATAGATAAAAGAATTATTATTGGGTACTCGAACTTTGTTATTTTTCTGTCTTTTATAAATTGTTTTGAAGAAAATTTTATGAATATACATGATAAAACTATCATAATTTTTGAAAAATTTGAAAGTGGGTCGCTAACAAAACTTTCTAAAAAAAATCCTTGATTTGAAAATCCTGATTTATAAATTAAAAGCCCGACTATAAATAAAGTTAAAACGCTAAGATTTGAAATTAAATTAAAACTTTCTTTAATAAAAACTCCAATAACAAGTAAAAAACAAATGGAGGTAAACAAAACTAACTCAGGTAATAATAGATAAATGTTGTGCATTATCTAGCTTCCTCTATATTTATAGCTACTTCTAAATTATAATTGTTAATCAAATTATCTATTGAAACACTTGTAGTTTCTATTAATGGTTCTGGGAAAAAACCAAAAAATAAAGTAGTAATTAATAATATCGATAAAATAAATTTTTCAGAAAAATTAAGGTCATTTAACTCCTTAATTCTGTTGTTTTTAACTTCACCAAAAATTACTCTTTTTGATAACCATAACATGTAGGCAGCAGCAAAGACTACCCCTGTACTTGCTAGTATCGCAATTAAAAAGTTTTTTTTAAACACACCAATCAATATTAAAAACTCTCCAACAAATCCTGCTGTACCTGGCAAACCTAAGGCGCTTAAGGCAAAAATTATAAAAATAAAGGAAAATTTTGGTAGATAACTTACGACTCCACCATAATTGTTGATCATTCTTGAGTGCATTCGATCATAAAGTACTCCTACACATAAAAACAAAGCTGCCGAAATTAATCCATGGCTTATCATTTGAAAAATGCTACCTTCCATACCTTGCTGATTAAAAGTAAATATTCCAAGTGTCACAAAACCCATATGCGCTACTGAGGAATAAGCTATAAGTTTTTTCATATCATCTTGCATCAATGCCACAAGCGACGTGTAAATTATTGCTATGATGCTTAAGATAAAAATCAATGGTGTAAAATACTCAGATGCATATGGAAACATTCCTATGGAAAATCTTAGAAAACCGTAACCAGCCATCTTAAGAAGTATTGCAGCTAAAATAACTGATCCTGCAGTTGGAGCTTCTACATGCGCATCTGGTAACCAAGTGTGTACTGGCCACATAGGCATTTTAACTGCAAATGAGCTAAAAAAAGCTAACCATAA
>MDTD01188893.1_pt1 | contig 10228 bp, 7 predicted proteins | sample 811221 | NCBI WGS metagenome assembly MDTD01 (sample SAMN05326646, study PRJNA326480) | marine metagenome | isolation source: seawater | place: Pacific Ocean: South West | collected 2011
ATTTTGGATTCCAAAGAAAAAGAAGACCAGGCCGCCATTGCCGCCGCGCCCAAGGCCGCGGATTATTTGTGCGATGAATCCGCTAAATTTTTTCAAAAGGTCAAAGACGGGCTGGAAGCTCTGGGCATTCAATACGAGGTTAACCCCCGTCTGGTGCGCGGGCTGGACTATTACACCCATACGGTGTTTGAAATTCATAGCGCTGATTTGGGCGCGCAAAGCCAGGTTATCTCGGGTGGCCGCTATGACGGGCTGATGGAACAAATGGGCGGCGAAAGCGTGCCCGGGGTGGGCTTTGGCTGCGGCATTGAACGCTTGGAAAGCCTGCTGGGCGACATTCCGCCCGCCCTGCGACCAGTGTATTTCATTACCATGGGGGACGCCGCCAAGGCCGAGGCCATCCGGCTGGCCCAACACCTGCGTGAGGCGTTTGTTCCGGCCTTGATGGTGTTGGATGATGTGTCGTTTAAAGCCCAGTTTAAAAAGGCCAACAAAGAAAACAGCCGCTTTGCCGTGATTATTGGCGATGATGAGCTGAAAAATGGCCAGTGCCAGCTGAAAGATATGGAAAGCGGCGAGCAAAAAGATATCCCCACACAACAGTTGCTCGGTACCCTGTTAAAGGAGTATAACCTGTAAGTATGCTGGAGCGTTCATTCGTTATTGGGATTGACCACCACGCCACCCCCATTGGGGTGCGTGAGGCGCTGTCTAAAATTACCGAAGCCGAGGCCATTGAAGGCTTAAAAGACCATGCCATTCACTCACCGGTGGTGGTGTCTACTTGTAACCGCTACGAAGTGTACGGCATTTCCGACTCGCCCGTGGTGGCGCGTCAGGCGGTGGAACAGCTGTTGCGTGGTAAAGATATGGAACTGGATAGCTTTGGCGGTCGTCTGTATCACAAAACCGGCGTGGATATGGTGCGCCACGGCTTTGCGGTGGCTTCCTCGTTAGAATCCATGGTGGTGGGGGAACCACAAATTTTAGGGCAGTTTAAAAAAGCCTATGGCATCAGTGCCGAAGCCTGCGGCAAAGACCCGTTTATGGAGCGGTTCTTCTCCAGTGCGTTTCGGGTCGGCAAGCGGGTGCGTTCCGAAACCGCCATCGCGCGCCAGTCGGTGTCCATCGCGTCCGCCGCGGTGGATCTGGCCAAAGATATTTTTGGCGATTTGGGCGATAAAACCGTGCTGGTGGTGGGGGCCGGCGAAATGGGCGTGCACGCGGTGGAGCACTTAAAAGCCGCCGGCGCGCAGGACATTCTGGTGACCAACCGCAGCGCGGAACGGGCCCAGCAATTGGCCGCCAACCTCGGTGCCAATATTTTGCCCTACAGCGAATTGACCCATGGTTTAGCCAAGGCTGATGTGGTGGTGACCTCCACCGCCGCGTCGGATTATATCATTGATGCCGCCATGGTTAAAACCGCCCTGAAAGAGCGCGGCCAACAGCCCATCTTCATGATTGATATCGCCGTACCACGGGACATTGACCCACAGGTGGACGCGCTGGACAATTGCTTTTTGTACGATGTGGACCACCTTTCCCACGTGGCAGAGAAGGGCAGCCGCAAACGCCGCGGGGAAATGCGCAAGGCCTTGACCATTGTGGAAGAAGAGGTACTGGATTTTGTTAAATGGTCAGAATCTCGTAAAAACCTTCATATGGTCAAATACTTGCGGGAATTTTTTGAAAAAGAACGCGAAGAGGTTCTGGTAAAGCATAAAGATATAACGGCCGAGCAGGCCACACGCCTGCTGGTGAACAAGTTGCTCCATTACCCCATCAAAGCCATTAACGACGGCACGCTGGAAGCCGAAGCCAAAGCGCAAATGCTGGAGTTGTTGTTCCCCAGCGGTTGCACCCGTCATAAAACTGAAGACAAAACAAAGAATTAAACCGATGAAGTTGATACCCAAACTTGAGCAATTGAAAAAGCGTCACGCCGAATTGGCCCAGCTGCTGGGCCAGCCGGATGCCACCGAAGACATGGACAAGTTCACCAGTATGAACAAGGAATATTCTGACCTGACCCCGGTGGTGGAAGCGCTGGATGACTACAAAAAAATGCTCGATGAAAAGCAGGATTTAGAAGACATTTTAGACGATGACAGCGCCGATAAGGAAATGAAAGACATGGCGCAGATGGAGCTGGACGAACTGCGCGAGAAAATTCCCGCCGCGGAGGAAAAACTGCAGGTGCAGCTTCTCCCCAAAGACCGCAATGACGAAAAGAACATTATTTTGGAAATTCGCGCCGGTACCGGGGGGGACGAGGCAGCCCTGTTCGCCGCGGATATTTTCCGTATGTATTCGGCCTATGCCGCCAAACATAAGTGGCAGGTGGAAGTGCTGGAACAATCTGAAACCGGCGTAGGCGGGTTTAAGGAGATTATCGCGCGCATCAGTGGGGCAGGGGTGTTTGCCAGCATGAAGTATGAATCTGGCGTGCACCGTGTACAACGGGTGCCGGAAACCGAAAGTCAGGGGCGTATTCATACCTCCGCCATTACCGTGGCGGTTCTACCCGAAGCGGAGGAAGTGGACGTAAAAGTGGAGCAAAAAGATTTGCGTATTGATGTGTTTCGTTCTTCCGGCCCCGGCGGGCAAAGTGTAAACACCACTGATTCAGCTGTGCGGATTACGCATATTCCTACCGGTATTGTCGCCACCTGTCAGGATGAAAAGTCCCAGCATAAAAACAAAGACAAGGCGATGAAAATTCTGTTGGCACGCATTTATGACGCCGAGCAGGAAAAAATTTCAAAAGAACGGGCCGACAGCCGTAAAAGCCAGGTGGGAAGCGGCGACCGCAGTGAGCGCATTCGCACCTATAACTACCCGCAAAGCCGGGTCACTGACCACCGTATTAACCTGACCCTCCATTCCTTAGACGCCATTATGGCCGGGGAAATGGATGAAATTATCGATGCCTTGGTCACGGAAGATCAGGCCAAAAAACTGGCCGCCCTTGGGGAAGAAGCCGCCTGATAAGCTATGGCGCAAACCGTTCAACAAGCCCTGCAAAGTGCCACCAAACGCCTGCACAACGCGGGGGTGGACAGCGCCGCTTTAGATGCCGCCGTTCTGCTGGAACATGTGACCGGGCTGGACAAAACCCAGCGCATCACCTGTGCCGATAAAGAGCTTTCAGACGAAGAAAACAATACCTTTAAAACCCTTGTCCATCGCCGTGAACAGCACGAGCCGGTGGCGTACATCACCGGTAAAAAAGAATTTTGGGGCTTTGAGTTTGATACCCCCAAAGGGGTGCTGATTCCCCGGCCGGATACCGAAACGCTCATCGCCGCGGTTCAAGCGGTGACTGACCCGGACAGCACCGCCACCATCGCTGATGTGGGCGTGGGCAGCGGGGCAATAATTTTGACGCTGCTTAAGCTTTTTCCCAAGTGGGAAGGAATGGGGGTGGATGTGAGCGACACGGCATTGAAAACCACTGCCCAAAACGCTTTAAACCTGGAGGTGGAAGACCGTTTGCACCTGTTCAAAGGGGAGTGGCTGGCCCCCATCACTGAGGCGGTGGACATTATTGTGTCCAACCCGCCGTATATCCCCAAAAGTGAGGTCGAAGGGTTGATGCCTGATGTGCAGAAGTTTGAACCGCACACCGCTTTGGACGGCGGCGATGACGGGCTGGACGCTTACAGGGTTCTTATTCCGCAAACTTGTGGTAAACTGAAAAAAAATGGTTTACTGGCCTTAGAGGTCGGGGCCGGGCAGGCGCCCGCTGTGTGTGACCTGCTGAAACAAGAAAAAAAATGGCACAACATACAATGCATAAAAGATCTGGCGCAAATCGATCGGGTGGTTTTGGCGCAAAGACATTAGGTCTGGCCGCGGCCGTGCTGCTGGCCGGGTGCGTGTTTAATGAAAAGGAACCCAACACCGACCATCAGGTGTATTTTCCGTACCGGATGGAAATAAAGTCATTTAAAGACGCGCGCATTGAAAATTTTGACCAGCTGCGCCCCAAGGCTGATGTGGCCAATCCGTACCCGTTTAAGCAGGAGGAATTTTTAAACCACTTCCGTCAGGCTATGAATCACAACCTGTTTGTGACGGATAAAGCACAGGTACACATAAAACTTGCAGAGTACCGCACCTTGAAGGAAGAGAAGGATTATCAGCTGATTTTGTTCGCCGATATTTCCGCTGTATTTGACGGTGAGACTTTGTTTGATGACCGTTTCAGCTGTCTGAAACACTCAGGTGAACAGTTCATGCTGAAGGAAACTTTAAGCGACATGGTGGAAAAGAGACAGTTTACCATGATGAACAGGGACGATAAAATTTTTGAGCAGCTGATGGCCCAATGTGCCCAGAGTTTAGCGCAGGATATTAACCTGCATATGCTGACCAACCAGACGGCTGATTAAACGGCCCTAAATAAATGGAATAGTTAAAAACGATGCTAAAAAAAGCTTTTGTGTTCACACTGTGTGCGGCGGCCCTAGTTACCGGCTGTACCAGCGGTATTACCGTAAAACGCGGTGAATTTGCCCATATGGAATTGGAACCGGTGCTGAAAAACAGCCGTATGAACTTAAAACTGGTGCGCTTTGCGGATAACCGCCGCCCGGAAAGTCTGGCCCATGATACCGAGCAAAACGTGATTTACGAATACACGCCGGACAAGATCCTCCAAGGCGTAGTGCCGCATTTGCAGTCTATCTTCCAGCGTTATTTAACCGGCGCGCGGGATAACAGTGAAGACGTCTTTTTGGAAGTGGAGCTTAAGCACATCCGCACCGTGATTCGGACCGGCCGCATGTTTACCGGCCGCGGCGGGGAATATCAGGTGGAAATGGAAGTACGCGCCATTGCCCGCCATGGTGACAGTAAAGTATTTATGGATGAAAAATATACCGCTGAAAGCTTTGAGCGGCGTGAACTGGAAGGCGGCCGCCACCCCAGCATTCAGCAGGATCGTAAAAACATGCTGCTGCTGGTGGAGCGCACCACCCATGACCTGTTGCAGCAAATTGCCTCCAAAGCGCGCCGCAAAATGTAGGCTGCCCCAAATTGGTGTTAAAAAAGCCCCTTCAAGGGGCTTTTTGATTGGGCAAAAATGGTGTAAATTCATCAGGTTAAAAAAGTAAAGAAAAGGAATAAAAGCCCATGCCAAGCATCCGACTGGAAGATTACGGCATCAGCCCGACCCGCGGCTTTTTGCCGGACTTTGTACCCGCAGAAGTGGACCTGCCCCAGGAATGTCAGCCCCATGAAAAGCTGGCCCGTATGTTACCTAAAATTTTAACCACTCCGCACATCCGCACCATGGTGGAAGAGCTGCCGCAGGTGGATATTAAAGCGCTGGATCTGAGTGAACCCCAGCAGCACATTATGATGCAGATTTACGCCTATCTGGCGCATGCCTACATTTGGTATGGGGATAAGCCCGCCAAAGTTCTGCCCAAAAACATTGCCCGTCCGTTTTATGATGTGGCGCAAATGGTAGGCCGCCCGCCATCGCTTTCTTATGCGTCTTACTCCATGGACAACTGGGGGTATATTCCCGGTAAAGAAGGCACCGACCCGGTGATTGGTAACATTTACCTGCTGCAGAATTTTTTAGGCGGGTTGGATGAAGACTGGTTTATTTTGATTCACATTGATATTGAATTTAAAGCCGCGCCAATTCTGGCGGCTATCCCCGGCATTTTAGATGGTATTGATAGTGACGATGAAAAGCAGGTTTTGGACGGTTTGCTCACCATCCACAAAGGCTGGATTGAGCTGAACAAAACCATGGACCGCATGCCGGAAGCGTGTGACCCATACTGCTATTATAACCGTGTGCGCCCGTATATTCACGGCTGGAAAGGCCACCCTGACCTGCCGGAAGGGCTGATTTATGAAGGCGTGGAGGAGTACGAAGGCAAGCCCGTACAGCTGCGCGGGGAAACCGGCGCGCAGAGTTCAATTGTGCCGACCATGGACGCTTTGTTCCAAATTAAGCATGAAAATGACCCGTTGCGGGAGTATTTGATGGAAATGCGCGAATACAACCCGCCCAAGCACCGCGCGTTTTTTGAGGACTTGGAAGGGATGAGCACCCTGCGTGATTATGTGGAGGCCAAAAAGGCCACCCACCCAGCCCTAAAAGACGCGTACAACGACTGTGTGAGTGAGATACAGGCGTTTCGTACCCGCCATTTGGAGTACGCTGCCAGCTACATCAACCGCCAGTCGCCCAAGGGCAACAACCCCACCGATGTGGGCACCGGCGGCACGCCGTTTATGCGCTACTTGAAAAAGCACCGTGATGAAAGCGGCAAGCACCTTTTAAAATAGCTGGTTGGTCACAATTAAACAGGCTCTCAGGAGCCTGTTTTTTTATAGTCCAGATCAAAGTCCGGCAGGTGGTCTTCATCGGCCAGGGCGGGGAAGGTAGTCACCAATGTGGTCATGGATTTGTTCAATGCAAAAAGCAGGGTTTTGCGCTGGGCACAGGCTTTTTTAAATTGCTGGTTTTTGCACAGGGTGTTTATGTCATTCGCCGCAGCTTCCAAATCAATCAGGCCCAGATTGGCCGCCATGCCTTTGAGCTCATGACTGCGGCGGTAGAGGGTGTCGTTCTCTTCAGTGCTTAGTATTTCTTTCAGCACCGGGTCCACGTTGGTTAAGAAATCCCGCGCCATGGCCAATGTATCCTCATGACCCAGCAGGTCAATTAGCCCATTCAGCCGACTTTTGGAGACCGCGGGCTGCGCGGGTTCAGCTTTGTTGATGATATTGGCCAAATCTTCCGGTAAAAACGGCTTGGGAATAACTTTTTCAACCCCCAGGTTTTTAAAGGTCCGGGCGGTGATGTCGTTAATGTTGGCGGTAAGGCCTACAATGGGGATATCGGCGTTTTTATTGTTCAACGCGCGGATGGCACGGGTGGCGGTAATACCGTCCATACCCGGCATTTGCACATCCATTAAAATAAGGTCAAAAGAATTTTTCTCCAGCAGGGTCAGGACCTCTTGCCCATTGTTGGCGATGGTACAGGTTTGGCCCATGGCGGTGAGGGTTTTATCAATCACGTCCTGATTGGTGGGGTTATCTTCCGCGACGAGGATATTCAGCTTGCGCAGGGTCATGCGGCTTAAATGGGGTTGACCCGTCTGACCTTGCAGCGGCTCATTATACGGGATATTGAGCGCTTTATGGAATTCCTGCCGGGAAAAGGGCAGGGGCAGACCGTCGGTTTGGGCCGATAGCCCTTCAGCCAGACTGAGTTGGTCCACCAGCCGATTTAAAAAGACCGTTTTGGTTTTGGCCAGATAAGGGGCTTTTTTATGCAGGCTGTCCACATTGTGGCTGCCGAGGGTATCCGGGCAGATAAGGCTGTGGGTATAATAGGTTTTTGATGTTTTGGGCATATCCTCCAGCGTGGTGAAAAGGGTGTGTTTGATGTCCAGTTCATTAAAATATTTTATGAAGGACTGGTTTACAATTTCGCTTTGAGAAAGCACACACACATGGTGTTCAGTACGGGTGGGGGCGTGTTCCAGCGTGGTGGTATCCCCAACCGCTTCTACATTAACATCAAAATAAAATGTGCTGCCTTTTTCCGGTGTGCTGTCCACGCTGATGCGGCCGTTCATCATATCGGTCAGTTGTTTGCAAATTGCAAGGCCCAATCCGGTGCCGCCATACTTGCGGGAGATGGAGGAATCCGCTTGAGAAAATTCTTTAAACAGGCGCTGGGCATCGCTTTTGCTCATCCCGATGCCCGTGTCGGTCACTTGTACGGAAAGGGTATAGCGATTATCTTTTCCCGTGGTACCGCTGACTTCAACCAGTATGCCGCCGTCCGAGGTAAATTTAACCGCGTTGCTGATAAGGTTCAACGTAATCTGGCGGATGCGCGCCGGGTCACCCGCCATTTGCAGGGGCAGGTCAGGGGCCATGTACAATGAAATATCCAGATTTTTATTTTGGACGGAAGCCGCCATAAGCTTGACGCAGGTTTCAAAAATATCGTACGGGTTAAACACCAGATATTCAAGCTCCAGCTTACCCGCTTCAATTTTGGAAAAATCCAGAATATCATTAATAATGCTCAACAGCGTATCGCTGGACTGCTTGGCGGAGAGCGCCAGCTGGCGCTGTTCGGGCAAAAGGTTGGAATTGACCAGCAGCTCCAGCATACCCAGAACACCGTTCATCGGGGTGCGAATTTCGTGGGACATGGTCGCCAGAAAGGAGCTTTTGGCTTCGGTAGCTTCCTCGGCTACATGTTTGGCCTGTTCCAGCTCCGCCTGCTGGGCTTCCAGCTGGTTTTTTTGCTCCTGAATTTGCCACATGCGCTCAATCAGCTGGAATTCACCCTCGCGCAGTTTGCTTTCCATGTCCATGCGTTCGGAAATATCGCGCACCACACCGGTGTAAAACTTTCCTTCCGGTGTGTAATAGGTATTCAATCGGATTTCCACCGGGAATTCCGTGCCGTCTTTTTTAAGGGCCATAAAACGTCGGTGGTCTTGGTCTTTTAACTCCCGGTGCACTTTTTTGGCTTTTTGCAAATAGGTATCATGCTGGTGGCGCATGGCTTTGGGCATAAGTATGCTGACGTTTTTGCCGCGCACTTCTTCGGCACTATAGCCAAAAATAGTCTCCGCCGCCTGATTAAAAACCTGAATAATACCCTGCGCGTTAATGGAAATAATGCCGTCTACGGTGGAGTCCAGAATGGCGCGGGTTTGCTCAACATTTTTGACCAAATCCTCTTCTTTGGCATGGATGGATTGCACCATATGCTCCATAGCGTTGGCCAGTTCACCAAATTCATATGGATAGGTGCCGGGGCGGATATGGCGCTGTCCTTTGGCAATTTTCCGGGAGAATTTGGCCAAAGACGACAAAGGCTGAATAACCGAGCGGGAGGTGGCGTACACCGCCAGGGCCAGCAGAGGCCCAAAGAGGGAAAAAAGGGTGATGAGTTTAACCGAAAATTCTTTTTGCTCTTCGGCGGTATGGTCCAGCACTTTTTGGGCGGAGGTGGAAATGAGCTCGGTAAGTTTAAGGTTGTTATCATAGCCGGGGTTTTCCACTTGGATAAACAGTAAGAAATCATCCGGATGGGGTGGGTTTTCCTCAGTGGTACGAATGTGGCTGTTGAGCTGTTTGTCAAACGAGGTATTAATACGTTGCGTTTCACGAATGGTTCGGGTCAGTGCGTTGATAATATCAATATTCGAAGTGGATTCATCATTGGTAAAAGGACGGGTGCTGACAATAAGGCTGTCCTGTAAAAAGGCAGTGGCTTGTTTTTGATAGCTAAAAAACTGCTCCTTACTTTCTCGTGCTTCATTTAGAATCTGCCGGACTTTCTCGGGTTCATCACTATAGATAGACTCCAAAAGTTTTAAATTCATATACTTTTGATATTCCATCACCTTTTGCTGTTGGTTCAGGTTATAGGCGTAAATATCGGTCGTGATGGGCAAAAAGCGTTCACCAGCCACATTCAGGTCGTTGATGGTGTGCTCAAAATATTCAATGGTTAAATACACCAGCCCTACCAGAGACAACGCAATTAAAAGCACCAGCAGGCGCAGGCGCGTTGAAATATTCCAAACAAATTTCGGCACAGTCCGGGGCTCCTTATTGTACAGGTTGAAGGATGTGTTTTTTATTGTGGCGGGTAAGCGGCTTACAGCGCAAAGAAAAGCCCCCAAAGGGGGGCTAAAAGAGGAAAACAAAGCGGTTAAAACTATGTAAGATGTTTAACCTTTTGGCCCTCAGGCTGCTTTGGTGGCGGCGCTCTTTTTCACTACTTTTTGCGAAATAAGGCCAAAGATGCTGTGGCCTGCGGCATCCAGCATTTCAATTTCCACATGGTCGCCTTCTTTCAAAAATGGCGTGGTGGCGTCCCCGGTTTCGATTTTTTCAATCATCCGGACTTCCGCCAGGCAGCTGCTGCCGACCTCTTTATAATTGATGTTGGACACCGTGCCGCTACCCACAATGGTGCCGGCGGTCAAATCGCGGGTTTTGGCGGCGTGGGCCACCAGACGGGCCATGGAAAACTGCATGTCTTTGCCGGCGTCCGGGTGGCCGAGTTCCTCCCCGTTGATGCGGCTGATAAGCGGCAGGTGAAGCTTGGCATCTTCCCATGCTGTGCCCAGTTCATCCGGCGTGACCGCCACCGGTGAAAAGGCGCTGGCGGGTTTGCCGTGAATAAAACCAAAGTTTTTACCCAATTCAGACGGAA
>MDTD01190271.1_pt1 | contig 10228 bp, 9 predicted proteins | sample 811221 | NCBI WGS metagenome assembly MDTD01 (sample SAMN05326646, study PRJNA326480) | marine metagenome | isolation source: seawater | place: Pacific Ocean: South West | collected 2011
AGCTACCTGTGGACCTGGACTCATAGGAAGTTTATTGGTTGGATCAACTTTCACAAAATCTTTAGCAATTTCTTTTCAAAAACCATTCATTCCAATCAATCATCTTGAAGGGCATATTTTGTCTACAAGTTTTAATAATAATATTAAGTTCCCAACTCTGATCTTGCTTTTAACAGGAGGGCATACTCAAGTATATCTAATGGAGGATGAAAATAATATAGAACTATTGGGGCAGAGTGTTGATGATGCAATTGGAGAGGCTTTTGATAAAACAGCAAAGTTAATAGGCCTTCCATATCCAGGTGGAGCTGAGATTGAACGAGAGGCGCTCAGTGGGGATGAAAACAGGTTTATTTTACCAAAACCATTAATTAAAGAAAAAAATTTCAATTTTTCATTTTCTGGTATTAAAACTCATATCAATCTTCTAACAAAAAAAAATAAAGTTGATAAAAAATTTATAAAAGATTTATCTGCATCCTTTCAAAAAAATATTACAGAATTACTTATAGAAAAAATAGATAGAGGGTTAGAAAGACTAAATACAAATAAACAAAATGTAAAATCTATTTCAGTTGTTGGTGGTGTATCAAATAATATATATATAAAAAATAAAATAGAGAATTATTTTGTAAATAGAAATATTGAAGTATACTATCCATTAAAAGAAATGATGACTGATAATGCAGCTATGATTGCTTGGTCATGTATAAAATTTTATAAAAAAGAGAGAAATGATTTGTTTTTTGAACCAAAACCTAGATTAAGCCTAAGAAGTGTATTATAAAATTTCTTCTTATAAAATTTGAACTAAATAAATTAAACAATGAAATACTGGTTGCTGAAATCTGAGCCTGATACTTGGTCTTGGTACAATCAAGTCAAAGAAGGTGCATCGATGTGGGATGGCGTTCGAAACTATCAAGCAAGGAATAACTTAAAAGATATGAAAAAAAATGATCTATGTTTTTTCTATCACTCAGTCACCGAAAAAAGTATCGTTGGTATTGTTAAAGTAGTAAAGGAATACTATCCTGATCCTACAGACAAAACAGGACGTTTTGTAGTAGTTGATGTTAAAGCAATCAAAAAACTCAAAAACCCTGTCTTTCTCAACCAAATAAAAGAAAATAATAAGCTAAAAGATATTGCGCTTATTAAGCAAAGTAGGCTCTCAGTAATGCCACTAAAAAAAGCTGAATGGGATGAAATAATTAAAATGTCATTAATAAAATAAATAATATGGACAAACATATTTTTTGGATAGCGTCTTATCCTAAAAGCGGAAATACACTTTTGAGATCAATTCTTTCGTCATTATTTTTTTCAAAAACAGGTTCTTTTAATTTTGAATTATTGAAAAAAATTGTCGGATTTGAAGAAGTTAGTAGATTAAAAAAATGTTACAATACCAGGGCAGAAAATATTAATCCAAGAAATTGGCAGGAAAAAAATATTTTAATTTATGAAAATATGAGAGAAATACAAAACAAGATAAACTTAGGCTTTAATGAGGATTTTGCTTTTTTTAAAACACATTTCAATGGAAAAAATTTTGATGGTCAGAGTTTTTTTATAGAAGATTATTTGAGAGGAGTTATTTATATATATAGAGATCCAAGAGATGTGTGTGTTTCATGGGCTAGACATACAAATTTATCAATAAGTGAAAGTTTAGATTTTTTGATAAACGAAACAGGATCTATAAAATGGACTGGTGAAGAAGATTTTAAAGAATATAATTGCAATATACCAGTTTATTTATCTTCATGGGAAAATCATGTTAAGTCTTGGATTGATTTCAACTTTAAATGTCCATTTTTAATAATTAATTATGAAGATTTAGTTTATAAAAAATATGAAACTCTAAAGAGATTAATAGAATTTTTTTTAAACAACTATAAAATTAAAATATCTAATAAAGATGTTAAAATTAAAAATATAATAAATTCTACATCTTTCAAATTTTTGCAAAACTTAGAAACTAAATATGGATTTAATGAAAGTGTAAATAATAATTTTTTTGCTGTAGGAAAAAAAGAGCAATGGAAGAGTAAATTAAAAAACAATGAAATCAAAATAATAGAGAAAAAGTTTGGGTCTTTAATGAGAAGATTAGAATACAGACTACATAATTAGTTAAATTTATTTGTTGAATTTTTATACTTTTAGAATTAGTCTTACAAAAATAATGAAAATAGAAAAAAAATGGATAGAGCAAGGTAAAATAAATCAAGATGAGTATGAATCACTTTACAAAGAATCAATTGATAATGGCGATGAATTTTGGAATAAGCAAGGTAATAGAATAGAGTGGTATAAAAAATACACAAAAATAAAAAATGTTAATTACTCAAACAAAGAAGTAAGTATAAAATGGTATGAAGATGGACAACTAAATATTTCGTATAATTGTATTGATAGGCACGCTAAAGAAAATCCAAATAAATTAGCAATAATTTGGGAGGGCGATAACCCTGAAGACATAAAAAGAATTACCTATAAAGAACTTTTATTAAATGTTTCAAAGGCAGCTAATGTTTTAAAAAAAATTGGGGTTAAAAAAGGTGACAGAGTTACAATATATTTAACAATGATACCCGAACTGGCATACATTATGTTAGCCTGTGCAAGAATTGGAGCTGTACACTCAATTATATTTGGAGGTTTCTCTGCAGAGTCAATAGCTGGTAGAATTAAAGATTGTCAGTCCGAATATGTAGTTACAGCTGACGAAGGGGTTAGGGGTGGTAAAACTATTCCTTTAAAATTAACTACAGATAAAGCATTAGAATCGTGTCCTAATGTAAAAAAGTGTTTAGTTGTGAAGAGAACGGGCAAAGAAATAGATATGAAAAAAGATCGAGATTTTTTTTATGATGATCTCGAAATAGATGTTAAAGAATTTTGTGAACCAGAAGTTTTGAGTGCTGAAGATCCTTTATTCATATTATATACTTCAGGTTCAACCGGTAAACCAAAAGGTGTAATGCATTCATCTGGTGGATATATAGTTTATGCCTCAATGACCCATGAATATATTTTTAACTATAAAGATGGAGATATCTATTGGTGCACTGCTGATATTGGCTGGATTACTGGTCATAGCTATATAATTTATGGGCCACTTGCTAATGGCGCTACAACTCTAATGTTTGAGGGCGTGCCTAATTATCCTGATTTTTCAAGATTCTGGCAAATAGTTGATAAGCATAAAGTAAACATATTTTATACAGCACCAACTGCCATTAGAGCATTAATGCGAGAAGGAGATGGGTATGTTACAAAAACTAGCAGATCATCTTTAAAACTTTTAGGCACAGTTGGTGAACCTATTAATCCCGAAGCATGGAAATGGTACTTTGAAATTCCAGGAAATTCAAAATGTCCAATTGTTGATACCTGGTGGCAAACTGAAACAGGTGGAATATTAATATCACCTCAAACAGGTGCTATAGAATTGAAGCCAGGCTCTGCCTCTAAACCTTTTTTTGGAATTGAACCTTGTATTGTTGATAAAAATGGTAATGAGTTGGAAGGTGAGTGTGAAGGTATGTTGTGCATGAAAAGATCGTGGCCCGGTCAAATGAGAACTGTTTATGGCGATCACAAAAGGTTTATTGACACATATTTTTCACAATTTGATGGAAAATATTTTACGGGTGATGGATGTAAGAGGGATAAAGATGGATATTATTGGATAACAGGAAGGGTAGATGATGTAATCATTGTATCAGGACATAATTTAGGCACTGCTGAAATAGAAAGTGCTTTTGTATCACATAAAGATGTAGCTGAAGCTGCAGTTGTTGGGTATCCTCATGATGTAAAGGGTAATGGTTTATATTGTTATGTATCTCTTAAAGTAGGCTCAGTTTCATCAGAAGAATTGGTCTCAGAATTGAAAAAGACAATTAGAGAAAAAATCGGCCCTATAGCTACACCTGATTTTGTACATATTACTGCTGGGTTACCAAAAACTAGATCAGGAAAAATCATGAGAAGAATTTTAAGAAAAATAGCTTCAAATGACTTCGAAAATTTAGGAGACACATCAACACTAGCAGACCCTTCAGTGGTAAATAATTTAATTCAAAATAGAAAAAATAAATAAATATTATCTTGGGTCCCAGTGCTTTAAACACCTAGGCTCATAAATATTGGCAGCGCCTACCTGAGTTCTTTCGCCCCCTTCTGTTTTTCTATAAGTTTTTGTAGCTTCAACACCACAAACATTGCAAAAACCATAAATTTTGACTATTTTATCTGATAAACCTAAAAGCATTGAAGAAGTTTCCCAGGGTTTTCCTCGTGAATCTTGATCGAGACCAGCACAGACAACGTCAATTCCACTATTAAGAATATTCTCAACATTTTTCAATGTATCATTTGTATCCATAAATTGAATTTCATCTAAGAAAACCATATCAACTTCTTTTTTTTGAAAATTAAATTTTTTAAGAACTGTTTCCCAATTATTCATTGCGTAACATTCGTGACTCAAATCATTATGTGTTATAATTTTTTCTTTCGAATATCTATTATCAATACTAGGCTTAATGACAATTATTTTTTTATTTTGATGTTTAGCCCAAAGAATTCTTTTAAGTAGTTCACTTGTTTTACCAGCAAACATAGCTCCTACAATTGTTTCAAGATTACCTCGCATAAGTCAATATATTTTATTTTTAAAATTTATTATATAACTAATATAAATAAATAATAGATTATTTGCTCTAATGATTAAAGGTGAAAAAATTAGATATGACATTCATAATATTTTATATTCAATTTATAAGTTTAATGAAAGATTAAATAGTCCTGCAATTAAAAAAATTATTAATGGTAACAAAAAAAATGATATTTCTTTTATAAATAATGTAACATTAAATTCAATGCGATTTCATTTTCATACATCGAAAATAATAGATATTTTTATAAAAAAAAAATTGAGAGATCACGAAAGGATCTTGTTAATAAGTGCTGTAACACAGATAGTATTTTTAGATTTTAAAGTTTATGCTGTTATTAATTGTTCAGTTGAAATTGCAAAGAAGTTGAAGATTTATCATGGCTTGATTAATGCTACTTTAAAAAAAATAGCTGTGGAGAAAGAAAATTTAAAAAGCATCAAGATTGAATTTAAAGATTTTCCATTATGGTTTAAAAATAGGACAAGGAATTTGACAAATAAAGAAAAACAAGTTTTTTTAAATAATTTTAATAAAGAACCTAGTCTTCATTTAGTTTTTAAAAATGCCAACAAATTAATAAATTTTGAAAAAAAATTAATTAACACGAGTTCTAAATCAGGGTTTTTAGAAAAAAAAGAAGATATAAAAAAAATAAAATCTTTTGTTGAAGGAGATTGGTGGGTACAAGATTTTTCATCATTTTTTCCATTAGAAAATTTATATATGCATGTTTTAAATAGAGAGATACTAGATGCATGTGCAGCGCCGGGCGGAAAGTCTTTTCAGCTTTTATCAAAAAACTTAAAATTAACTTTAAATGATAAAAGTAGTTATAGAATTAAAATACTTAAATCAAACCTAAACCGACTTAAGTTTGATGCTGAAATATTGAATTATGATTTTATTGAGTTTAGTGAAAATAAAAAATATGATTTTATAATCATCGATGCACCTTGTTCATCAGTAGGGACTATAAGAAAAAATCCAGAAATTTTTTTTAAAAATGAAGGTCCAGATTTTAAGAAATTAGATATAATACAGCAAAAATTGTTAAATAAAGCTTCACTACTGTTAAAAAGTAATGGTTCTATACTCTATATGGTTTGCTCATTTTTAAAAAATGAAACAGAAGATCAAATAACTAAGTTTCTTTCAAACCACAAAAGCTTTCAAATTTCTAAATTTAGAACAAAAAGTAATAGTGCTGAATATTTAAAACTAGCAAATAAAGGTTTTATGATAACATTACCTGATAAAATTAATGGTTATAATATAGATGGATATTTTGCAGTATATTTAAAGAAAAGTGTATGATATTTTTAATACGGAAAATTTTTTTTATTTTTATAATCATTAAATTTAAATCAAAAAAAAATTTGTCCTTTTCAGAGTTAAATTTTAGAAAGATTGATTTTTCCAACTATTTTTTAATTAAAACATTTATTTTTAAAGAAAATTTTTATGCTTTGAAAAATAAAAATGTCCATAGTTTTGATTTTTTGAATTTCTCTAATAAGCTTGGAGGTAAAATCGGTATTAATTTATCAAAGGAATCAATATTTGGTTGGTTTAGATACAATAGTAAAAAAATTAATTTTCCTTGGTCCGAAGATCTAACATCCAAAAGACTTATTAACCTTCTGTATAATTATGAATATATTAATTCTTCATCAATAATTACTGAAAGAAAAAAAATAGATTTGATAATTTTTTATCATATTCAAAGAGTTTTATTTGAATTCAACGTAAAACAAATTAATCAAATTTCATCTTACGACATCAAAGCTTATTTATTAGCTTCATTGATTTATAAAAAATTTAAAAAGGTAAATATTAATTATATAAAATTTATAATTGAAAATCATATAGATAAACTAGGCATGCACAAAAGTTATAATTTACTTGAACATTCAAAATTTTTAAATAACCTAAATGAAATTAAAAATATCCTACTATATTTCAATTCTAAACAATCAAATATATTTGATAAAATAATTTTAAAAATGACCTCTGTTCTTAATCAGTACTTTCATAGTGATGGAAGTTTACCTCTTTTTAATGGATCAAATAATATTTATACAAAAATAATTTATAAAACTTTAAACACAGATATGTATTTAATTAAAAGAGAATTTAGTAATATTAATAATGGTATAGCTTATTACGGAGATAAAAATAAAAAAATTTTTTTTGATGTTGTACAACCTACCAAAGAAATGACAAACTCTAACTTAAGTGCAGGGACTTTATCAATTGAGGTAAGTGGTCATGGAGAGAAAATATTTACTAATTGTGGAGCGTCTGAAAGTTTTGGGAAAAATCCTGAGTATCTAAGATACAGCGCTGCACACTCAACTATTATTTTACAAAATACTAATATTAGTGAAATAAAAGAAGGGATTCCTCATGTAAAATTCCCTCAATCAGTTGTTTTCCGAAAGGAAGCAGATAGCGATGTAGAAATATTTGAAGGATCACATAATGGTTACTTAAAAAAGTTTAATAAAATTGTAAAAAGAAAAATAATAATAAAAAAAAATAAAAATGAAATAATTGGAGAGGATACTTTTATATCAAATAAAAATATAAATAATAGATTGATCTATCATATAAGATTTCATCTAGCTGAAGATATATCCTATAATTTTACTAATAGTAAAAAAAACATAATTTTAAAAACTAAATTTAATAATATTTGGTTATTCAAATGTGATATAGAGTTATTAGTGGAAGATAGCATATTGGTTGATCATAATCTTACAAAACCTATAAAACAGATTGTTATTAAGGGTGTATTAGACAATAATAAAACAATGAGAAAATGGTGGTTAGAAAAAATTTAGAAAACAAATTTGCATTAATTTCGGTATATAATAAAGTTAAATTGAAGTATTTGTGTTCAAATTTAATTAAATATAACTACATTCTTATCTCAAGTGGTTCTACTGGAAAAAAAATAAGATCTTTAGGTTTTAAATGCATCGATATTTCTAAAGTAACAAAGTTTAAAGAAATGTTCGATGGTAGGATTAAAACACTTCATCCACTAATTTATGCTTCACTTTTATACATCAGAGATAATATAAATCATCAAAAACAGTTTATAACTCTTAAAGTCCCTAAAATTGATATCGTGGTTGTAAATTTATATCCATTCGAGAAATACAAAAAGAAAAATAATAAAGCTATTGAAATGATTGATATAGGTGGTCCAAGTTTGTTAAGAGCATCAAGTAAAAATTATAGATATATAACTCCTATAATGTTTAAAGAAGACTATTCTAACTTAATAAATAACTTTGAAAAAAATAAAGGGAAGACTGATATAAAGTTTCGAAAAAAAATGGCACATAAAGTTTTTAAAGAAATTTCTAAATATGACAAAGTTATTTCTCGATGGTTTAATGAAAATTAAAAATAGAAAAATAAAACTTAGATATGGAGAAAACCCTAATCAAAAAGCTTATTTAATTAAAGATAACAATAAAACGATTTTTGATTTTCAATTAAGTGGGAAAAAAATAAGTTACAACAATATTATTGATGTTGATAGTGGGCTAAAGTGCTTAAGTGAATTTAGTGAACCAACTTCAATTATTATCAAACATACTAATCCATGCGGAGTTGCATCAGCTAAAAATATAAATGTAGCTTTTAAAAGATCTTATGAAAGTGATCCAAAAAGTGCTTTTGGAGGAATAATTTTTTTAAACAGAAATATTAATTTAAAATTAGCAAATAATATAATTAAAAAAAAATTTTTTGAAATGGTTGTCGCTCCAAGTTATGACATAAGTGCATTGGGTCAATTAAAAACTAAAAAAAACTTAATCATATTAAAAATACCTAAAACAAAGAAACAAACTTCTGATTTTAGATCTACTATATTTGGGAAATTATATCAACAAAGAGACCTGACTCCAATTAACCTTAATTTTATAAATTTAGCTTCTATAAAAAAAACTTCTAAAAAATCCTTAGAAGACATAATATTTTCATTAAAAATAGTTAAACACTTAAAATCTAATGCGATTGTTTTATCAAAAAATAGACAAACAGTTGGTTTAGGACACGGTCAAACTAGTAGGATTGATGCATTAAAATTTGCTATTAGAAATAAAAAATTTAATTTTAAAAACAAGGGATTTGTTTGCGCATCAGATGGTTTTTTTCCTTTTACTGATAGCATTAGTTTACTAAAAAAAAGCGGATGTAAAGTTGTTGCACAACCATATGGGTCAATTAATGATAAAAAAATTATTTCATTTGCAATTAAGAAGAAAATATCATTATATTTTATTAAAAATAGATTGTTTAAACATTGAAGAAGAATAATAAGGTACCGGAATATATATTAAGTATAATTAGAAATAATCCAAAAATTACTTCTGGTAGGAAGAATTTTTTATCACATAATAATAGAGTTATTGAAACAATAAAAATAGTTAAAAAATATTTTAATATTAAAAAATAAATATAAATCTCTTTGAATCTTCATAGATATCTTTGAATTGTTTACTGTGCATATGGATTAATATATATAATCCATATGAATAAACCTAATCTATTTTTTGCAACACCTGTATGGACATACCAATTAAATAATTATCAAAAAATCAATGATCTCATGGATGGCTATATTAAAAGTCTAAAAAATAAAGATGAAGTTGGCATCAAGAAAAGTAATATTAAAGGATGGCATTCAAGTAATTTTGATTTAAAAGAAAATGAACCACAAAATTTTATCAAATTTATTCTACCTTCAATTGAACAAGTTATGACTGATATGAATTGGGATAAAAATCAAAAAGCCAAAATAGATAATATGTGGGCAATAATTAATACTGGAGGCTCGGCAAATTTTAGACACCAGCATGGAAATAGTTCAATCAGTGGAGCGTATTATGTTAAAGCTCCAATAGATTGTGGAGATATTGTTTTTTATGATCCAAGGCCCGCTCCAGTTTATTCTCATCCAAATGTAATTGAACCAAATTCACTGAATGCACAAATAAATGGTATTAGTCCAAAAGAAGGTGCTTTAGTATTATTTCCAAGCTATCTAGAACATTCTGTAAATGAAAATAAATCTAATTCAGAGAGAATTGTAATAAGTTTTAATATAAGGATAAATATTTAAAATTAATTATTTGTTTTTTTAACTTCGTTAAGGAAATCTATTACACTTATTTTATTTTCTTGTAGCTTATTTATTAAATATTTCCCATTTATACCTATAAAATGAAAAAAATTTGGATTATGATTTTTAGAAGAGTTTGGAAGAAATGGCATATAATTCCATTCAGACCCCAATTCATTGAATATATTCTTATTTTCTAATATGAATTCGTTAAGCATCATATTGTCTGAATTTTTACCTTTTGCTATTATTTTTTTATTAAGTCTATTAATCATGTATTGTGACAATTTCTTCGCTGTTATATTATCACAAAACGTAACACCAGAGTTGTAATAGCCAAAAGATAAATCAATATTATTTACATTTCTAAAAATTTTTGAACTATTCCCCTCTG
>MDTD01056308.1_pt1 | contig 10227 bp, 2 predicted proteins | sample 811221 | NCBI WGS metagenome assembly MDTD01 (sample SAMN05326646, study PRJNA326480) | marine metagenome | isolation source: seawater | place: Pacific Ocean: South West | collected 2011
CTAATCCGGAGTCATTGTGTAGCCACCAGCTTTGTAGACGTGCTCGCCGTATAACTCCCTTTTCCAATTGTAAGTCTAATACCGTATGTTCCCACGTGATTGACGTTTCAGAGTAATCCTGAACCAGGGTATTCATTAAATCTGTTGGATGGACAATCTCGAGATAGGAAATGGAAGAACTTAGCTGAACAAGTATCGCTTTGGCATTCAAGACACTATCTGCTGGCTCCCATTGTCCCTCTTCTGTCAACGCTCTTGCTGCCAGTGTATTGACCAGTTTTGTAGAGGTGCGAATCGGGCAGCGGCTGTCAAGTAAGTCTGTTTGGAGTGAAATGATCGTTTCAATCCCCGTGGCCTCACGGTGCTCAAGCATCCGCCAGTAGAGTTGTGGAGTAGCCTGACGTTGTGAGTGACTGCTGTAAAGAGTGATCAGGTCATCTCCTCGATGGTAAGCTTCGGCAACCAACTCTTTTTCGAGTCCCATCTTCATTTGAACAAATTGGTTATGTGACAGCCTTTGCTGGTAAGCGGTTGTGTTTTGAAGTCCTACCTGAGGTGACTCAAGGTTTATATCACATTGGAGGTTGCCAGCACGAAGCGAAGCATTGGGTTGGTCGATGTGCCACATGCGTTTCGTAATTAAACGGAGACAGAGTTTACTGATTAAATGCAGAATTGAATTATGTTTCAAAGTGGAAGACTGTACAAGCATACAAAGGGATGCAGGTCACATTGTGGGCGCATAAAATAACCCCGCCGAATGCCAGAGCATTGCGGCGGGGCCGGAACAGAGAAGAGGCCAATTGTTAACACGATTTACGATGGAAGCCATATGCATGGCTGGGGAATTCCATAACTGTTAGTAACAGTCCCGTGTAACAAAGGAATCTAATTTGATATTAACAACTGCAGTTCCAATGTCCAGTTTTATGTGAAAAAAATACAGCCCTTTGAAGCCGAGTGGAGATTGTAAGTCTTAATGTGCCGAGGCATTCTTCTTAACATGGGAAGGCTAGTATTCGATGAGGTATATTGGACATTTGGTTCTCAATTATGTTGAGTTGTACTGCAAAAAAACGATAGACGAGGAGAAAAGAATTTTCATGAGTTTAGAAGAGTTGGCAATCACAGCAGCCAGACAAGCTGGACAGCTTTTGGCCGCGATGCAAGATTCGATTAATCCACGCGAAAAGGCCCCTAAGGATTTAGTGACTGAGGCCGATGTTGCATCTCAAAAACGAATCCTCGAGATTCTTACGGCTGAGCGTCCAACGGACAACTTTCTAGGAGAGGAAGATTTATCGGAAGAGGCCGATCTGCCTGGGTTGGATCGAACCGTTGGTGCCGAGGCGGACTTGAAGCAGTTAGAATATTGTTGGGTAATCGACCCGCTTGATGGTACAGCTAACTACGTACATAAATTGCAGACTTATAGTGTCTCCATAGCTCTGTTGAATTATGGAGAGCCAATAGTTGCGGCTGTTTATGATCCAGTCATGGATGATTGTTATAGTGCTACTCGGGGCAAAGGCGCCAGGGTTAATGGCAAGCCAATCGAGCATAGTGGCGTGGAGCAATTGTCTCGTTCGTTGATCGCCGCCAGTTTCTCAGCAGGCGTACAACGAGGGTCACCAGAAGTCGACCGGTGGGTCGAGATGCTTTATGAGTGTCAGGCGTTAAGGCGGCTTGGATCAGCAGCGTTGAATTTGTGCTATGTTGCTCAGGGCGGCTTAGACGGATACTGGGCAACAAGTGTCAAGATTTGGGATATTGCGGCAGGCATCCTTGTAGTTAGGGAAGCTGGGGGGACTGTGACGTCTATAGATGGTGGGCCATTGAATATTCAGGAAGCAAAGTTTATTGCAGCAGCGACTGAAAATCTGCATGAACAGATGATTGACGTGCTCAACCGAGCTTAATCTGAGTAGGATTTCCCGATTTCTCATTGATAACCTGACTTGCCAATTTAAAATGGAAGTACTTGCTGAGGCAGGTCTTTTCTTACAAGTTATTAGAGTTAGCCAATGCGACATTGGAACCATAAAAGCGATCATGCGCACGTGTTATGCGCACTCTCTCGTGTCTACGACGCCGTAGGTTCGCCAGCAGTTTTTAAGCTGAGTTGGTTCTGTCTTCTGATATTTTTTCTTTTTTTGGGGTCCGCTGTTACTTTTGGGCAGCAGGAAGAGGGAAGCGTAGATACTGCAGATGAATCTATTGGGGTTGTTCGTAAGGCACCCACGGAGATTGTGTTATTACGTGATAAAAACGGAAATTTAGTCAAGGTAGCTACGAATCTTTCGCTGGAAGAATACTTACGTGTATACAATCAGCAAAACGACGTAGAGGATGATAATACACCTCCGGCTTTTGCGATCGATCAGGCAATTTATACGGGACAGGCCTCAACGTCGCACTTGATGTTTACGGCAGAATTTCGAGTACAGTTAAAACAGTCTGCTCAGGAACAGTGGGTGAAGGTTCCTCTGCGGCTTGCTCAGTCGGTAATGAGAGCTGCTCCTAAGTACTCTGGGAATGGAGAATTCTTTGTGACATGGGACTCTCAGTTAGGGCACATTATTTGGTTGCGAGGTGAAATCAATAGTTCGCATATTATCACATTCAATCTCACTCGCCCTTTGCGGCAAACCGGACAAGTGACCGAACTTGTATTACAAACGCCAGTTACTCGGAGTCAATTTAGACAGCTTATCGTCCCGGTTAGTCGGGCTCAGGCGATTGCAGGTGACTTAGATGTCCGAACAGCGAATAGTGGGAATTCGACGACTTCATTTAGCTTTGACTTTCAGATCGACGAACTTGTCGTTGGGTGGAGTGCTTCTAATGCGATATCATCTCAGCCACTGTCGAGGATTCAGGCCACGGTGGAAACAAGTTTTGCAGTTCACCAAAATCAAAACATCAGTGCTCGCGGGGTTCTCAATGTTTCAGGGTTAGGTGGAAATGTGACCGACTTTGAAGTGATGTTGCCTCATGGGATGACATTACTGGATTTGCCGAGCCAAACTTTCCGTGTTTCACGTGTTACGATCTCCAATGGACAATCGGCGAAAGAACGTGAGAAAGTTCGAGTGAGTATTGTGCGTCCACAGCCAAACATTTCAGTGATTCTCGAAGCTCAATCGGCCAAAGATACCATTCCACCTGACGCTAGCCAGTCTTTTCAGGGGTTTGAGGTGGTTGATGCCGTTAAGCAATCCGGCAAGTTATCGATTAGCACAACGTCCAACTGGGACGTTGCCTGGCAGTTGAGTGGGGATATGCGACGTACACCTCGAGTTTTTGATGCTTCTGACAGCCTTGGAATTCAACAGTTTGATTTCGAGTACTACAACGTGGCTTATACAATTGTTGGCGTGCTACAAGAACGTGAAAATCAGTTTCGAGTCGTGCCGACGTATTTGTTAGAAGTATCTCCATCTCAAATTCGTATGACGACAACTCTACGATGTGTCTATTCAGGTTCGGGGCAGTATCAGATCTCTGGTGACTGGCCCGGTTGGGAATTAGATCAGGTTTTTCAGAATGTCGACGAATCGCTTCAACTGGTAAATGCGCAAATCATCGATGGGAAGTTGACATTTAAGGTTTCAACGGTCGAACCCGATTCACGAGGGGAATTCGATGTAATCATCCGGTCAAGGCGTCAACTGTCTGACGGAACGGCTGAGGTTGAGCAGGTATTGAATCTCCTCGTGCCTCAGGTGAATGTTTCCAGCGAAAAGAATGCAGATATCTTGCAAGGAGCACAAACCGTTATTTTGCAGCCTGCCGACAATGTTGAATTGATTCCGGACAGTGAAAAAATTGAAGGTTTGTTAGTAGGCAGCTTGAGTGATATCTCGGAGGCGGAATTGCCAGATTATCAGCAAACGCCGTTGGTCTTCAACTCTTTACCGAATCGAGCAGAAGGTGAGGCCATTAGGGTAGTGGGGAGTGTCGGGACGCGTAAACGAAGTGTATTAGTGGCATCAAGTACGTCGATACAACTGGAAGAAAAATTTGCATCATTTGAGCAGGTGCTGGACTATCAAATCGCCTATGAATCCATCCGCCAGATTACATTGACAGTGCCAGGGATCGTGCGACGCCCTGAAAACCTTCGGGTATTTCTGCAGGTAGATGATTCAACAGGAGAAGACAGTGGGCCGGGTAGTGTTTTACCGTGGAGTATTGTACCTAGTTCCATACAGACGGACGAAGTTCGGGAGAAACTAGAGATTGAACAGGTAACCGTCGACCTATTAGCGGATTACCGGGGCTCTTTGCGTCTCGTACTCAGATATCAGGAACAGTTGCCGTTACTTTTGGCAGACTCATCTCAGCGTGTTAATTTCCTTCTTGTGTCACCCATTACGGATGAGATTCGATTGGTGCAGAACCAGGTGACGATAAACACGCAAGATATCTTCGTAAGTGAGCCAGCCGGAGATGTCTGGCAGGTGATACGGGGGGTCGCTATGGAGGATACCGGTGGCGATAGCTTGAGATTACAGGCATCCGAGGGTACAACGAGTCTTCCCGTTCAGATGCGAATGCGTAGGGACGTGACACGCACGTCTACCTTAATTCAACGAAGGTGGGTACAAACGGCGCTCCTAAACGGGCAGTGTAGAGAGCGGTTGTCGATGTTAATCCGTACGAATGAAACGGATTTAAATATGCAATTTCCGGTCGGTGAAATTGACCAGGCGACATTGATTGTGGCTGTCAACAATCAACGTGTGCCAGTTGAACAAGTGGTTTTAGATGCCCAGGGCCAACTGACCGTCCGACTGGCATCTTCCAGTATTGAATCGGAATATCGGGTCGAATGCTGGTATATGCGAGCCGGCTTTGACGCAAGTCGATTGGACCTCCTCTTACCTCAGATCGTGAATTCCAAGATGAGCGGTTCGACTTATTGGCAGGTGGTTACTACCATTGATCAGCATTTGCTGGGTACTCCTCAGGGCTGGACTCCCGAATATGGTTGGGTGTGGTCCGGGTTATACTGGTTTCGAAATTCAATCCTCGAGCAATCAGACCTTGAGTCATGGGTAGGAGTCAATTCTCAGTTGACTTTACCCGAAAACACGAACCAGTATTTACTATCCACAGTGGGGGAAGTTGAAGTCCTATCGGCAGCTGTGACCAGTCGCTCTACTCTGTTAATGTTTTTGTCGGGTTTGGTACTGCTCGTCGGGTTAGCGATTCTTCGCTTACGCTTCATGCAGCAGCCAATAGTGGTCTTTGGTGTTGGGCTTTTCGCGGCAATCGCCGCTGTTTGGTTTCCAGAACTCATGTTACTTGTTTTGCAGGCGTCATTTTTAGGTGGTCTGTTGGTAATCTTTTCCAGGGTGTTGGATTGGATGTTATCCGTACCAGGCCAAACTATCATACCGATTCGTCGAACGAGTATTCAAAAGGATACTGATTCAGCCGCGATTTCACTTCTTAAACTTGAATCCTCTATCACAGCGGCCGGCAGTGCCCCGGCGAGTGATGATTCTCAACAACAGCAGGCCTAGTGGTGAAACGACTTGGAATTCAATTCGTTCTAATCCCGTCGATCCTGATGGCAATGCTTCCAACGGCCCGAGGGCAACAGTCGACTGCTGCAAAGCCTATCGATTTAATCTATCGCCAGTTCAAGGTGAATGAAGCCGATATCGATGAGATTCTTGAGGGTACCGTTCCACTTCAACGAAATAAGTTTGAGGAAATGGTCAATGCTGTTAATCGTCTGAGCAGACAAAATACTGAGTCGTCCCCGGATTTCCGTCAGGGAGGTTACATTCGTCAGGCCATGTATTACGGGCGCATTCAGGGAGGGCAGATAATTGATGGGCGTGCAGTTCTGAGCATCGATGGAGAATCGCAAGGCGGGTTTATACCATTAGTGCCTTTATCGATAGCGTTGGACACTCCTCAATGGGTCGTCAAGACAAACGATGATGCTCCGGCAACAAGTATCGAGGCTATTAGTGGTGTCACAGAAAGAGCGTTGCCTATCTTAAGACTGAATGGCTCCGGCGAACTTATCTTTAACTGGAGCCTTAACGGGGAGTCTGTGATCGAAAGTGAGCGAAAGTTTGTTTTTGAAGTGCCTCAGAGTGAGTCGAACTATCTGATTCTTGATTTGCCGAACGAATTTATCTTGCGGGCATCCAATGGAATCGTTTGGTCACCGGAACGTAATGAAGTACCTTTACCAGTTGAAGGAATGCCGGAATTGTTGGAAGAGCATGTTCGCTGGGTGGTCCAACTTGGAACTCGTTCAAGAACATCGTTGACGCTTCTATCTAAGGAAACCGAGGGCAGTAATTCCAATGTGCTGTTTTATAGTCAGGAATTGCAATATTCTATGGCACGCGACGGCTTGCAATTATCGAGTCGTTTGACATTGGATTCAGTGTTAGCTCAGCGTCAGGCGGTAACGATCGAGCTTTCACCAGAGTTGGAATTGGTGCAAATTTCGACAGAAGGCAGAGAGCTTGCCCCGATTCGTTTGAGTCCAGATGTGAATCAGTGGTCTGTTATTTTGGAGCCTCAGGGAGGTGCCGTTCAATTGGATGTCGTAGCCGTCGGCAAATTTTTACCCTTACAGCCACAAATATTGCCTTTGATGAACGTGGTGGATGGAATCTGGAGGCAGGGCCAGATGACGTTACAGATTGTCGAAGATTTGGAACTGTACCGATTGGATGTTCAAGGAGCCTTGGAGAGTCGGATCGAATCTGCCAGTGACGCCAAACGGCGAATCTTTGAAATGTTTGGTCCAAATCCACATGTATTGGTCGTCGCTGGTCATCAGGAAGCAGAGCTATACGCTTCCCAGATATCACGTTTTGAGTTTGTCGCTAATCGACTAGATCTGCAGACGGAAATTCGTTTAACGACAGCGGTAGAATCATTGCATCAGCTTCACCTTGAGATTCAGCCTGACTGGGAATTAAAGTCCGTCACGTTGGCAGGATCGGAAGTAAGTTCAAGACGATTTCTACCTCGAGTCAATCTGATTGAGCGAAATGGAGTCGTCTTACATGAAATCGAATTACAAGAGGGGGTTGAGGCAGGACGAGTGGTTTCCTTGAGATTGAACCTTTCGCGGCCATTAGGTAACCAACGTGCCTCAGGCGAATTATTAAATGTCATAAACTTTCCCAGTATTTCCGAGTCTCCATTACAGCAAAAGAAAGTCATCCTGCAGCAGCATTTAATCGGATTGACGACACAACAGCCGAATGTGTTACAGGTTTCCCGTTCGGGAAACACCCAGATTAACCGCCTCAATCCGGCTAGCGAACAGGTGTCAGCAGAACCTCTATTGCGGGACGTCGGTACCGTATTTGATTCCACGAGCAGTCTGACGGGTTTGCAAGTAGAATCAGTCCTCGCTGCTCAGTCATTTGTAGCTGAGTTGAAAACGAGTTTGACCGTCACGGATCTTGTGGCCGAAGAAACGCGTATTCAAGTGCGTCCAACGGGTACGCCAGTACGTCAAGTCGTCGTTTATAGCTCCGGGTTATCTGCATCGGCTGTACAGTGGCGTCTTGAAGTTGATGATACAGAGCTTGTTCAGTCCGAAGAGATTGCTAGTGTTCAGGTTACCGAGGATGGTGGCTGGCAACGCTGGCAAATCGATCTGGTGGAATCTCGTGTGACATCTTTTAACCTGATCGGGACTCGAACCTTCGAATTAGAACAGCTGACGCGTCTCCCTCTGTATCGTGTTGAAGATGCCAAGTCGTTTGCGGGGGCGGTAGAAATTGGCTGGCATGGGAACGTCGATGTTGAAATTAGTCGCGAACCGTCGATGGAACGTGTATTGCCGGACAGTCCGGGATTGCCAACAACAGTTTATCGGCAGGCATTTCAATATGGAATTCCCGTTGGAACCCCTCCACAGGTCTCCATCACGCCAAATACTGAGCTACAGGAACACGTCATTTGGAATGCCCATATGCATTCCAAATACCTTGCTCAAGGATTCAGTAGCCATGAATTGCGTTATGTGGTGGAAAAATTTGGGCAACAGAATCTTGACGTTGATTTGCCTCCGGAGGTTGAAGTGGAAAGCGTGTGGGTTGACGCTCAACGTATCCATTTAACTTCGATTAGAAATTCGGACAACCTCAGTCATCTAAAGATCCCTTTAGCTGCAGGAGATCGCTTTTCCCGGGTCCGTATTCGGTTTAAGACAAGTTCAGATGCTTTAGGTTTCCGGACAGAATTGCAAAAACCCCTTCCCAAGGTAAATGCCCGAATCTTGCAGGCTTACTGGTCAGTTGCTGTGCCTCCTGGCTATGAACTTGGCGCACAGAAGGGACAATATTCTGTGGCGACTCGTCTTTTCGGACCGTGGCTCAAGGCTGAGTCGGATAGTCGTCGACGGCATTATGATTTATCCGATCGAGTTGATGTCAGTAACCGACAGGCAACCGAAATTACTTCGTTGCTTGAGCGAGCAGCATCAGTTGGCCTTGGGGCTGGCCAGCAGTCCGGATTGACCTGGGCTGTGTGGCTGCGAAATGTCCAGTATTTATTATCGGAGGAATTAAGAGATCTCGAACTTGTTGTAGATGTGGTCGCCTTGGACGCGTTGGGAATTGATCCGATGACGCAACTGAGCTCCGAAGTCAACGAAGCGACGGGGGCTGCTTCCATGCAATGGTTGCGTCATGCTGAACTTGCGTTTGTGAGGGATGAAAATTATCTGACTCTCTCGTCAGATCGTTGGATCGACCAAGATGCGTTGAGTACCGGGCGTGTGGTCATCGTGGATGACAATATACGACCTGTGTTCACAACTTATCAGTTGGCAGGCGGATCGATTGTCAAACTTGAAGACTGGGTTTTGGGACGAAGAGTACTTTCCATGTTGTCCGAATTGGAAGTGAGGCAATTACATGAAATGCTTCGCCAAGATCTTATGTGGACGTACGAATCTGGAGTGAAAAAGGCCGATGCCCGAATCTCTTTGGTCGTTTATAACCATTCGTCGCTGGTATCAGCCGCTTGGGCAAGCCTTCTTGTTTGGGTAGGTTTTTTGCTATGGTTTAGTCGTCGCTTCTGGAAAATGTCCTTTCTCGCACCAGGTGTGACGGCAACGTTTGCGATGTTCATCGACGAAGCTTTTGTTGAATTTGGAGCACAGGCATTTGTAGCTTCGTTATCGGTGGGGGTGTGTACGGTAGCTAACAGATTAAGAGCTAGGCTGATTATTCAAAAAGCTGACCCGGAGATGGACTTTGATTTACAAGCACGCCCCGGGTTGGCAACCTCGATTCTAGTGCTGGCATTAGTGTTTTCCGGGACAATTGATTCTATTGCGTACCAGCAACCTGAAGGATCGGACCAGGAAAGGAGTCAACAGGAGAGTGTTGAGCAAAGGATTCCCTCGGTACATAGTGTTTTTCTTCCCGTCGATGATGAGGGAGCTGACGTCGGAGAGTATTTGTATGTTGCTGATGAACTTTATCAAAACCTGCGAAAATGGTATGCCACAACCGATAAGAAGACTGAAAACTGGCTGATAACTCAGGCGCAATATCAGGTGAACTGGAATTCAAACCCACAGGATGAAAACGATGTCACGCCGGTTTTAAATATCGTGTTCGAGATTAATCTGGGGCTCGGTGTTTCCCAGATTTCTCTTCCCTTTAATGTGCAGGAATGTGCAATTCAGAGCGTGGTTATTGCAAGTGAGAATGCGGAGTATCAATGGCAAGACGATGGCAAGGCTATTGTCCTGGAAGTGTCTCAGCAGGGCACGGTTACGGCTGAAATTGAACTGACACCTGTCGTTCAGGCGAGCAATGACGTTAAACGCTTCGAACTCAGCATCCCGGGCGTCCCCGAATCAACTCTGGAATCTTCTCCAGTGTCAGATGAGCACAAAATTCTGTTTTCCGGTGTTCAGGGGCGTACTCGTGTAGACGCGTTGAGCGGACGATTAGTCGCTGCACTTGGTAGTACACGACAGATTGGAGTTGTTTGGGGAATTGGTGCCGTCGAAATAGCAGGTGCATCCGTACTCGAATCGGAAGAATACTATTGGTTAAAAATTGCTCCTCATTCAGTAGTCCTGGATGTGTGGATCAAAGTTGATGTTGTTGCCGGAACGACTCAGCAGTTCAGTATGAATGTGGACCCTCGCCTGCGATTGCTGCCGATACGTCCCGGGCAGCTTTTGAGTGGTGCTCCCAGAATTCGTGATGGCGA
>MDTD01056404.1_pt1 | contig 10227 bp, 7 predicted proteins | sample 811221 | NCBI WGS metagenome assembly MDTD01 (sample SAMN05326646, study PRJNA326480) | marine metagenome | isolation source: seawater | place: Pacific Ocean: South West | collected 2011
AAAGATTTATTTTTAAAAGATTTTGATAAGCAATTAGTTGGTGTAAAAAAAGGGGAAATAAAAAATGTAAGCGCAGTTTTGCCAGCAAATCATCCAAAAAAAGAATTAGCAAATCAGGCAGCAATATTTGAATGTAAAATTTCTCAAGTAAAAAAAGCAGTGGAAAATAAAATTGATGATAAGTTTGCAAAAGTAATGGGCGCTAAAGACTTGAATGATTTGCGAAACTTAATCGAAAAGCAAATTTCAAGTCAATATTCTCAAGCTCTTAATTCGATAACAAAAAAGGAAATTTTAGATCAAATTGATAAAATACATAATTTAGATTTACCAAAAAATTTAATTGACCAAGAAATTAGTATAATGACACAAAATATAAAACCTGAGGATAAAGAAAAACATAAAGTGAATAATGAACGATTAGCAAAATCAAGAATTAAACTTGGATTAATTTTGAATGAATTTGGTGAAAAAAATAATTTAAAAGTTACCGATGACGAAGTCAAAAATGAAATTCAAAAACAAATTAAAGGAATGCCCGGTCAAGAAAAAATGGTTCTTGATTATTATCAAAAAAATCCTAGTGCTTCTCAAAGTTTAAAAGGCTCATTATATGAAGAGAAAATAATTGATTTACTTAAATCTAAAATTAAACTTAACTTTAAAGAAATAGAAACAAAAGAAGCTGAAAAAATTATTGCGGACTTTAACAAACCAAATATAGACAGTTCCGAAACCTTAAAAACTAAATCTTCTGATAAGAGCAAGGTTAAAACAAAAAAAATTAGTAAAAAGTAAGCAATAGTTGTATAACCCAACTATGAGTCGCGAATTTGAAGAAAAAATGAACAGCTTGATCCCAATGGTAGTTGAACAGACCAGCAAGGGAGAGAGAGCATACGATATCTATTCTAGATTGTTAAAGGAAAGAATAGTTTTTTTAGTAGGCCCTGTTAACGACGCTGTCGCTTCTTTGGTAACAGCTCAATTGTTATTTTTAGAGTCTGAAAATCCTAATAAAGAAATTAGTTTTTACATTAATAGTCCAGGAGGTTTAGTTACAGCTGGCCTAGGTATTTATGACACTATGCAATATATTAACTCACCAGTTTCTACCTTATGTATTGGTCAAGCTTCATCTATGGGTTCTTTTTTACTTGCAGCTGGTGAAAAAGGGAAAAGATATTCATTACCTAACTCCAGAATAATGGTACATCAGCCATCTGCAGGTTTTCAAGGGCAGGCAACAGATATACAAATTCATGCAAAAGAAATTTTATCTCTTAAGGAAAGACTGAACAAAATCTATTCTAAACACACAGGAAAATCTATAAATGAAATTTCTGAAGCCTTAGAACGTGATAATTTTATGACTGCAGATGAAGCCAAAAAATTTGGTTTAATTGACTCTGTTGTGGAAAAAAGAAAATAAATAACAACATATAGTTTTGTTTACAACTTCAGCTTGATAAGCATAATTTAGCGATTATATTAGTAATATTGATTCGTTATGACTGAAAAAAATAATAAAAATATTCTTTACTGTTCCTTCTGTGGCAAAAGCCAACACGAAGTAAGAAAATTAATTGCTGGCCCAACCGTATTTATTTGCGACGAATGTGTAGAACTTTGTATGGATATTATTAAAGAGGAAAATAAAAGCTCTTTAGTAAAACACCAAGATGGTGTTCCTAGCCCGAAAGAAATTTGTAACGTTTTAGATGATTATGTTATTGGTCAAAAACTCGCTAAGGAAATTTTATCAGTCGCAGTTCACAATCACTACAAAAGATTAAATCACGAAACAAAAAATAATAAAGATATTGAACTTTCAAAATCAAATATTTTACTAGTTGGCCCTACTGGTTGTGGTAAAACTTTATTAGCACAAACACTTGCAAGAATTTTAGACGTACCATTCACAATGGCTGATGCAACCACTTTAACAGAAGCTGGTTATGTAGGTGAAGATGTTGAAAACATAATATTAAAACTATTACAAGCTGCGGATTATAACGTGGAAAAAGCTCAGCGAGGAATAGTTTATATAGATGAGGTAGATAAAATAAGTAGGAAATCAGAAAACCCTTCAATTACAAGAGATGTTTCAGGTGAGGGTGTTCAACAAGCTTTATTAAAAATAATGGAGGGAACTGTTGCAAGTGTGCCTCCACAAGGGGGAAGAAAACATCCTCAACAAGAATTTTTACAAGTAGATACTACTAACATTCTATTCATTTGTGGAGGAGCTTTTGCAGGTTTAGATAAGCTTATTGATAGCAGAGGTAAAGGAACTTCGATAGGATTTGGTGCAAAAGTTAAGTCTCAAAAAGAACAACTGCTGTCTGAGATAATGAAGTTATTAGAACCAGAGGATTTAATTAAATACGGTTTAATTCCAGAGTTTATTGGAAGAATGCCTATAATCGCAACGTTAGATGATCTAGATGAAAAATCACTAGTAAAAATTTTAAAAGAGCCAAAAAATTCTTTAATTAAACAATATAAAAGATTATTTGAATTTGAAGAAGTTGAACTAGAGTTTAAAGAAGAGGCTATAAGTGAGATTGCCAAAAAAGCTATTTCAAAAAAAACAGGCGCAAGGGGTTTAAGGTCAATTCTAGAGAATATCTTATTAAAAACAATGTTTGAGCTGCCTGATATGGAGAATGTTATTAAAGTTACAATCGATAAAGGTGCAGTTAAAGGGGAAACTGAGCCATTAATTACCTATGGCAAAAAGTCAACAACATCTGTAGCTTAGTCAATTTTCGTTCTTGAAATTAGTATACTAATTGCCATATAAATTGGTAATGAAAGCTTCTTACGTAAAACCATTATTACCCCTAAGAGATATTGTCATATTCCCGTCTATGGTTGTTCCACTGTTTGTTGGGCGAGAAAAATCAATTAAAGCATTACAAGATGTTATGAAATCAGATAAATCAATTATTCTTGTGACTCAAAAAAACTCTGAAGTTGATGATCCAACTGGACAGGATTTATATCAATATGGTTGTTTAAGTAAAGTTCTTCAACTTTTAAAGCTACCTGATGGAACAGTAAAAGTCTTAGTCGAGGGCGAAAAAAGAATTAAAATCTTAAAACATAACGAAAATTTAAATGATGAATTCTTAACATGTGAAGCTCAAATTATTGAAGATGAAAATGTTACAAAAGATCTTGATCAATTAGCTCTTGGATTAGTAAAAAAATTTGAGCGACTACAATTATTAAATAAAAAAGATTTAAACGATGGAACTAACCCTCTTAAAAACTTAAAAAACCCAATTCAAATAGCAAATAATATTTCAGCAAATTTAAATATTCAAATCTTTGAAAAACAAGAATTGCTAGAAGTCACTGATTTAAAAAAAAGATTAGAAAAAATTCATTCATTTATTGAAAAAGAAACTAGCGTTCTTTCTGTCGAAAAAAAAATACGAGGTAGAGTAAAAAATCAAATGGAAAAAACTCAAAGAGAGTATTATTTAAATGAGCAGTTAAAAGCAATCCAGAAAGAATTAGGTGAAATTGATGAAGGAAAGGATGAATTAAGTTCTTTATCAAAAGCTATTAGTGATGCCAAAATGCCAAAACTTGCCAAAGAAAAATGTTTGTCCGAATTAAAAAAGTTAAAATCTATGAGCCCAATGTCCGCAGAAGCTACTGTTGTAAGAAACTATCTTGATTGGATGACAGAACTACCTTGGTCGACTAAATCAAAAATCAATACTGACTTAAATAATGCTCAAAAAATTTTGGATGAAGACCACTACGGTTTAGAAAAAGTAAAAGAGAGGATTATCGAATTTCTTGCGGTACAGAAAAGAATTCAAAAAATGAAAGGACCAATTTTATGTTTAGTTGGACCGCCAGGAGTTGGAAAAACGTCTTTAGGTAAATCAATAGCTAAAGCAACTAATAGAAAATTTATTAGAATTTCTTTAGGCGGTATAAGAGATGAAGCAGAAATTAGAGGGCATAGAAGAACATACATAGGTTCATTACCTGGAAAAATTATTCAAATGATGAAAAAAGCTGGCACTAAAAATCCTCTTTTTCTATTAGATGAAATAGATAAAGTTGGTAATGATTATAGAGGCGATCCTTCTTCGGCTCTTTTAGAAGCTCTTGATCCTGAACAAAATAAGGAATTTAACGATCATTATCTCGAGGTTGACTATGATTTGTCCGATGTAATGTTTGTAACAACAGCTAATACTTTAAATATATTGCCTCCTCTTTTAGATAGAATGGAAGTAATTAGAATTTCTGGTTACACAGAGGAAGAAAAAATTAATATTTCTCAAAAATACTTAATTCCAAATCAAAGTAAGAACAATGGTTTAAAAGACAATGAATGGAAAATTAATGAAAATATAAATAAACAAATTATTCGTCACTACACAAGAGAATCAGGAGTAAGAAATCTTGAGAGAGAAATATCTAAAATAGCAAGAAAACTTGTAAAAAAGATTGATAACAAAGAAAAAGTTAATAATCCACTTAACGAGAAAGATCTTAAAGATTTGCTAGGAGTACAAAAATTTAATTACGGTGAAATAGAAGAAGAGAATAGAGTTGGTGTTGTTACAGGTTTGGCGTGGACAGAGGTAGGTGGAGAAATATTAAAAATTGAGTCTGCTGTTATGCCTGGAAAAGGTAAAATGCAAATCACTGGTAAACTAGGAGATGTGATGCAGGAATCAGTAAAAGCTGCAAAATCATACATAAGATCAAATAGTTTAGACTTTGGAATTATTCCACCAATATTTGATAAAAAAGATTTTCATATTCATGTACCAGAGGGAGCAACTCCTAAGGACGGTCCTTCAGCAGGCATAGGTATGGTGACGTCAATTATCTCTGCTATCACTGAAATCCCTGTAGATAAAAATGTAGCAATGACCGGTGAGGTAACTTTGAGAGGTTTAGTTCTTCCAATAGGAGGTTTGAAAGAAAAATTATTGGCAGCTCATCGTGCAGGAATTAAAAAAGTATTAATACCAGAGCAGAATAAGAAGGATTTAGTTGAAGTCCCTAAAACAATTCTAAATAACATGGAAATAATTAATGTTAAAACTGTCGATGAAGTATTGAAAGTAGCTCTTACAAAACCACTAAAAAGAGTGGAGTGGGTTGAAATAGATAATGTAAAAAAAACCAAAGATGAAAAATCTGAGGTAACAAGCAGACATTAAAATATAAAATTAAGCAATAAAATTTATGAAAATATATGATTGTTTTATATATTTTGATGAGGAATTATTGTTAGACGTCAGGCTAAATAGTTTAAGTAAATTTGTAGATAAGTTTGTTATTGTAGAAAGCAGATTCAGCCATAGAGGAGAAAAAAGAAAACCCTCTTTTAATATTAAGAGATTTAAGAAATTTGAAAATAAGATTATATATATACTATTAGAAGATAACCCTAAAAATCTTTTTGAAATAAGTGAAAGTGATAACAAAAAAAATGAAAAAATAATTATCAATGGTAATTTAAGAGAATTTTATCAAAGAAATTCAATCTTAAAAGGCCTAAACAACGCAAATGAGGATGACTTAATCATCATTTCCGATGTTGATGAAATACCTCTTCTTGAAAAAATAGATTTTGAAAAAGTGAAAAACTATCCAGTATTTTTTAAACAAATTTTTTGTTGCTATAAATTCAACCTATATTCAAAAATGAAATGGATTGGCTCAAGAATGATTAAGAAAAAAAATTTAATTAGCCCTCAATGGCTTAGAGATATCAAAGATAGAAATTATCCTAAGTGGAGACTAGATACTTACTTTTCGAAAAAAAAATATAATAATATAAAATTTATTGAGAATGGTGGATGGCATTTTTCATATTTAAAGGAGGCACACGGAGTAGAAAAAAAACTTAAATCTATACGCCATCATATAGAATACGATCAAAATCCTTTAGGAGTTGAAAAAATTGAGGATTTGATGAAACAAAAAAAAATGATCTACAATTATAATGCTGATCAAAGAACGAAAAATAAATTTGAGGATAACGAAATACTAAAAAAACTAGACTATGAACATTTACCTCTTTATATCCAGAATAACTTAGAGAATTTTAAAAAATGGCTTGAAAATTAAAGTTTAACTTTCAAACCATTCTTGATATTTTTCATTTTGATTAATCAAATAGGCTGGTAATTCGTTAAAGTCTATTTTAATTAATTTTTCATCACTAAACCATTTATTACTATTTTTTTTATCTTTTTTGTGGTCGTACAATGCCTCATTATTCGCCATTTTATTTTTTAAATCAATAAGTGATACATTTGATTTTTCATAGTCTTGATGATGTAAATAAGATAATAATTTTTTGTGAACCTCTTCTGGACTTTTAATACAAGTAAAATGCCATCCGCCATTCTCAATAAATTTTATATTATTATATTTTTTTTTTGAAAAATGAGTATCGACTCTCCAAAAAGAATATTTCTTACTTTTAATATTTCTCAACCATTGTGGAGAGTAAAAATTTTTCTTTTTTACAGCTTTTGAGCCATACCATATAAAATCTTTATAAAATAAATTAAACTTATAATAAAACATTTTTTGTTTAAAAATAATAATCTCGTTGTTTATTTCATTAAATTTTAAACTCTCTAAATTTGGTATTTCATCCACATCGCTGATTATAATTAAATCCTCGTTATCAATATTCAAAAGCCCTTTTGCCAATTCTTCCCTTTGAAAATTTTCACGTTTAAGGCTATTGATTATTTTTTTTCGACTTTTCTCACTTTCATTATCCTTATCGCTAAGCTCTAATATTGAAGCAGGGTGATCGTTTACTACAATATATTCTATTTTATGTTTAAATTCTTGGAAATTTTTTATATCAAAATTCAACTTCTTATGATGACCGTTATGTAAATAGCTGGCTTCTGTTATAATAAATTTATCTACAAATTTATTTAGAATATTTAACCTTATTTCTAGCAGCATAGTTTCATCATAAAACATGAAACAGTCATAAATTTTCATTATTAATATTTCCTTTTTTAAGTGATTTTAATATATACATGATTAAATGAAAAAAATAGTTATTACAGGTGGTTTAGGCTATATAGGTACAGAATTATGTAAAATTTATTCAGGCTATAGCTGGAATGATCAAATCATAGTTATAGATAATCGATTTATTTCTGAAAGAGTAAATCAATTAAGAAACTGGAATATAAATTTTATTCATGGCGATATTTTAGATAAAGATCTTATTAAAAAGCATTGTCATGATGCTGATATCATACACCACTTAGCAGGCATAACTAACGTGCCAAGGGTAAAAAGTGAGAGCAGCCAAGATCATGATAAAAAAATTAAAATAGTTGCAGAAGAGGGGACAAAAAATATTTTAGATGCAATGAGCATCAATTGTAAGATAGTAATGCCCTCAACACATGTAATTTATGAAGGTTTGAATGATGTAAAAAGAAATATAGACGAGGATGAAGAAGCATGTCCTGTTCTTTCCTATGGTCAATCAAAATTTATAAATGAGAAACAATTAAAAGAGTCAGGAAAAAAATACGTCATATTAAGATTGGGCTCAGTTTATGGATACTCTACAGATACAACGAGACTTGATATCATGGCTAATTTTTTTGCAAAAATAGCATCTCAAAATGGAGTTTTAAGATTATTTGCAGGAGGTAAACAAATTAAAAGTTTGGTTCCATTAATTGATGTTGCAAGATGTTTTAAATTTATTGAAGAAAGAGAAGATATTTCAAATGAGACATTTAACTTTACTAAAGATACCAAAACTGTAAAGGAGGTAGCAGAAATCTGTAAAAAAATTAATCAAAAAATAACTTTAAGAGAAACAAATGATGAAATACCGAATTTAGGTTTTTCACTTTCGAATAAAAAAATTTTAAAAACTGGTTTTAAATTTTTGTATGGATTGGAAGAGTCGATCAAAGAAATGATACTTAAGTGGTCTAAACAAGATTTAATTAAAGATTTAGAACATGTAAAAGATGGTGAAAATGAATATGTTGATAGTAGGGGGAAAATAAGTAATCATGAATTAACAGAACCTATAAATATGATAGGTTTAATTCACTCTAAAAAAGGATCTATAAGGGCTAATCACTACCATCCACAGCAAGAACAAAAATGCCTTTTCACAAAAGGACAAATAATAGAAATTTATCAAGATATATTAAATCCGGGCTCACCCAAAATAACTCAAATTGTAAACGAAGGTCAACTTTCTATCATAAAGCCAAATGTTGCTCACACTATGGTTTTTACGAAAGATACAACTTTTTTAAACTTGGTGCGAGGTGAAAGAGAACACGATAATTATGGAGTAACACATACTATCAAACATGAATTTGTTAGCGAAAAAGAAAAAGAACTTTTACTAAATTGTTATAAATTTGAATGCAGATCATGTGGAAATGCTAATTTAAAAAGATTTATTTCATTAGGTTATCATCCTCTAGCTAACAATCTTTTAAAAAAACAAAATGAAAAATGTGAACTTTATCCTCTTGAGGTAAATTATTGTGGCAAATGTCATAATTGCCAGCTCTCAGTTTCAGTCGACCCAAAAAAAATGTTCACAAATTACCTGTACACCTCATCAACCTCAAAAGTTTTTGTGAATCACTTTGTTAAAGCATCAAAAAAATATATTAAAGATCTAAAATTGAGTAAAAAAAAATCTTATATTATTGATGTTGGAAGTAACGACGGAGTAGCGTTAAAGCCATTCTTAGAATTAGGTTTTAAAAAAGTTTTAGGAATTGAGCCAGCTAAAAACTTGGCTAAAATAGCTAACAAAAATAAAATCAAAACGTTTAATGGATTTTTAGAGAAAAAAAATCTAAAAAAAATAAATAAAAACGCAGATTTGATTTTGGCATCTAATGTTTTTGCACATTCAGATAAAATAAAAGAGATGGCAGAATGTATGTTTAAACTTTTAAGTAAAAAAGGCACTATAATTATAGAAGTCCAATATTTGTTAAATACTTTAAAAGATTTAACATTTGATAATATTTATCACGAACATTACAATTATTGGTCTTTAACATCTTTAATAAATTTTTTTAAACAATTTGATGCGAAAATTTTTAAATCCGAGAGAGTTGATACTCATGGTGGATCTCTTAGAATTTATGTAAAAAAAGATAAAAAAATAAAAGTTCAAAATAGTGTTAAGCAAATGTTAAAAGAAGAGGAAAATTTTGGTATAAAAAAATTTGAAACTTATAAAAGTTTTGGCGAAAAGGTATATAAAATTAGAACCAATGTAAGAAACAATATAAAAAAATTAAAAGAGAAAAATAAATTGATTATTGGTTACGGAGCTCCTGCTAAAGCTACAACTGCTTTGAATTTTTTTGGTATCTCAGATGAAATTGATTTTATTGTAGAAGACAATATGTTAAAACATGATAAATTTATTCCTGGCGTACGAATTCCAATAAAAAATAAATCTAAAATTAAAAACAAGAATAATACACTTATTGTATTAGCTTGGAATTTTTATAAAGATATAAAAAAAAATAATTCAAGCTTGTCGGATAATATAATTAATATCAAAGATCTAGAGATTAATAGGTAACTAAGCTTTTCCAAATCTCAAAAATATTTTTAATACTTTCAAAAAAATAAGCTAGATAAAATTCTGCTGCAGGAAAAACATTGACTATAAAGTCTTGAGTAAAATATAAAATTCTTGAAAAAGAAATAAATAAAAAAATAAATAAAATAAGAGAATTATAAAACCCGAAAGACACATTGTTGATTTTACCTTTCGAAATTGATTTTTGAAAATTTGTATCACTAATTTTAATACCGTGTTTTTTTGCTAAATATTCAGGTGAGTATAAATTAATTTCTCTGGGTTTTTTTAAAGTACTCTTTTTAATTTTTTTCGTTTTCTGCGTTTTTTGTTGAATAGTTTTTGGTTTTGAAACTACTTTTTTTGAACTGGAAATTGATTGAGTTTTTTGAGCTTCTGCCAGAGGAAACTGTTTCCATTTATTTCCGCATGAACCACATTGAACCATTCGTCCAGACGTGGTGATAGCCTCATCTGGAACTACAAATTTTTTACCACATGAATTACAAGTTAAAATCATACAAATTCAATAATACTGGTATTTATATAAATTACACTACAATTTAAATACTTTTTTACTTTACAAAGTTTTTATTGTATATCTCGATTTTATT
>MDTD01096604.1_pt1 | contig 10226 bp, 10 predicted proteins | sample 811221 | NCBI WGS metagenome assembly MDTD01 (sample SAMN05326646, study PRJNA326480) | marine metagenome | isolation source: seawater | place: Pacific Ocean: South West | collected 2011
AAAAGTGTCTTGGTATATTGAAAATATTACAAATGATGATGGTGGATATAATATTTCTGAAGCAACTGATGGATTATTGGAGTTGAATTTTCCAATTCCATAAAAAAAGGGCCAAATAATTTTGGTTTTTTATGTATTAAAAATCCCTAAATTGTTAAATAATTAAAAATTAATTACACGACTTTTCCTCTAACTTATTAATACAATTATTAAATGGAGAACAATGATGACATACATGCACTTGAATCTATAGATGAACTTCACAATTACAATAATTACATATATAAAAAAATATTGAAATATTTGCAACCTGGCTTAAGTCTTGATTTTGGATGCGGTTTTGGGAATTTTTTAAAGTTTATAAAGAAAGAAACTAAATTAAATTTTGTTGGTTATGAAGTAAATAGAATTGCTCTTGAAAAGCTTGAAAAAGAGAGTATCACATATGTTAAGAATATAGATGATGCAAATGAGTATGACAATATTGTTTCATTAAATGTTTTAGAACATATAGATGATGACATAGAGGTCTTTAATAATTTCAATAGAATATTAAAGCCAGAGGGTAGGCTTGTACTATATTTACCTCACTCAATGGTTCTTTGGTCAAGTCTTGATAATTTAGTTGGTCATAAAAGAAGATATACAAAAAAAGATTTGTCTAAAAAATTAGAAAATAGCAATTTTAATATTGAAAAGATTGAATATGTTGATTTTATAGGGTCTGTTGTGCTTTTAATTTTTAAGATCTTAAGGTTAGATCTGAATTACAAAAAATCCCGATTAATTTTTTATGACAAATCTGTTTTTAGGTTATTTAAGTACCTTGATATGTTGACAAAAAATATTTTTGGAAAAAACATTTTAGTTGTAGCTAATGTCAAAGGCTAAAAATATAACATTAACAGCTATAGTGCCTGTATATAATGAAGAAATATTTTTAAGAGAGTCAGTTAGTAGACTCTTAGATGAAAATATTGTTGACAAAATCCTCATTATTGATGATTGTTCAACAGATGGCTCAACTCAAATCATTAATGATTTAGTAAATGAGAACAAATCAATAGAAAAATTTCGTACAAGTGTTAATGGAGGTAAAGGAGCTGCAATTAGATTAATTCAAAAATCTGTAACTACAGACTATTCTATAATTCATGATGCAGATCTAGAATATTTTCCTAAAGATATCAAAAAATTAGTTTCAAAAATAAATTTGCAATACCCCACTTTTGTTATTGGGTCAAGATTTATCAACAATATTAAACCACAAAATTACTACAGGACTTACTTTGCGAACAAATTTTTATCAGGTTTATTCTCGATAGTCTATCGTAAAAAAATTACTGACATTGCTACCTGTTATAAACTTTTTCCAAATGAATATTTCAAAAATGTAAATTTGATATCAGATGGATTTGAAATCGAAGTTGAGCTTGTTGCAAAGTACTTGAAAAATTTTAAACATATAGAAGAAGTTGGAATAAGTTATAAATCAAGGACCTATAAGCAAGGTAAAAAAATAAAAGCTCTTGATTTTCTAAAATATATTTACGCAATTTTTAAATTTAAATTCTAAAGATTAGAAAATGATGAATTATATATTTTTTTCTAAATAATAATTATTGTAATTTTTAAACAATTCTTTTATTTTTAAAATCGCCTTGTCGATATCCAATTCTCTATATTCTTTATACCTTTCCCACCTTTTAGGATCGTTTTTTATTATCGAATTATCTAAAATTGTATCTATCTCTGAAAAGGCTATCGGTTTTATTTTATTATTTAAATATTTATTACTAAGAGCTAGTACAAATCCTCTATCTATATGCACAACGCAGTAATCGTATTTTGCAAGTAGGTTATATGTCATAGAAATGCTTGAACCTTGAAACATATTATTTTCATAGGAGTGATCTTCCTTAAATGTTACTGTAAAGTCTATGGTTGATGGAAACATTGGATTTATCTCAAGTATCAATACCTGAAATTTAAAATTTTTTAAAAGTTTTTCAAGAACAAAATAATCATATGAATCTATATCTAAATTTATTACTTTTATTATTTGAGGTAAATCAAGAGAATTTAAAAACTTAGTAATATTTTTTGGTGTTATCTTTGTCTTAAACAAACTTACATTTGGAAAGTCTCTGTATATCGTCGCAAGTTTTGCAAAATGCGAATCATTGTACTCAAACATGTATCCTTTGTAGCCATTAAGAGCTAAGTTAAAAGAATTTGAGGCGTCAACTCCATCTGCTGCACCAATATCAATAAAAATATTTTGAATCTCATTTTGTTCTATCTTGTCTAATAAATTGTCCAAATGAATATGTTCATTGTGGTATGTCCAAAAATTATTTAAATTTTGTATTTTATTGAAATTTATGGGTGTGTATATACCTCTCTCTTGTAGTGGTTTTTGAATTAAACTCCAATAAAATCGGTTTGTAATTTGATAATTATTTGGTTTCCAAATGTGCTCTACGTTCTTTTTTTTGCCAAATAGTAGTGTCACAATTAAAGAATCATAAACACTCAGTATGGAGGAAACGCCTTTATTTAAAAATTTTTTAATTATATTCATAAAGTCATTATATATAGTTGCCTTTTACAAATATCCCTTAAAAATGTCTATGTATAAAATTTTATTCTCAGAATTTAGATATTTAATTTTTATATAATAATCTAATGATTCCTAAAAAAATTTATCAAACTTGGCATACTCAAATTCTTCCAAAAAAATTAGACTCTCTTCACAAAAAAATGTTAACTAAAAATCCTGAATATGAACACATTATTTACACTGATGAACAAATGAATGATTACATGAACTCAAATGCTGAAAAAGATATTAAAGATATTTATTGGAAGATGAATCATATTGTTGCAAAGGCAGATATTTGGAGATATACGATTCTTTATAATATTGGTGGGATATATTTAGATATAGATTCTCAGATTACTGGATCATTAGATGAGCTTATAAATAATCAAGATAAAGCAATTGTTACTCCTGAAATCCACAAAAATCAATTTATACAGTGGGGATTAATATTTAAGAAAAATCATAAAATCTTGGAATACACGTTAAATAACATATTATCAGATGTACATACGGAAAAAAATAGGTTTGATCATCATTCTCTTACAGTAAAAAACTATGCAAAGGCTATATTTGATTTAACACAAGAAAACAATTGTGAATTTAATTGGAAACATCCAGATAGTCAGCCTGATGAAACTTTCACAATAGGCAATAGCTCTTTTAGGGTGGTTGAGTCAGATTATAAAAATCATTTTCTATTTAAACATAAATACAATCACCTATTACGAAATAGACCAAAGGGCACGGAGGTAGATACCCATTGGTCTAGATTTAAGGGACCAATATATTAAATTCATGAAAATTGATAGATTTACGGTAATTCAGACTTGGAATACAAAGAAATTTCATAAGAATATAACAAATCTCAGAGATGAAATGCAAACAAATAATACAGAATTTAAATTTATTATTTTTGACGACGAAGAGATGAATAATTCTATAGAAGAATATTTTGATAAAGATATTGTCTCAAGTTACTTTAAACTAAAACATTTTACTCCTCGAGCAGATCTGTGGAGATATTTAATGGTTTACAAGTATGGATGTGTTTACTTAGATATTGATTCTTTGATAATTCAAAATATTTCTAAATTGGTCAAAAGGAATCGTACAATTTTGACAATGGAACCAAATAAATTAAATTTTATAACTTGGATATTGATTCATAAAAAGAATGATAAGATTTTATCAACCGCTTCTGAAATGATCATTGATAATATTAAATCAAATAAGTTTAAGCATGATGTAATGAACTTAAGCGGGCCCTCGCTGTACTCTAAAGCAATAAGAGAAGTAATAAAACTTCAACCATTCCCTGAAAAAATAAATATTTTAAATCAGGAAACCAGATATTTGTTTCAACAGAAAGAGTACGACTATCTAGATAATGAAGATCATGATAGATTTTTTAAGTTTACGCATCAATATAACCATTTACTAAGGAAGAGAAGAAAATCCATATTTAAAATTTATAAGAATGATATGAATCACTGGCAAAATTTCCAAAAGAAGAATACTTTATATTAATTTTTATTAATAAATTGGTTTTTTGGTTGCACTCTTAATTAGATAACCTAAATCAATAAACATAAGGCTTATAAATGAAAATATATATCTATATGCTGAACCGAATTCAATGTCTTGCCATACTGTTGTGTACAGATAAAAAACCAGAATAAAATTAATCAAAAATAGAACACTCATTATATTAATTTTTTTGATAGAGTAAAAATTTAATATAATGCTGACAAAATAAATTATCAGAAATAGCGTCAATACTTTGTCAATAAATATTTCGTTAGAAAAGATTAGGAAAATATTATCTAACTTGAAATCAAAAAATCTATATGAATTGTCCATTAAAATATCAAAATAAAAATTAGCTGATGATGTTTCTCCATGATTACTTGATCCTAAGATATTTAAAAAATCATAAATATTGTTTATCAAAAATCCAAATAGTGGGAGATAAAGAAAATATTCCTTTTTTCTATTTTTATAAAAATAAATAGCAATAAACACAAAAAGAACTGATGTAAAAGGTTTTAGAAAGTATAAAAATCCTAAAGATAGAAAATAAAATTTATTTTTATAAATGTTTTTATTTAAAATACTATTTGATAAAAATACAGTAAAAAAATAATTGACAACTACTTCACCCATCAATGAATTTATAAATAAGTAACTTAACCAATCGCTATTAAGAATGATAGATGTGTATAGAATCATTATGTTGATTCTTAAATATCGAGTTCTTACAGTTTCAAAAATAAGTAAAAGGTTTAAATACAGAAATACATTTGGAATCATGAGAGAGAATGTATAAATTGAGCTACTTAAAAATAACGCATGCAGATGTGCAAAAGTATAATTAATCATTATCGGATATCCATGAATCAGATTATTTTCAAGTGCAATGAAAAGATCTGTATCATATATTTTTTTTGTCATTGGTTCCCAGAATTCTGAAACATCCGTGTTGTATTCAATATAGAAAAATCCACTCACATCAACAAAATAAATAAGTAATTTTATAAAAATTAGAATGCCAAAAATTACAAAAATTTTTTTTGAATTCTTTGATTTAAAAAGAATATAACTAAGCAGAAATAGATTATAAATTATAAATATTTCAAAGAATGTGAATAAAAATTTATCAATGGGAAGGATTAAAAAGTTAAACATGTACATTCCCATCAAATAGAATGTTATTGATAGAGAAACTGAGTTAATATTAAAAATTTTACTTATTTCATCCCCCAACAGATATAGCAAGATGAAGCAGAAAAATGAAATAGTTAAGCTTTGATAATTAAGGTGTGAAATTGTGGGCAGATTCCTCAATGCATTAAGAACAAAAGGCAACGAAATTAAAGGCACTAAATATTTTAAATATTTAGTCATTTAGAAAATTAATTACTTCTATTAAATAATATAATCCTGCCAATAGAAAAATCTGATTTATACTCACTATTTCATTATTTATAAACTTTGCTCCTATAGCTATGTTTAATAATACAAAAATTGAAGATCCCATTGATAAATTTATTTTTATATTCAAATAGTTTTTTAAATAAAGTAATTTTAAAAATACTGGAAATAGTTTTATTGAACCAAAAAAAAGAGGGATGCTGCTTTTTTCACTGGCATAAATGGTTTTTATTGGATGCTCAGCAATTCTAAATTTATAAACAATTAGATTTAATAAAAATGAATTTTCAAAGAAATAATCATTTCTTAAATATTTTAAATTCATTTTTTCAAAAATATTTGCTTTAAAAGCAATAAATCCATTATTCGGATCCGAAATTCGAAAGTTACCCGTTACAATTTTTTGTAAATTTGTTGAGATTAAATTTCCTAAAAGTTTTACAAATGGCATATCTGATATTGAAGACTTGAATCTATTACCTTTCACATAATCAAAATTATCATTTTTCAAATAATTAATAAATTCAGGAATATCTTCTGGGGAGTGCTGACCGTCTCCATCAAACTTGATGATATATTCAGCATTAATCTCTAAAGCTTTTGCTATCCCCACTTTTGTAGCACCACCAATACCAAGATTCTTTTGGTTTTTGATGACGATTAACTTATCACTAATGTAATCTTCTAAAATACTTTGAGTTAAATCTGTTGATGCATCATTGACAACTACAATTTTGTCACAATAATTAGAAACTCCATTTATAACATTAGATATATTTTTTTCTTCATTGAATACTGGAATTACTACAACTATCACAACTTAATTATAAGGAGTTGAAACTAGTTTATTTGTTGATATTTTTTCTTTCTTTCATCATAGATAAAATACAAAAAAAGAATTATTGAAGAAATTGTTAACAAATTTAACTGTGGAAAATATAGTGCTGTATTATAAGGCTCTAAATAGGAGATTGAAAAAGAGTAAGCAATCATTGCGAAAGTCAAAATAATATTTTTTTTAAAACTAATAATATAAAGAATCATTGAGAAAAATAAAAAGTAACCAATACTATAGTTTACAAATCTAAATGCCTCATATATACCTTGAATAGACCAGAAAATAAAAATGAAAAAGTTGGTATACATGGCAAAATAAATTAATTCTGGATTGTTTTTATTCGTAAATTTATTAAAAGCAAATAAAATAATAAAATAAATAACAATTATCAAAAAATACCCAATAAAGCTTTTCGTTACATCAAAATTACATCTCCAGAAAGTGTCGAAGGTTTGACAATTTGTAAGATTTGTATCTTTTCTAAGTGAAGCTATGATCCAATAAAATTGATTATGAATTTCCTTATGCCAATCAAAGTAGCTATATTCACTGAAATAAATTAAAAGTCTATATATACCTTGAAAAATTGATAGAAAAAACAACCTTAAAAAAATTCCCTTAAAATCAATTTTTTTCCTTTTTATTACATCTATAAATTCAACTATCAATCCATAAATAATTGAAGAAAGGTGCGCTAGAGATAAGAAACCAAATAAAATATAGAGTCTATTTTTTCTATTCTCATCATATTTATCTTTATCAAAGTAATTTAAAGTTAAAAGAAATAATAAAAATGTAACATTGCCTACAGAAGATAGAAAGAGATTCCATCGCAAGCTTGGAATGCACAATAGAGAAAAAATTATTAGAAAATCTAATTTAGAATCAAGATTTAATTTAGTAATCGAGATAAATAGTTTTACAATTCCAAGCAAAATTAATAGTTGTAAAAATAACATTGAGATTTTAAAATTTTGATAGTCACTTAGGTTAAGAAAAGAAAATAGATTAAATAATTTACGAAATATTCCCAAAATTCCAACGAATAGTGGTCTTCCTTGATAAGGGTTTACCTCATTGAAGAAATTATTTAGATTAAGGCTCGCATATCTATAAGGACCTTCATCACAATGAATCGGTAAACGAAGGTTCACAAAATTTGAAACTTTAAAATTTTCAATAATTACACATGAAAAATTTTGCACTGTTGTATCAAAAATATAGAATTCAAGAGTATAAATTAATAAAATAAAAATAAAAGTTGAAGATACTAACTTTGTATTTTTTTTTATCATAACTTGCAAAAGATTTAAATATTATAACTCAATTTTGAAAGAAAGATTTTCTGTTTATTCAAATAAAATATTACAAAAAAATAAATTAAATATTTAAAGGCTTTATCTGTTTCACTCTGGTAAGTAGTTAAAATAATCATATAAAATGTTTAAGATTTACCTTTTAATAGCTAAGCAATACCAAAATTTATTAAGTAAATTTTTCTTTTACCTTTGTTTTTATGTAAGTTCAATTACCTTTTACCTTACGTATAGTGTTCTAGATTCACCAGATTTTGCTAAGTATTACAGATACTTTGAATACTATTCTGGTTCAATATCTTCAGTAAATTTAGAACAAGGTCATATTTATTTTTTTTTAAATTACTTAATTGTTTTGTTAATTTCTAATGTTTATGATTGGTATTCTTTAAATGAGGTAATTAATCTTTCTGTTCATACCGCTAATTCCATTATTTTTTTATTTGGATGTTTGGGATTAAAAAAATATTTGTCGAAAAAATATGAAACTAAGAATATTTATCTTGTTTTAGCAATATTATGTTTTTTACCTCCAGCTTTTGAATTAAGGATGACATTTAAACCAGAAATTCTAGCTTTTGCACTATTGGGCTGGCTTTTTTATTATTTAAAGGAATTCAATATTAAGAAAGATGCGAAATCCTTTTTAAAATTTAGCATAATTTTTGCATTTGTTGTTTCATCAAAGATATCTATTGCATTTTTAATTTCGATAATATTAATTTTTGAAATTCTACAGAATAATAAAAATTTATTTCAAGTGATAAGATTTAAACACATAATTTTATTAATTATTCTTATTTCCTCATTGTTATTTGAGAATACAATAATTAATGGTAAATTCATAAATCAAGTAGAACATCAAGAAAAATACAATAATACCGCAGAATTTAGTTTTTTTACAAAATTTAGTAAAAAGGATTTTATAGATAACCCCAACAAATACTTTTTTTATGATTCATTTATTGGAATAACATTATTCGATTCATTTAATGATTTTTTTAATTTTTACAATAACTCTGAACAGTCAGAATTAAGCCAGGATAGAAAACAGTTTTTTAGGGTAGTTTTTAGAGGTGGACAAGTCTTGCCATTAAATATTAATTACGATAAGGAAGATGTATTTTTTACATTTTCGGGTTTATATGATCGAGGCTGGAACGAAAATAATTATATCGATGAAACTAGAATGAAAGTAAGCTTCGTATTTTCATTAGCTATATATTTATTATTTGCTTTATTTGCTATTTTAAAAAAAGACATAAGACCAATTATGTTGTCTTCATTTATTGGTATGCTGGTTGTTTCTTTTTCAGCATTAGGATTTTTTGGAACAAATAATTTTAATCCAAATCTCGGTGATAGTTTTAAAACATTTTATTATGGTTATTTAATAGTAATTAGTTTTGCAATCTTGTTTTTAGAGATATTTAAAAAAAACGTATTTAAAAAAACAATTTCAATGTTGCTAATACTGTTTATGTTATTTTTTCTAGGGTTTCCATTTAAGTATTCACAGTTAATTGAAGAGAGAATAGTCGACAAGAATTCAAAACTAATTAGCTGTGAGATTAACTATCTATCAATAAATTTATTATTAAATATTAAAAGTAAAATAATGTGTGACGATGATAAAAATACATCAAACCTGATATCACCAACTGCAGAATTAAATTCAATAAATTACAATTTAAAAAAAATACCAATTGTAAACCTTTTAGTATTTGCCATTTATTTGTTAATGTTTACAAAATTTAATGAAAATAAATTTATTAGGAGATTGGAGTGAATCATAAATTTTTAGATATAAGTGAAAATGAGATTATAAATCTTTGTGGTGAATTTCCTGAAAACTTTCAAGAAATTGATATTGCAAGCAACCCAGATTTTATTTTTGAGAATGATATTGCATATGAAGCAGTAAAACTATTTGATATTGAAGAAAATACTGTTTTTGTAAATTCATTTCTTGAGTGCCATCATTACGTAAATGGTGGATGGAATTTTATTCCAAATGCTAGATATGAAGGGGATTATCATGATATTTTGATTGGATTTTCATTATTAATAATCACTATTTCTAGTTTTATTATTAGAAAAATCAGACTTGGAGATGATAAATGATTTATCTTCGAAATAGAGAAACGTTGTTTAAGCTTGTGATATTAATATTTTTAATTATCATACCATTTTCAACATCAGATTATTTTGATAATGTTTCACCTGAAAAAATAACCTCTGACCTAAGGTTTTATGAAATCAATACATGCAGTATTTCTCTTTTTGAATTTTTATTTTACAATCCAAATGTTATCTATCAAGATCATTACAAAATAAGATTTAACAATTATTCTTCCATAGGATGTTTTGGTCAAATTACAGGTATTGATCAACTTGGTTATGATTTTTATATATCAATCGGGACTAATACGTTGATCAATCTATATCTACAGTCAACGATATGGTTATTTTTAATTTCGTTTCTTCCTAGAAAAAAAATATATAAAAAATTAAAAATTTTAGATTATATATCTCT
>MDTD01009728.1_pt1 | contig 10225 bp, 10 predicted proteins | sample 811221 | NCBI WGS metagenome assembly MDTD01 (sample SAMN05326646, study PRJNA326480) | marine metagenome | isolation source: seawater | place: Pacific Ocean: South West | collected 2011
ACGCAGCTCTCGCTCATGAGTATCTCCGCGTTTCGCAAGAGCTAAAGTTTCTTCACGGATAGCAGCGAATTTCGCAACAACCGTCAGCGGTTCCAACGAGGCATCATGAAAAGAGATGTCCAGTTTGAAGATTTCTCCGAGCATTCCTCGATCTTCCCCTATGCGGCCAGCTCTAAATTTTGAGACTTCTGCTCCAAGGGCATCGCTAAGAAAAGATTCTGTTAGGTCCCCAATAGATATTGGGAAGGGCGGGGGATTGATCACGCTTTGCCTTGAAGAGAAACGAATTCTTCTATTTCAGCTTCACGAAGGCGCTCATACCATTCTCGTATTTCTGCTCGTCGATTTCGGTCCATAGCAAGGTTCACTAGCTCATGGGGGTCCTCATGAAGGTCATAGAATTCATGCTCTTGATCGTCAAAGTGGGCATCTTCTGAGAAGATCTTTGGCCCTTCAATAGGAGTACCTCGCGTAGTGCTTGATCCCCCAACACCGTAATACCGGCAGTATTTGTAGCGGCCGTCAAAAATACCTCTACTTGCATACCTTGTATTTAATAAGCCGTCATACCACGCCCAATCTTGGGCAAATAGGACATGGTCTCTGCCATCTAGCGATGGGTTTTGCCAAATGGGAAGCATAGACCTGCCAGGTAAATCAGCTTCATCCGGATTGATCCCACCTAGTTCGCATATAGTAGCCGCAAGATCGACGGGGCTCATCATCGCATCAGTTGCGGACCCTGGAGAAGTAATACCTGGAGCAACCACGTACAACGGTATCCTCATAGTTTCCTCATAGTTCCATGGGCCTTTTGAACGCAGCCCATGCGATCCGCACTGGTCACCATGATCAGCAGTAAAAATAACCACGGTATTATCCCACGCACCGGTTTCATCCAACGCATTAAGGATCAGGGACAAACTCTCATCGCTCATCTGATGCAGTTTGAGGTAATAATCGAGCAGCCGAAGCCATTTCGGCCGATCAGATGGATCCAAATACCCATTTGACCTAGACATTTCATGCATAAATCTTCTATGGACGTCAGGCTTAGTATGCAGATCATCGTCGAAATTCTCTGGAAGCTCCGTCATCCACTCCTCGTATGGCAGGTTAAAAGCGGGAAGAGGATCCTCTCGCCCCCAGTCGTAGGTCGCATATCGTTCTTTTAAAGCATTGACTTTTTCAGCATTTTCTTCCTGATACCAGGGCTGATCCATGGGGAACCACATAATGTCATGCGGATTAACGAGTCCTACCGATAAGAACCATGGGTTCGACTCGCCTTTTCTGTCCTGTATCCACTGGGCGGCGGAACGTGCAATTGGCTCATCAAATTCGACGCCGCTTCCAGCTTGGCCCCAAAATGCTTTATCATTACCTTCCCAGTCACTGAATCCATATGCGTCCATGTCGGGAAAGGCAACGGGAGCGAGGTGCCATTTGCCCTTGTAACCCGTGTAATAGCCTTTCGAGCGGAAAAGTTTTCCGAGCGTTTGGGCGTCAGTAGATAGTTCACCATTTGCTGGCATTATGCAGTTCTCTAGGACACCATGAACTGGAAGGTATTGGCCAGTAAATAAGGTTCCGCGGCTTGGCGAACACGGGGATGTATGCGTGTAATACTTTGTAAACTCCAACCCTTGAGCCATCAAACGCTGTCTAGCGGGTAGCGAGAAACCTTCGGGTATCCAATCTCTCTGCCGTTCTTGGTCGGCGACTATTAAAAGAATATTTGGTGCGTTCATTTAACAAAATTAGCACGATAGGGAGTCTGATATGTAATCCATAGATCTCATACAATATGTTTTTAACAAGTCGTTAGGTTGTGCCTGACGATCTGACGAAAAGAGATGCACAGTCTAAAATTTCAAATACCGGGATATCCAAAAAGGAGCATTGGGATGCTTGTTCCATTAACCATCAAAGACCATTTAGATCGGGCTCGTCTCGTCTACGGCACTCGTACCGGAATCATTGATGAGCCGAATCAGCCGGCGCAACCTCTTCCAGAACTCACCTATGGCGAATTTGCTAATCGGGCAAAGGCAATGGCTAAAGGTTTTGAACAGATGGGTGTTCCAATAGGCGGCCGCGTTGCCCTTGTATCTCAAAACGCGTCGCGAATGCTTACTTTTCTATTTGGGACAGCCGCTTATGGGAGAGTAGGTGTGCCAATTAATTTTCGTTTAAATCTTGAAGAAATACAGTACATAGTTGACCATTCAGGAGCAGAAGTTTTACTTGTTGATCCAGAACTAACCGATACTTTGAATGATATATCTGTGAAAAAGTTTCTTGTTCTGGGTGCCCATACTGATAGTGAGATCTTTGTGCATGGAGAGCCTGAAGAGTGGCAAGAGGATGAAAACGCTACCGCAACAATTAACTACACCAGTGGAACGACGGCGAGGCCTAAAGGTGTTGAGATGACCCATAGGATGCTATGGACAAACGCTGCGATCTTTGGGTGGCAGGCAGGGGTAAATGATCGTGATGTGTATCTGCATACATTGCCGATGTTTCATTGCAATGGGTGGGGGATGCCGTTTGCCCTAACTGCTATGGGAGTTCCGCAAGTTGTTTTACGGAAAGTCGACGGCGAAGAAATCCTCCAGCGAGTTAAGAAGCATGGCGTGACACTGATGTGTGGCGCTCCCGCTGTTGTAGCTGCAATACTTGATGCTGCTGCAACATGGGAAGGTGAAATCCCAGGGGCTGGCCGGACAAGGATCGTAGTTGCTGGTGCTCCTCCGCCAACTTCAATTATTGAGCAGGTCGAGACAGTATTGGGTTGGGAGTTTATTCAAATCTATGGCCTAACTGAGACAGCTCCGCTTTTAACGATGTCGCGAGGGAGAACAGAATGGGACCAGCTCCCCAGCGGAGAACGGGCACAGTTATTGGGTCGTGCTGGAGCGCCAGCTTTGGGCGTGAAGATAAAAGTCACAGATGATGGTGAGATTCTCGCCCGATCGAATCATGTTTTAAAGGGCTACTGGGATCAACCTGAAGCGACAGATGACGCTATTCGTTCGGGCTGGTTCCATACAGGTGATGGTGGATATATCGATGATGAGAGCTATGTAACTATCGCTGATAGGAAAAAGGATGTCATTATTTCAGGTGGGGAGAATGTCTCCTCTATTGAAGTTGAAGATGTTCTCTTCTCGCATGACGTTGTAACCGAGGTTGCTGTTATCGGCGTTCCCGATGACAAATGGGGCGAAACCGTGAAAGCTCTGGTCGTCGTTGACAGTGAAATAACTGAACAGGAGCTTATTGATTACTGCCGAGAAAAATTAGCCCATTACAAATGCCCAACGTCGATTGAATTCCGTGATGAACTAGCACGAACGGCGACCGGCAAGCTGCAAAAGTACAAACTCCGTGCTCCATATTGGGAGGGCCAAGACAAGCAAGTTAATTAGAAAGAAGGTTTGAAGCCACGTGCCATCAAAAATATCGAAGGAGGGTTTCTATGGGTGGTGAAGCATACGACGTCATAAAACAATTCTGGTCGAATCAGGATTCGGGGGATTACACCCTCACGGCCCACATGTTTTCCGAAGATGCGGTCTTTGATGACCCGATTTTTGGAACATTTAACGGAAGGTCTGAAATATCTCAATTTCTCAAGAAAATGAATACGGTTGTGGCTTCAATCAATGGCAAATTTCATCTCGAAGAACTTGCAGGAGATGACCACACAGCTTGGGCACAGTGGTCGTTTACCTCCGACGACGGATACCGAGAGGGTGTTGGCGTCTACCGCGTCGAAAATGGACGCATCACCTATTACCGGGATTATATGAATGAGGCAGATAGTACCTAGCTCTTGCCGTTAGCGAGGATCTCTTCTCCGATTATGGGGCCGGACTTGAGTCTAAACAGTCCACCAAGAAGAATGGCGATGACCGCACTTGAGTAAAGAATCGCTGATAGCGATGTTACCTCTATCAGCGGACCTGCAATCAAATTCCCGAAAGGAACCGTTCCGCCGAAGGAAAGCACCCAGATAGCGGCAATCCTTCCACGTATGTTCTCATCCACGTGCTCCTGCCAGTACGTACTCAGCGTTGTTGGCAGGATAAGGTAACACAAGCCAACTAAGAAAATAGCAAAGTACCCGGTGTTGATCGATCGAAGGGAAACGAGCCATGCGAGCGTTACGCCAAATGACACGAGTGAAAATCTGATCAGGAGATCTCTACGAGCTTGCAACAAGACGGTCCCGACGAGAAGAGCGCCGAAGAGCGCGCCAAAGCCAAACGTTGCATAAAACCATCCGTATTGTGTGCTTTTGGCGTCAATTCCCATGTTCACTTCAGCGATAGCTGGAAGTTGGCCGATGAAGGGAAGGCAGAAGAACGAGAAGAGTGACATCAGGATGAGAGGGCTTCCAACTTGGGGAGCGCGCTTGGCTATTCTGAATCCGCCAAGGAGGCGATCTCCTAAACTTTTTGGTTCTGCAGTTGTCACAGGAATTTGAGTGAAAACTATTGCTGCGAGAACGAAGAGGTACGTTGCTGCGTTTAATCCAAAAACTTCTGCAAAGCCGAAACGGCTCGTCAACCATCCCCCTAAAGCAGGCCCAATAACTCGTGCTCCATTCATTGACATTGAATTCAATGCCACAGCCGCTTGGAGATTATTTCTCCCAGCAAGCTCAGGGATAACCGACGTGAACGTCGGGGCGTAAATTCCTTGACCGAGGCCGATGATGAAAACTAAAACCAGAAGCGTTGTTTGCCCGATCTCACCATCGACAATGTTTATCGTTAGAACCACCGTCCACGCTAGCTGCCACATTTGAGAAAGGAAAAGAATATTTCTCCTATTACCCGTATCGGCAAGCGACCCTCCCAGAAGACTTAGAAGCGCAAGCGGGCCTAAATTCGCAAAGATAATTGCCCCGAGGTATTCACTTGAGCCACTTATTTCCCATGCAAGAACACCGAGCGCTGTTGTCTGCATCCACCGCCCAATGCCCGATAGAAATGACCCGATATAGAGGCGTCTGAAGGGGGTGACAGCTAGCGCTTCACGAGTAGTCCCACGTTTTGGTCGTTCAGGCATAAGTACCAACCGTAGCGATACATACGCCTTCGGCTACGAACCCTATACGATTTCACTTGTGATTTGTGCCACAAATGCTAGAAGATCGTATACCCGCCATCCAAACACACCTGTTGGCCGGTGTGAAAAGTTTGTGAGGGATCTGCAAGGAAGGCCCCAATTTCTCTAAATTCGCTAGGGTCTGCCCATCGACGAACAGGAGTTCTCCGCGTTGTCACTTCGCGGAAACGGTCATTCTCATATGCGGGGGTTGCGAGTTCCGTTATTGTCCATCCGGGTAAGAGACTATTGACCCTAATTTGATGGCGAGCCAAAGCAACGGCGAGCGCCCTGACGAGCCCAGTTACACCTGTCTTTGCGGTTCCATATGCCTCATTGCCTCCAGCTCCGTGGACTGCTGACGTTGACGATACGGCCACAAGACTACCGCCCGTTCCTTGATCGATAAGATGACGTGCCGCCTCACGCAACGTTAAAAAAACTCCGTCGAGATTAACGGCCATAATTTTCCGCCATTCTTCAAGACTCACGTCTACAAACGGGGTTCCAGTACCTCCGCGTCCAGCGTTTGCGAACAACCCGTCAATCCTTCCAAATGCGCCGAGCGTTTCCTGCATGCACCGCTGAACATCCTCTTCGGAACTGACATCACAAGTGAACGCATGGGACTCAGCGCCCCTTTTCTTCAAAGTGCTGACCGCAGCTTCACTTTTTTCCGTATTTCGAGCCCAGATAGCAATAGAGCCACCCGCATCGGCAATCCCTTCAGCGAGTCCGAGGCCGATACCACCATTCCCACCAGTAATAATGAACACCTTTCCAGATAAATCAGGCATCAGATCCTCCCTGTAATAGCGGCGCGATTGATTCAGCGATGAAAGTCACGTGATCTAGGTCATCCTCATCAAGTACTTGAAGGTATATGCGCGTTGCGCCGGCCTCCTGAAATGCCAGTATTCGGCTGACCGCCTCATCAGGCATTCCTGCGACACCACTTTCTCTCAGTTCAGTTGGGGAACGACCAATTCGCTCAGCACGTTTCGTAAACTCCTTCTCCGAATCGGACACGCACACTACCTGAGCTACAGAGAAAATAATGCTCTCAGGGTCACGGCCAATAGATTCACATACTTGGGATACGCGCCCAACCTGTTCCCTGAAACTATCTGGTGGTCTGAACGGTAAATTAAATTCATCGGCAAAGCGAGCAGCTAAATTCGGTGTCCGTTTCGGGCCACCGCCACCAATAATGATTGGGATGCCAGGGGCCTGGACTGCTTTGGGGAGAGCCGGGCAATCTTGAAGAGCTACGGTCATTCCCTCAAAATCAAATGACTTTTCCGCTGGTGTATCACGGAAAAGACGCAGGATTTCAAGTTGGTCTTCCATGCGGTCAAATCGTGTTTTTAATGGAGGGAATTCTATCCCCAACGCCGCATGTTCTCGGTCGAACCATCCCGCGCCAATTCCAAGTTCTAATCGCCCCTGCGACATTTGATCAATTTCAGCGCTTATGACGGCTAGTCGCCCAGGATTTCTAAACGTCGATGCGCAGACAAGTGTTCCGAGTCGTATTTCGTTTGTGTCGCGTGCTAAACCAGCAAGCGTCGTTAAAGCATCAGTTGGACCCATTCTTGGATCCGCATCACCCATCACGTGATAATGGTCACTGACGAAGAAGCCATCAAAACCCAAATCTTCAGCATGGGTCGCGAGTGTAGAGAGTCTTTGGTAACCAGCTCCTTGCTGTGGTTCAGTGAAAATACGGATCTTCATGAGCGGAGTCAGTCTCAGAAGATACTAGTTCTCAGAATTCAGTGCTGCTTCTAAAGCGGCGGTCTGATCGGCAGCCCATCGCATGGAAAGAGGGGACTCTGCGACAAAGCCGTTACTTCCATGAAAGGCCCCAGGGTAGACATGAAGTTCTACGGGAACGCCTGCTTGGGATAAGCGTTGGGCGTATTCAATGTCTTCATCTACGAAAATATCCAATGTACCCACGTTGATATATGCAGGAGGTAGACCAGAAAGGTCGCTGGCAATACTAGGAGAGGCATATGGTGATACATCAGCTCCACCAAGGTATGCCTCCCAAGCAGCTATATTTGCCTGCCTATTCCATACACGTGTATCTGATGTGCCGAAACTACTTGGGGTTTCGTTTCGGTGATCAAGCATTGGGAAGACCAGAAGCTGGAAGATCACATTAGGGCCGCCGTTATCTCTCGCCATTAGGGCTGTTCCAGCTGCAAGCCCACCGCCAGCTGAGGCGCCGCCGATAGCGATCCGTTCAGACGACACTCCTAAGCTGCTGGCGTTTTCAGTAAACCATTTCAGTGAAGCGTAACAGTCATGTAACTGGGCAGGGCAGGGGTCTTCAGGGGCCAGACGGTAATCAACCGAGACCACGACACATTGATGTTCTTGAGCCATGGGAGTGCATACGTCGTCGTCCCAATCGGCTGTACCAAGCACCATTCCGCCTCCATGGATCCATAAGATCCCAGGCGCTTCAGGAGGAAGTGATGTGGGTTTGTAGACTTTCACGCGCACGTCAGGGTCGCCGTTGAGGCCTGGAACGTGCATTTCTTCTATAGATATATCCGCTGGCTGTTCAAATGCTGGCATTTGAGAAAAGAGCTCCTCAATACCCTCCCGTGTCGCCGAGATATCTGTCAGGTCCAGTAATTTCTCTGGAAGTACACTTAGGACTGCACGGTGCATTTCATCTAGTTCAGTTTCAAAATCAAAACTTCTTCCTGTCATGGTTTCTCCTTGTTCTCTAGGAATCATACGCATCGTAAGAGATTCCGTCTAAATCAAAATGTAAAACTAGCTGTGGTCAGATCAGGTGTCAGGCGCATTTAACCGGCGAGGATTTCGCGGCCCTTTTCTCGCGCTAACGCCATGATCGAGTGGTCGCCCTTCCGCCAAAGCACAGTGAGTTTTACGCCAGTGAGAAGCCAGCCAGTGGGGGATAAGTCACTTCGGACAAGGGAGTCATCATAGAATCCGCCCAGAGTAAACCAAGAATCTTTTTTATCTGGCTCATACACATGGTGGGCTTGCATATACATGCGGCACGTGGCAGAGTCCCCATCGATGACTGCTAGGGGATTCGTCATCGTATGCTGTGTCGCAGCTAATCCCACAAAGAGAGGCTGGACACGCCTGACCCACTGATCGCCTGCTAACAAGCTTGGCTCAACAACAGACGACCCTTCATAGGAAGAAAAATCGATCTCTACCTCATCGGCGAATATTGACCTGTACAGGTCAAAATCTTTGGTGTCTATCCCTAGAGCGTAATGGTAAATAGTTTCAGCAACCGCTAATTTATCCTCTGCGAGTGAAGCATCATGTGTCATGGTCGTTCTCCAAAATCAGGACCTTCTTTTCTTGTCCGTTTCAATTCCCAAAATCCCGATGTAGTAGTCAGAGTCACTACACTATCCCACATTTTAAGGCTCTCTTCTTGTTCAAGTACTCGGGTGATGACAGGGCCAAATATTCCGACTTTTTCTCCTTGGTCGTCTGTAAAGGCGATGATAGGCGTTCCGATGTCATCACCAGCTAGCTCAATGCCCTCATCCATGCGGGCACGGATTTCTTCATCAAAGGAGGGATCCTCATACGCTGCGACATGGCGGTTATCAACTCCGATTGCATCGAGCACTTCGCTAAGATCAAAGTCGAGGAAATCTCTGTCGTGGTGGATTCTGCGCCCTAATTCCCAGTAAAAACGTTGAACAGCCTCGCGTTCCTCGGTTTCGCGGATCGACTCCATCACTCGCAGTAAGTTATGAGAACGCACATACCAGGGGTAACGATTACTGTCCTTATCAGGATTATTTTTGAAATAGAGGCTTATTGGCTGCCACGTGATCGTCAAGTCACGATGAGGCTGTACTCCGTCAACGACCCACCTGGCCGTAACCCAACACCACGGTCATATTGGGTCAACCCAGAATTCTATCTCCACCGTATTCCTCACTTACCAAATGAATGTCATGGCCGGACAAGAACTTTCGTATGTTCTGATTGGCCTGTAGCTAGCTCGGCAAATGTTTCTGCAATATCTGCTAGGTCTATGGTTCCGGAGTGTAAAGCGTCTAAATCTATCCTGCCGTCGCTCACATACCCCATCGTCATTTCAAATTCCTCGTGGGTGTATCCAAGAGCAGCAGAAACTGTGATTTCCTTGTTAAGCCACTCTCGTGGTCTCATTGGAGCGTCCCCCATTGCCAGCCCAATTAAGGAAACCCTTCCTCCTCTTCGAGCTAAATCAACGGCGGATTGAACGGTCGCCGGGATCCCTGCGCATTCGTACACGACATCTCCACCTAGGCCGCCGGTGAGTTCGGCAACGAATTCTCTCGCGTCACTAGGGTCAATGCTGTGATGGGCTCCAAGGGTTAAGGCTAGATTTCTTCTAGTTTCATTTGGCTCTACGACGATAGTGGTGCCAGCACCGGCGGTAAGAACCCATTGCAAGGCACTTAGTCCAATTGGTCCGGCACCTTGTATCACCGCCACATCACCCAAACGTGGGGCAGTGGCGCGCACAGCATGAAAACAAATAGCTGCAGGTTCAATCTGGGCTGCCTGTTCGTCCGTTAAGTCAGGATTTTTTACTGGGACAACGCGACCATGGTGAATCGTGAGCTGTTCAGCGAAGCCGCCATGGGGCGTTTCAAAAGGCCCACGCCCGACCATCGCCGTTAGCACTGTTTGGCATTTGCTCATTTGTCCAGCGAGGCATGCGGGACAACTACCACAGGAAGGGGGAACAGCAATGATTACTCTATCTCCTTCAGCGACTCTGGTTACTTCCGAACCGATTTTGGAGATAATGCCAGTCCATTCGTGACCACACGTTGATGGCCAAGCAGGCCCCGGGCTCTGATACGAATGGATATCAGTTCCGCAAATCCCGCAGAATATGATCTCCACTACAACCTGATTACTTTCAGGGTCAATGGGTTCAAATTCGACGAATTCGATCTTTTCCTTATCGGTGATTAACGCTGCTTGCATATGCTCAACCTAGTCTCAGTATCAGAATACTTCATATCCGCCGGTAATCGTAACTTACCCCAAGCGTCCTCTGGTGCAGGAGAACCTTACTAGACGCTTAGATTTG
>MDTD01141028.1_pt1 | contig 10225 bp, 6 predicted proteins | sample 811221 | NCBI WGS metagenome assembly MDTD01 (sample SAMN05326646, study PRJNA326480) | marine metagenome | isolation source: seawater | place: Pacific Ocean: South West | collected 2011
GAAGGTGGTGCGGATCGTGCCGTGCGCGACCTCGCCATCCAGTCCGACGGCAAGATCGTCGCTGTAGGCGAATTTGGCACACTCGGAGGCACCGTGCTCTCACGAGTCGGTCGATTGAATGCCGATGGCACCGTGGATGCGACGTTTGCTCCCGGGGCTGGCGCCAACGCAGTGATTCATGCAGTTGGGTTGCTCCAAGATGGCGGAGTGGTTGTCGGCGGTGAGTTCTCTGTGTTTGGTGGCAAGGAGATACCGTACGTCGCCCGGATGAATGCGGACGGTTCACTCGATGAAACTTGGGGTGGCGCTGCTGTTGCGATCAATGGCGCAGTATTTGATCTGGGAACCCTTTCCGATGGCAAAGTGATCATTGGTGGCGAGTTCACGGAGATTACAGGATACTCCCGCAACAGTTTCGCTCGATTGAATTACAACGGTGAGTTGGATCGAAACTTCGACCCCGGTGAGGGAGCCAACGGGCCGGTCTTCACGGTGGCCATTCAGCCGGACGGGAATATCCTGCTCGGAGGTCAATTCACCGAGGTGGGCGGTTATGAGCAGTTCAATATCACCCGCGTTTTCGGGGGCGAGCAATACGCACTTGGGCGCGTAGAATTCAAGACGCCGCGCGTTGAGTACATCGAGGGTGTGGCCAAGTATGAGTTGACGCTTATGCGCTCCGGCAAGGTGCAGGAACCGGTGGTCGTTCAGTACAAGACCGTTTCCGGCACCGCCAAGGAGGGTGAAGACTTTGAAGCTGCTTCAGGCGATATCAAATTTGCCAAAGGCGGCCGCGAAGCCAAAATCTCCATAAGCCTTCTGGATGACGAATTGGCCGAAGGCACTGAGGTGTTCACCATCGACCTGTCCAGCGACGAGGTAGGTCTCGACCTTGGCGGTCGTGTGTCGCTCGAGGTGGCTGTGATTGATAACGAAAGCTCTGCCAGTTTCGACCAAACGGAATACACACTGGTCGAAAACGCCGGTGAGGTGGTGCTGGTCGTCAATCGCTTCGGGGGTCTTGTTGCGGAGTCCACGGTTGACTACGTCGTAACCGATGGGACCGCCAAGGCGGGTGAAGATTACGATGCAACGGCAACGGGCACGCTTGTGTTCGCCGAGGGCGCCTCAACAGCGTCCGTGATCGTGGGCATCGTTGATGACCTCGACGAGGAACCGACAGAGACCCTTACTGTGACTCTGTCGAACCCGTCCGCTGGGTTGACACTCGTGGGCGAATTAACCGCAACGGTGACGATTCGCGACAACGACCAGCCGGTGCCCGGCCTGACGACGTTTGAGGCAGGATTGATTCCTACAAACTCTGGTTGGAGTAGCAGTGGCAATAAGCCGTGGTACGCCCAGACTGATACCGTTTACGAGGGCAGTTATGCCCTGCGCTCCGGCAAGATTACCGATGCTCAGGAGTCCGTGTTGGTACTCGAGCGGGAAACCGGCGCAGGCACCGGATACTTCCATGTCATGGCAAGTTCCGAGCAGGATTGGGATGCGCTTGAGTTTCTGCTCAACGGTCGCGTGCTGGGCAAATGGTCCGGCCGGGTGAACTGGAAGAAATTCGAGTTTCAACTGGAGGCTGGCAACAACCGACTTGAGTGGCGTTATCGCAAGGACTCAAGCACCTTTGCAGGAATGGATGCGGTCTTTATCGACAACGTCTTCATTCCGGAAGCGCCGGTGATCGAGCCACCGCCTGCGACCAAGCCGTCGCTGGTCGTAGCGGGAGTGACCGCGGAGGGACTGCAGCTAACCGTTACCGGCGATGCTGGGACGGAGTATGAAATTCAGTTTAGCGCAGACCTGAATTTGTGGAACAGCTTGGCCAAGGTGACCACCGACGATACTGGTAAGACAGTCTTCACGGATACGGCCAGTGCCGAGAAATTGGCCAAGGAATCTTGGGCTGAGGCGACCGGCTTTTATCGGGCTGTACTTGCGGCCGACGAAGGTGGCGAGTAGGCCAAGCGACGTATTTTGACAAACCGCCGTCCGAGAGGACGGCGGTTTTTTTGTGCTTGGCCAAGCGCTTGGACTGCGTGTTTTTCACGCAGCTTGCGTGAGTGTTTTTCACGCAATCCGCTTGGCCAAGCGCGAAAACAGCTAAAAATCGCTTGTTTTTGAGCCAAAAGAACATGGCATCCTCGATGCTAAAGTAAGGGCTGACGTCGTTCTTCGGGTTGCTACGACGTCTTTTGGGGAAAGACTGGGAGTGAGGCAATCATTCCGGTTGTCCGTCACACTCCTCCGGTTGGCGGCAAGCCTCGCTCCCAGTCACTCTTCTCCGACTTCATTTACCTTCCCTTTTCATTTAGATTGGCACGGGTTTGGCTCGTTTTCCCGCTCGTGTTGAGGATGAAATCCATGTTGCTGACAGTTTGGTTGCTGCTTTGCGGCTTGTCAGCGAGTGCCCAAGTGCCATTGGAGTTGGAGAGCGAAACGATTTTTTTCGTGGCCCCAGATGGATTGTCCCTCCTGACCCGGAGTGAGTATGAGGCTCGGTATGAGAGGGACAACAGCTTTCAAGCCGCCAACGCAGTGACCGTGAAAGTGCAGCACTTTAACAAGTCGGTCACTGTATCTGACCTGCGCAAAAAGGCGTCTGCGGATGTCCGGCCGAAATCCAAGGGGCCGGTGGTTCACGTTTCAATCTCGTTCGTACGTCAGGTGTTTGATACCAACTTCCTCTCTTTTGCTGAAACAGATCGAGTCGCGATTCGGAGGATACTGGCGAAATTCAAGGAGTGGGTGATGGCCAGTTCTGGGAGTAAGTCTGGAACTCAACTGCGCCGACCGTTTCCCGGGGACATGGCTTGGCCCGTGACAGCCTCGGCCAATGACGTTGTGACGCTCTCGGAGTTACCCCTGATCTTCATGCGCGGTGCGGACGGCAAACCGTTTTTGATGTTTGCCAAGGACAAGGATTTTTCGTCGGGGATGGAGGTGGTGGCATCGGCTGTAGGGGGGCAGGAAGGCGAAGCGGGTGGGGGCACGGCCAAGTCGAACTCCGTCGTGTTGGATCATTGGATGAATGTGGGGGAGAGTGCGTTGTTTGAGGCAGTCCTGCAAAAAGTGGATGCCATCCTCAAGGAAAACCTGGCGGACATTCAAAAGCTCAATTGACAGCCGTAACCTGTCCTTGTCTAACGGAGTACTATTCTTCTCAGGTGGAGTTTGAATGCTCCGCTGTTTTTTTTGTCTGACCTTTGCCGTAAGGTTGGCTCTTCGTTGGTGTCGAAAGAATCCAAAACTCCCAAGCCCAAGCGTCGATGGTTGAGACGTTTGCTTTGGCTGTGCCTTGTGGTGATTGCGCTGGGAGCGGCCGGATTGGGATACTTGAATCAGGTCGGATTGCCCGGTTTTGCCAAGCGCGAATTGCAGGATCGCTTGGCCAAGCGCGGAATTGAGTTGGACTTCGACTGGGTACGGCTGGAGTGGGATGGGGCTTGGAAGGCCAAGTGGCTACGGCTTGGCCAAGCGGATTCCAGTGGAAAACTGAGCATTGCTGTAGAGCACGTTTTTATTCGCCCGGTTTATCGGTCGCTGTTGTCGGGGGAACCTTCGTTGGATGAATTGGGATTGGATGGACTCGGCTTGGGAGCCGAGTTGGCGTCGGATGGAACCAATCTTCCGCCGGTAACGATTAATTGGCCCAAGGCAGGTTTACACTGGGGGAGTACGGGGAGTCTGAAGACGAAAGGACTCGATGGGGAAGTGCTGGGTATGCAATTGGGCATTTCACTAAACGTCACCAACGCACTGGCATTGAAAGGGTTAGCTAACCGTATCAAGGGCAAACCGGCGCGAGATCCTACGCCGAAAGATCCCAAGCCCATCACACCGGATTCGATTTCGAAATCGCTTCGCCCCGTCAAGGAACGGCTGGCAGGTTGGTTGAAGCGCCGGGATGAAATCGTAATCACCGAACAACCGTCGATTCAATTGGCGTTCAGAGGGGACGCCAAAGTACCACGATCGTTGTCAGGTGAATTCACGATGAAGGCAGAGGGGGTCAAAACCCCGGCAGGGGCGGTGGGGGATTTTGAACTGGGATTGAAACTGAATAGCAGCGATTCAGCAGAATCGGGGGCGAATCGGTTGGCTGGGAAAATTGCGGTATCGAATTTGAAGACGGATCGATCGAAGCTTGTGGATTTGTCGGGCGCGTTTTCAGTTCCGGCATTGGGGACGAATCTGTTGCCGGCGAAGATCGAGTACCAAGTTACAACAGGGGGGATCGAATCGGAGCAGTTCAACCTCAAGAGCGGTTCGCTGTCGGGAAGCGCGAATCAGTTGGTGTCATCGCCGGGGTATTTTTCGCATCAATTGAATGGGACGTTGCAGCAGATTGATCTTGGCCAAGCGCAGTTGGCATCCGTGCGGTGGGGCGTAACACAGGTGACCAACTCGATCGTGGAGCCCATGCCGAACAGCGCCGAGGTGGCGTTGGAGTTGGGTCGCGTGGCGATTCCGAAAGGGAGCCTTGAGGCGGCGGAGTTGAATGCGATTGTCACGAGGACGGCTGCTCAAGCCGAGACGGATGAGTCGTGGGCATACTGGTCACACTTAGCTCCGTATCAGGTTACGTTTAACGGCTTGGCCAAGCGATTATCAGATGGCAAAAAGCTGGGGATTGAATCGGTTTCGCTTGAAGGGGGATGGGAGGTTCCTCGATTGGTGGTGAACAAATACGAGGCGCGTTTTGATGAGGGTGGGGCAACCGGTTCGGCGGAGTTGGACATCGTGACGCGCTTGGCCAAGGCGACAAACCGAACCGATTTTGATTTTCATAAAATCATCGACTTACTGACTCCGAAGGCACAGCGCTGGATTCGGCAATATGAATGGGCCGAGGCGCCGATTGTCGAGGCCACGGTGAAGGCCAAGCTGCCGGAGTGGAGCAATGAGAATCCGGATTGGCGAAAGGAGGTGCGTCCCACGATGACGATTGAAGGAAAGGTAAACTCCGGCCCCGTGACATTTCGCGGCATTCAAGTGGACGCCGTGGAGAGTGATCTGGGGTACGCTAATCTGACTTGGTCGTTGCCCAATCTTGTGGCCAAGCGACCGGAGGGGGAGGTGAGATTCGCGATGCGTTCCCACACTGAATCGCAGGATTTTTACTTCGATTTTCACAGCACAATCGACCCGCACGCGATCCAGCCTGCCCTGGAAAATGAGAGGCAAAAAAAGGGTTTTGCATATTTTGATTTTGATCAGACGCCGGTCATCGAAGGGCAGATTTGGGGGCGGTGGAGGGAGCGGGAATTAACCGGTTTTCGGGCGTCGGTGGCAGCAACGAATTTCATGTTCCGCGCTCAACAGGTCGACAGGTTGACGGCGGGTTTAATGCTGACCAATGGTGTTTTGCACGCTACGAACGCCGTGTTAAATCGCCCGGAAGGAAAGGCGACGCTGGAGGCTCTTGGTTATGATGTCGGCACCAAACGGTTGTTTCTCACCAACGCCGTGGGGCAGTTGGATCCGGTTGCCGTGACGCGTGCCATCGGGCCAAGAACCGCCCGGGCACTTGAGCCGTATCGCTTCAAGGAACCGCCTAGGACTCGAGTGAATGGGTGGGTGCAAACCGGCCCCGGAAGGAACCCGGCAGGCCTGCGATTTGAAGTCGATGGTGGCGCGTTTCAATTCAGTAAATTCAACACACGCGACATTAATGGAGACATCCTCTGGCAGGGGCACACTTTGACGCTGACCAACGTGGTTTCCGAGTTTTACGGGGGCGAGTTGAGAGGGGATCTGTTCGCTGAGTTCGATGAAAATAGATCTGCCGAAATTGATTTTCACCTTGAGACAAAACAGACGGAGTTAACCGGGTTCATGTCGGATGTGCTGGGGCGCGATTCCGGACTGAGCGGGCAGGTGGATGGTGTACTAGACATCAAGGCGATTTCGAACGACTGGTCCAGTTGGAACGGCACGGCAGGTGCGACCCTGAAAGATGGCTATCTTTGGGAGTTGCCTTTATTCGGAATGTTCTCCCCGTTGCTCGACCGGATGGCGCCCGGGCTTGGGGCCAGTAAATTCTCGGAAGGCACGGCGGATTTCCAAATCGTGGACAGCATCGTCAAGAGTCGAAACTTGGAACTGAAGTCGCCGTTGGTGCGTTTGCAGTATACGGGTGATGTGGATTTCGAAGGGCGGATCAGCAATGCCGGGGTGGTGGCCGAGGCGTTGCGTGATACCTGGGTGATCGGTCCGGTACTCGGTCCGGTTTTGAATCTGGCGTTGTCGCCGATTGAGAGGATGTTGAAATTTAATGTCACAGGCACACTGAACGATCCGGAGATGGAATTGAAAAACATACCGAAGGTTCTGTTGGTGCCAGTTCAACTTCCGTTCAAGTTGATCGACGAATTGGTGCCGGACAACGAATCCACATCCGCCCCGCCAAAAAAGACCGATTAACTGTGGCTGGCCCGTTAGTTGCTCAGTATTGGCTCCCCGCCTAAAACACAGTAGTTTTAGCCGACATACCGGAGCAGATTGCCATGTCCACGTTTACCGAATTTGATCTTGAGGAATCATTTCCGCTTTGCCCCCATTGTGCTGATGACGCCTTGGCCAAGCGGATCGAGGAACGATTCCTGTCGTTCGAAATGTTCGACGATTTCGATGATCTCAAGCTGCAGGAGGTTATGACCGAGGTCATGCGGAACGGGGCGGCCGGTGTGTTTTTGCAACAGGCCCCGCTCTCATTGCGCAACCGGATTCGGGAAAATCTTTCCAGTTACAATCGTGACCGTTTGGATGCCGACCTGCGCGTAGACGTCACGAGCGTAGATCAAGCGAATGCATTGGCACGTACAGTTCGCCCGGTGTGGATCATGGAGATTCGAAATGACGTGCGCTTGGCGATCCCGCAGGTGGATGACGTGCCGGAGAGATGCCCGGTCTGCCGTCAGGCAACCATCGTGCTGGAAAATCTTCGGCGCTTAGCCAAGTGCCCGGACTGCGTTACCACCGGCCTGTTTGATTCGTTGGTGGCTCGCATGGAGAAGATGAGTTTTGTTGCGTCGATGCCTCCCGGGATGGTTTCGGAATTTACGCGGCGATATCTCAATCATATCCACGTGCGATCTCTTGCAGCATTATTCAAACCGTGCACGGAAGAGGAGTTGGTGGAGACCTTGGCCAAGTTTCCTCGCGGGTTGAGGATGGATATTCAGGATCGCCTTTCGGCGATCGAGGAGCCCGGCCAAGCCCAACTTTTGGCAGCGACGCACCACATTCTGGCGGCGGTGTTTACGCAATGTTTTGACGAGGACCTCGAGGACGTTGGGTTTGCTGTCCCCTCGGAAAAAACATTGCCCTGCGACCGCTGCGGGGCCCGGTCACTTCCCTGACTTTTCTGTCGAAAGAGCTACACATCCGGTTCTGCTTGGCGTAGCGTCTGCCCGTCACTTTTGCACCAATGAAACGAACGACATTTGCACTGTTGGCCCTCGGTGTGTTCGCCACTTCGGTGGTGGAAGCCGCTTGGGATCGGAATCGCATCAAGCCGTTGAGCGACGACAAAAAGGCGAAGGTTCAGGAGGCGCTGCCTGCCAAGTCCCTGGCCAAGCCGAAAAAAGATCGCCGTGTATTGGTCTTTTACCGATGTGAAGGATTTGTCCACGGTTCGATATCTGCCGGGAACTATGCCATCAAGGAACTCGGAAAAAAGACCGGAGCGTTCTCGGCCGACATCGCCGATGAGTACTCGGTTTTCTCAAAGGAAAACCTCGCGAAGTACGACGCGATCCTGTTCAACAATACCACGCATCTGGCTTTCCAAAACGATGCGCAGCGCGAGGCAGTGATCGACTTCATGAAACAGGGCAAGGGAGTTGCTGGTATCCACGCCGCGAGCGACAACTTTTACAAATGGAAGCCGGGCGCGCGAATGATGGGTGGTCAGTTCGACGGTCATCCTTGGAACAGCGGCGGCACGTGGTCGTTCAAACTCGACGATCCGAAGCACGTTCTCAACCGTGCATTCGATGGCAAGGGTTTTTGGCACAAGGACGAAATTTACCAGTACAAGCCGGGAACGTTTGTGGGCGCGGACGAGATTCGCATCCTGATCAGTCTTGACTTGAGCAAGGACCAAACCATGGGGCCGCTCAAGCGGAACGATGGTTTGCGCAAGCAGTACACTGAAGGAGGTCGATACGTGCCGGTGTCGTGGTTGCGTAAATTTGAGGGTGGCCGTGTTTTTTATTCCAACCTTGGCCACAACGAATCCACATTCTGGAACCCCGCTGTGTTGAAGCATTATCTTGATGGGTTGCAGTACGCGCTCGGCGATCTCGCTGCAGACGCTACACCAACTTCGAAAATCAAGCGCACGGCTGTGTTAGCTCCGGCCAAGCCGTAAAGACTTTTCGACAAACGAAAAGCCGACTCCACAGGGGTCGGCTTTTTTCGTCGCTTGGCCAAGCGCTTGGCCAAGCGTGATTAACGACGAGAAATCACGGGGGGGAATGTGGTAAACTCTGCGACGATCCTGCGGGCCTCTTCAACGATGATGTTCTCCCGTTTGAGTGAACCGAGACCAAGCAGGCGGTTCACCGCGACATCTCCGAAGCCATAGGATTCTGCCTCTCGCATTCGAAAGGCGAGTTGGCGGTTGTACATTTCAACCGCACGATCGACCGTGAATTTCCTCGGGGAGACCGGCTCTATTTCCTTTTGCATGCGGTTGGGTTATTTGTGGACGATCACTCGCGGATCGTCGGGCGGGATGGGTTTGTCGAGCGCCCAAAGGACGCCGTTCAAAAGTAGTCTCTGAAAACCGTGCAGCGTGAAGTCTCCGGTGCTGCCGAGCGAGGTGTAAAAAACTCGGCTACCGTTGACGGTGTTTATCCAAGCAACGGGTTCGTTGATTTCATCTCGCCCCTTGAGCGTGCCGTTGAGTAGCACTTTAACATGACTGGAGAGTGTTTTGTTTTTGTACAGATGGGATTTGGCCTCGAACGAGTCGGGGTTGATCCCGGTCAGGATCGGGTGTTTGGCATGGGGACCGTTTATGCTCACGACGGTGGTGGGTGACTTGGGAGGTTTGTTGCCGTAATGGCCGTTGTAATCGACGCCGAGAATTGTGCCATCGAATTCTGCCCAGCGGACATGTTGGGCACTGGGTGGTTCACGGTCGAATGCGTGGCTCGCTGTGCGTATGCCCACCACCGGTTTGCCTTTCGCCAAATGCGCCCGGATTAACTCAATTTGAGCCTTCGGCGGAGTGCGACGCCGGACGCTGATGAAAAGTAGGTCGGCGTCCTCTAGAGCCTCGAGGCCGGTAAAGTCGTTTGCGTCGTTTTCATCGACATGAACAAACGTGCAGCGCACGCCTCGGTATTCGAGTTGGCGTTTTGCAAAATCTGGCAGAGTGGATGCGGTGCTGTATTCCTTCTCGCCAATCATGAAAACGACATGCGGCGGGTTGTCACCTTTGAACCGGAACGGTTCGCCGCCGAGCAATTGGTCGCTGGTGGTGGTCGGACAGACGCGTTCCTCGATGTGTTCGATGACTAGCTCTGTGCCGCGGAAGTGGTTTACGTATGGCCAGCGATCGGGGTTGTACATCGCGTCCGTCAGATCGCGGACAAGTAGCACGTTTTTCCCGTTGCGAGTCATGTTTCGCAATCCAAACGGGCGACCGAGTACGCACATGTTGGTATGGACCCCGACGAGCATCACGTTCTTAATGCCGCGTGCTTCAAGTAGATTCCAGATTTCAAATCCGTTATCACTGATGGCATCGCGTTCGCCGTCGATATCGATCAAGTCTACCTGACGCTTCCACGGGCTACGAGGGTTGCGCCCGATCTCGGCGAGGTGCTTGGCCCAAGCGGCGTGTTCCACAGGGTCGTCGTCTTCGCCGCCGTCGGAGTGGTCGATGGGGTAGCCTTGGTTTTCTTCCACCTTGTCAATCCAGTGGCACCAATTCTCGATTGCCTTCGGGAAGGAGGCAGCCTTGGGTGCGTTGATGGCGCGTTTGCGTGCGGGGTGGTTCTCGTAAAACCCGGTGCAGGACGATGGCGCGTGAATAATGAATGCGCCTTTGCTGCGTGCCTTGTTCAAAAACTCGTTCATGCGAGGTGCCAGTTCGCCCACCCGGCCGACGGCGTTTTTGCAGTGGTGCAAGTCCCACATGTCGCAGACGATGACAGCAGTCTCGCTAGCCTCCCATAAAACCTTTTGTTCGCTC
>MDTD01184920.1_pt1 | contig 10225 bp, 9 predicted proteins | sample 811221 | NCBI WGS metagenome assembly MDTD01 (sample SAMN05326646, study PRJNA326480) | marine metagenome | isolation source: seawater | place: Pacific Ocean: South West | collected 2011
AGCAGTAACTGGAGATACAGTTGGTGATCCATTTAAAGATACTTCAGGACCATCTATGAACATCTTAATTAAATTAACATGTTTAATTGGTTTAGTGATTGCTCCAATCTTAGGAGGACATTCTTTAGATAAAACTTCAGTTGAAAACGTAAATACCATTGAAGCTACTTCAGTTGAAAAAACAGAAAAGGTAGTGGAATTGGAAAAACTTCCTGCTGAAAAAGTAGAGGAGTTTACTTCTCAAAAGTAAAAAGCGAAAACACAATACGTTTTCAATTTAATAGAATAAAAAATCCGACTTAGGTCGGATTTTTTTGTTTTTATGCGGCAACGTAAGACACTATTTTTTTTTAAATGTGTAACCTTTTATGTAAGCGAGCATTATGTATTTAGAAAGCTGTTGTAAAAAACGGAATCATAAAATCAATATTTCGGATAATTTCGAATCGGTATTTCTGAACCATAAAACAGCATTCGCAAAGTTTGGTCTGGTTTTTGACTTAACAAGTGTAAAAGAACAATTAAATACTAATTTTTGAAATGGATACGTTAAACTTTAAAAGACAAGAGACTATGAAAGATAAAATTAAAATGGAGGAAGGCTTTATAGAAACTACCGAAGATTTAGTATTGAATTTATTAAAACAGCATTATTCAAGTCCCGACTGTAAAATAGATGCTTTCACAAAAGCTAAAATGAAGGGTCTCATAAAAAGAGCAATTTTTCAGGAAGTAGAATATTTAAATGAATACCCAGAAAATTACTTTGTAGTTCACGGAAAAGATCATTTACAAAATTAAATAGAGTTTGGTTTTTTAATTAGGGGGGAGACCCCTTTTTTTTATTGCTTAATAACCTTTTCTTGATGGATTTTTGTTTCCGAAATTACTCTTACAATATATATCCCTCGCTTCAAGTTACTTAGATCAAGAGTTTCATAAAAACTTTTGCTTTGTTTTGATACCAGTAGTTTACCTTCTGAAGTAATTAACTCAATTTTAGAATTAGAATCCGACAACGTGATGTTAATTATATTGTTAGTTGGATTCGGATAAATGTCAATTTTCTTCTCGAATTCTTTTTCCGCAAAATTAGGATTACTTTCTTCATTAAATCTATCACTTTCCAGATCATTTTGAATAGTATCATTATTATTTAATTCATAACTTTTTGATGAGTTTAATCCATTAATCCTTACAGTACCTCTGAAGATTGCATTTTCTTTACAACCCTTTAGCCAAAGAGTGTAGAAATAGATTCCGTTTGGAAGTGCTTTTCCGTTATTTCTGGTTCCATCCCAGTTAATACTTGAATACCCCGTTTCATCTTCTCCAGGTGCAGTAAACTGACAACGTCCTTCATTATCAAATGACTGGTCACTGTATAACTCTCTTCCCCAACGGTCTTTGATTAACAGTTCAAATTCCTGTGCACCAAAGGCACATGTAGGATTTTCAGTATCTGGTATATACCAAATATCATCTTTACCATCTCCGTTTGGAGAAAACATTAACGGAGGTTCAGTTAATGTAAATTCTTTCCAGTCATCACAACAAACATCGCACTCTTCGGTACATGAACCAGAGCCTGTAAATGTCTCAAAACCAGGACCGGCTTCAAAACCAGGTTCCAATTCAACAACTGGTGCAGTAAATTTAATATCATTGCTGCCCGTTTTAACAATTCCGTTGTTTTGACTCGGATCAACACTATTTCCAGCTACTATCATAGTTCCTGCCGTTGTTTCTTCAGGTAAAGGGTTGTTTGAAGGGGACCTCTTTTCATAATAAACCGAGTTTTCACACGAGCAACAAATCACATTAACTTGAATCTTAAATGTGTTTTCCTCACTTCCACAAGCGTTATTATCTTTTAAATCAACATTAAAAAAATGTTCGCCAACGTCGTTAAAAGTTGGTTCCCAACAAAATTTACCTTTTTGTTGCAGATCATTATTAACCGAAAAAGAAGCTCCTTCAGGCAGGTTAGTTGTACCCATAGTTACACCTTCATCCGGGTTGTCAAAGGAGGAAACATCGAAACAGATTTTTTCACCTAATTTCACAGAGGTAACGTAACTTCCTGCATTATTAATTCCTTTGGAATAGGGCTTTAAGTTATCCGAGGGGTGTACCTCAACATTTACGTTTTTCGTCAATGAGCAATTGTCTGAATTTGTAGCTGTTACCGTGTAGGTTGTATTATTCGGGTCCGCAGCTGTAGTGATGCTTGATAAGCCATTTCCGGATTGTCCGTCACTCCATGCATAATGCCAGGAATTTTCACCACTTACACTCAAATTAATATCCTCTCCTTCGCAAAACGTCTGGTTGCTTGTAGTAACTTGACTTAAATTAAAGCCAGTACGAATACTACCTCGCTTTAACATTACTGCACTGTCCTGCTTTTTGTCTTTCGTATTTGAAATAGCAACCCGGACATGATAGGTTTCGTTACATCTGACAGGAATTGATCCCGTGATAGCTTTTGAACTTCCTTGGTAAATAAAATCTCTCAGTAGATTGTATTGTCCCACCAGCGGTTGATCATCAATATTCCATTTATGGTTAACATAATATTCACAATTATCATATTCAGGACCCCATGGAGTCTCATCCTTACAATTAATTGTGCACCAGGAAACAGGAACTTCACGGTTAGGCACAAGGGCCAGGTTTTTAGCATTATTACTAAAATTACCATTAATTCCAGGTCCACTAACGAAAATACCAAATACATCAAAATCGTCACCATACATGGGGGCATGATTGTATTGCATTGAGGCGAAAAGAAATTCAAGTTCAAGTAAAGTGCCCGTGGTAGTTGTTACATCAAATTCTAATGCTGCTACGCCAGTTAATTGTTGATCTGAAAAAATTTCATAACCTCCTCCTGGCTGCCATAGAAATTTCCACCTGTTGGGTAACAATGATAAATCAGGGTCATTTGTTATACCTCCATTTAGAGGACGTGAGTTTGCATACTCACTAGTATATCTTTCACCAGCATAGCTTGATTTTCCAGTAGTTAAAATAACTCCATCATTAAACTCCAAATAATCATTACCATTTGAAAATTTAGCCAATTGCAAGCTATTACCAGTGAAAGAAGCGTTACTAACAGTTACTCCTTCTCCAACCAGGTAGTTAGCAGCTTCCTCAGCTGTAGTATTTGAGATGGATAATTGCCCAAACGATGCTTTATCAAATAGTAAAGCTGCTGACAGTAAATAAATTACTTTTAAAACAATGGACTTGTTAAACATGATTACGGGTTATGTTTTTTAGTAAAAGAATTACTTTCTTGTAAAATATTTATTCTGAAATAACCTGCTTTAATTTGCTGTTTTCTGTTTTAAGCGTATCAATTTCCTCTTTTAACTGGATAAGATAAAGGGTTAATTCTTCTATTTTTCTTAACAATAAATCATCCATATCTCCGATATTATAACCGTTTTCCTGAAATTCTTTTGCAGAAGGTATTTCTGGCAAATGTTTATTGTTTTTCACAAACTCTTTTAATTCATAAATACTTTTGAGTTTATAGTCTGCCTCAAATACATGGTCGGAATTTGGAACATTCGCAATAACCTTAATTTTTTGACAAAGAATCCCTCCATTGACCATTAGTTTGTGACCATCTGTATTTGTAATAGAGTTATCGTATTTTGGCCATACACCAATGGTTACCGTTGCATCTTTTTGAATTCCAAGTGTTCCCTGAGAAGCTTCCGTTCTGAAATATAAATTTCCTTTGATATCAGCAAATGTATTGTAGGAATTCCGAGCATTGTGGATTTCCAGCGATCCAGAATTATGGTATTCTGTTCCAAATTTTAGTTTTTTGTCGGCAGGAAGTAGAATGGAACCGTTTACATGAAGCCTTTCCAAAGGGTTTGTTGTTCCAATACCTACAAATCCATTACTTCTTTTTAGTAACATACGAGTTATTCCACCTGTTTTAAGGGTTAGATTATAGTTGTTATATGAACTAAAACCTCCTATGGAATATACATCTTTGTTAAAAATAAATTTGGGAGCATTTGTGTAAATGTGCGCCCAGCTTTGGTTGTTGGGACCAAGTTTAATATAACCATGATTGGTGTTAAATTGATTCCAGTTTTGTCCTTTTACGTTGAATAATCCTGTTGTGAAAAACAATATTATTAATATAGGTAATTTTTTTTTCATTGGTTGTTATTTTTTCAAAAAAACTTGTTTAAAAAACAAATGTATTGTTTTTTATTTTATAAATGAAAAAATAAATAAAAAAATAAAAAAGAAATTTTGAAACTGCCGAAGATTTAGTGTTGAATTTATTAAAACAGCATTATTCAAGTCCCGACTGTAAAATAGATGCTTTCACAAAAGCTAAAATGAAGGGACTCATAAAAAGAGCAATTTTTCAGGAAGTAGAATATTTAAATGAATACCCCGAAAATTATTTTGTAGTTCACGGAAAAGATCATTTACAAAATTAAATAGAGTTTGGTTCTTTTAATTAGGGGGGGGGCTATATGCAAGCTCTTTTTTTAATTTTTTAATTCCATAACGTTGAGTATGTTAATACTTTACGTCAGTAATTTGATCACAACCGCAAATAGAATCAAATTCAGTAATTAGTTAAGAAAAAATCCGACCTAAGTCGGATTTTGTTTGTGAACTTTATTTTTTTAATGATTTTTCAAAGGCTTATTTATTTTGTTTCTATGAAACCATTTAAAAGATCTTCAATCTCATCTATATAGTCACTTAATAAATTTTGAGAAGTATAGGTTAAGAATTGAAGAGTTCCATTGTTATTTGAAAAATAATAGCCATAATATGAAACCTTTATACCTTGCATGGTTCCATTCATTTGCATGAGTAATACCTTGCTTCCATTTACTGTTCTGTATTCTTCTTTTACAACAGTTATATCTGGAGCAACAGATTTTGCATTTTCTAAAGCTATTGATTTTAGCGTTTTTAATGGAATAGAAGTTTTTTCAGTAATCATTAATCCATATAAATCTCCATTTTTAAGTTGGAGTTCATATTCAGCCTCTTCGTTATTAGTAGCTTTTTTGAATGACCATTTTTTTGTGTTTAACCAAAAGCCAACATTAAACTTGTTACTTTTTAACAAAAACGTGGACTTATCATTTTTTTTGAATTTTTTAGAGTTGGTTGGGATTTCCTTTTCAACATCACTTTTATCTTTGTATTTCCATGTTCCATCATCATATAAAATGACTTCTTGACCAGTATCCGTAACAGCTAATTTTTGGGCTTTTGAAGTGATTAACGTAAATAAGAATACAACTAAAAATATCTTTTTCATCTTCTAATTTTTTTTAAAATGCTTGATTATTAAAATGACCAGGCAATCAGGTTTCTATTTTTTTACAAAACAAATTTAGGCAACTTTAAATTATAAAAAGGTATTAATTAGTGATTTAACCTGTTTTTTACTGTCGCGTAATCACATTAAAGTCTCGTGCGGTTTTTGAACAGCTGTTTTTAAGAGAAAAATTAGATAGTAATTTTTGAACTGAATATGTTAAACCTTATTTAAAAGATAAGGCCATTTAAAGATAAAATTAAATAGAGTTTGGTTCTTTTAATTAGGGGGGGGCCTCCTTTTTTTTGTTAATCCTCACATTCACCTTGGGTGTATGAAGTAATTCCTTTACATTCTGCTTCTGCAGAGTTGGAGTAGGTAGCTCCATTACAACCACAAACTGGATCATAAATTTCTATATAACCTCCTTCACAGGTCTTTTCTTCACATTCTTTTTCGCACACTCCTTTTGTATAGTTTTCAATTCCATGACATTCTGCCTCTTCAGGGTTACTATACGTAGCATCATCACAACCACAAACTGGATCATAATATAGAGGAATAGCGTCCTTACAATTTTTTCTTTCGCATTCATTTTTGTCGCACGATAAAACTACAAGAGAAGTGAACAACAAACTAAAAGCCAATCTCATTGTACGATTTAGAAAATCAGAATATTGATTCATAAATTTTGTTGTTAAAGGTTATTTGTTTGTAATTATAAATAATAATTTTAAGACATACGAGTTAAAAAAAGGTTGCTTTCAAAAAAACAATATCGTTTGAAACCTTTCCCTAAAAAACTATTTTTTGTAACTATTGTAACACCCATTTAAAAAAGCTGACATGGAAGAGAAAATAAAAATAGAAGAAAGGTTTCTTGAAAATGCCGAAAGTTTAGTTTCCGATTTGTTAAAACAACATTTTGCTTCAACCGATTGCCAATTGGATGCTTTTACGAAATCAAAAATCAAAGGACTCATCAAAAGAGTAATTATTCAGGAAGTTGAATACCTAAACCAAGATCCTGAAAACTACTTTAGCATCTATGGGGAGGACCATTTGAATAATTAGTAATTAATCTAGGGATACTGATTCAGAATTGCCCATAAAATAAATGGATTAACTTCTTTTGCTTTTTAATAAATTTGCTTCCTAAAATCAGTGAAATTTAATTGTTTTATGAAGTGGTATATTTTTGTTCTTTTCTTTTCGTCTCAAATTTTAAATGCCCAGTCCCATATATCAAAACTGGAAGAACTTTTTAAAGCGAAGAACTATAAAGAAATAAGAAAAAGTTATTATTCCAAGACGGAATCGTATTCCAGTTTAAGTTCAATAGATAAATTTTACCTGGGGTATTCTTTATTTTTAGAAGGAGAGATATTAAACCCAGTAATTATTCTTTCTCAACTAGGTGATGATAAATCTTTAAAACCATCATTTAGAAAAAGAGCAAAAAAAACTTGTGATAAAATTAATAGGCAAGGAATAATCGGCTTAAGATCATACCAAAATGGAAATATCAAATTAAAAAACGGGCAATATAAAAGTGCAAAAAAAGATTTTGAAGATGTTTCCCGAGTTGATTCAATGTTTTTATTTAACTATTACAAGTTACTTTATATAGCAAGAAAACAGAAAAATTTGCAAGAATTTAACAGCTATGCAAGTAAAATAAAAAAATGCTTGCCAATAAGTGAAGAAGTTCTAGTTCAAGCATCAAAACTCCAATTTGACATTACTCAAAGTTGTAAAGATGCAATTTTTGAGTTAAAAGAATTAAAAGATGTAAACCCTCCTTTGTATTATAGAACATCCGCAATGTTTTATGAAAAAAAAGATTCTTTTAATCAAGCTTTGAGATGTTTACACTTGATTGATGTAAAAAATCGTCGCGACGATTTTAAAAAACGTGTTGGTGAGTTGTATCATAATGCTGGGAAATATAAAATATCTAATGATTATTTAATTCCTTTTTTCAAAGAAAACAAGGAAAAACATGTAGCAAAACTTCTTGCTATGAACTTTTATAATTTGGGAAACTATCAATCTGCGATTAAACTTTGTGATTTCTTGATTAAAAATGATAATAAACACCACTACGCATATTATCTAAAAGGCTTAAGTGTTAAATCAAATATGACAGGTATTCTATATAGAAACCCAGAAAATTTAATAGCGGAGAAGTGGTTTAAAAAAGCAATTGCTATAGATTCTACCGTCCAGAGGTATTACAACAGTTTAGCTACCGTTATTCATAATTTTCAGAGGGAAGATGAGGCACTTGAAATGATTGAGAAATCTTTGCAGCTCGATTCCCTCAATATTGAAACTTGGGATGTTGCAATGGTAGTACTTATGGACCAATCGAAAAAGGAAAGAGCACTAGGTAAGAGAATGATAAATGCCTATGAAAAAGCATTTAAACAAGATTCATCAAATGCAAACTATTCATTTGGATTAGCTAAAGGGTATCAGTTAGCCTCTGAAGGCTTGTTTTCTAAATACTCAATTCCTTATGATAATAAATCAATATATTATTTAAAAAAAGCAATTAAGCTTTATCCACATAATTTTGATTTTTATAAAGAACTAAATTTGATGTATTCCTATTGCTCTGAGAGGGAAAAATATAAAAATGAACTCATTGAGTTGTTAAAAATGACCATAAAGTATTTTCCTTATAATGGTTATGGTTACCGAGAACTATTTTTTACTTACCGTGATCTTGAAGACTATGAAAAAGCGAACGATATATATCTTCGCTTAATTAAAGCCGTTCCTAATTATTCGTACATAGACCAAATACGAAACAGTATTTACAGCGATAGAAAAAAATATAATTGGACAAAATTACCTGTTGAGGTATATAAGTCAACATCTTGGAAATATCTGGACTCTATTACAAATGTTCTTAGTAATAAAGATTGGACATCTGATCAAGAGGGCTGTAATTCAAATAGCAGAAGATTTCAATTTAAGTTATCGGAAAAAACTATGAAAGTAACCTATAGAGATTCCATTGACTGGCAAGACGGAAAGGTCAAATTTTTAATATACGATATACTCGGAGTATATAAAAATGGGCTTAGAGTTCGTATTCAGGGTGAGCATAGAAAAGATTATCGAGGCAAAGCAAAAGAGTGGGATTTAGTTTTATTTAATGAAAAGTATTTTAAATGGAGGCGTTATCCAACCCATCAGCCTTTTTATTTTAATACTGCTTTGCAAGTTTGCGAATAATATTTTTTTAAAAAACTACTATCCAATCAATGTAACAGTACCAACAGATTGATATTGGTGAACTCGATAATTTTTATAGAATCCTTTTAAAATGATAAAATCAATAGGGAAAAAAAGAAATGTGTTTATTCAAATTTACTTTTCAAAAAGCACCACAGTTTCAATATGAGAAGTATGAGGAAACTGATCCACTAAACTGAACTTTTTAATGGAATAGCCTGCCTCACTTAAAAGCTCTGCATCTCTTGCCTGAGTGGCTGGATTACAAGAAACGTAAACCATTCTTTCTGAACCAAGATTGATGATTTTTTTCATGGTTTTAGGCGCAACGCCAGCACGAGCAGGATCCAGGATAATTGTTCTTATTTTCCCCGTATATTCAGGGTGTTCAAATAAAAATTTACCAACATCGGCTGCATAAAACTGAATCCCTTCAATATTATTTCGCATCGCATTCTCTCTGGCATTTTCAATAGCAGACTCCACAATATCTACTCCAATAATTTGAGCATTTTCACTTTTTGAAGCTAAAATTTGACCAATTGTACCTGTTCCACAAAACAAATCCAGAACAACGTTGTTGTCGATGGTTTCCTTTTTGTCCAATGCATAGTCAATTACTTTTGAATATAATTTTTCAGCTGATTTTGGATTTGTTTGAAAGAAACTTTTCATACTGATTTCAAAGTTGAGTCCCAATAACTCTTCTACAATCTTTTCTTCTCCGTAAACCAAATTAATGTCTCCCGAGGTAGCCAACGTTCGATCTCCAATCTCATCATTAATAGTATGCAGTAAGCCCGCTACACGATGTTCTCCTAGAAGTTCTACCAAAAAGGAAGCAAATTTTTGCAAATCAAATTGTGGTAAATCATGTGAGGTAGTCACCAGATTAAAAAGCAACTGGGTGGTTTTAAACGATTTTCTCACGACAAAATAGCGAAAGAATCCTTCTTTTTTTGGTCCGTGCCAGGGAGATAATCCAGTATTCTTGCAATACTCCTTGACCTCCTTCAACTTATCTTCAAGTTCTTTATCGAACAATCCCGAATCCTTGTTTAAGTCTTCCGCACACCACCAAGTACCTCGTTTTTTGAACCCCATAGTAAACTCATCCACATCCGTTCTTTCCTCATGGTCATAACCAATAGCCGAGAAACAATATTCCATTTTATTACGGTAGTGAAACGTGCTTGGAGAATGCACAAACTCATCAAATTTATCTTCAATATCCGTGACTTTACCAATGCGTTTAAAAAGTTCCAGCGTACTGTTTTTTTTATAAGCCCATTGTTTTTCTATTGGAAGTTTAATGTATGGAGCACCCGAAATTTCTTGGTAGGGAATATCTGTTTCATCTTTTGAGGGCTTAATAACCTCCAGCAATTTCGCCTCAGCATAGGTTTTACTCGATTTTTTAACCTGTGCTTTCACAAACTGTCCAGGTAAAGAATTCGGTACAAATACCACAAAATCTCCAAGCTCACTCTTCAGGCGTCCAATTCCTTTTCCACCAAAAGCATAGTCTTCAATCTGGATTTCAAGAACCTGACCCCTTTTCACAAACTTGTTTCTTTCCCTTCTCGGCATAATAAATCGACTTTAAAAACTCAAAGATATTTAAAAGCAAAGGTAAAAAACCACAAAATATAATTG
>MDTD01179050.1_pt1 | contig 10224 bp, 6 predicted proteins | sample 811221 | NCBI WGS metagenome assembly MDTD01 (sample SAMN05326646, study PRJNA326480) | marine metagenome | isolation source: seawater | place: Pacific Ocean: South West | collected 2011
CCCTGCCGGCTTACCTGAACGCGCTCGAGAACACGGTCTTCGTCGTGACCGTGAACGACTACCTGGCGCGGCGTGACGCCGAGTGGATGCAACCGGTCTACGAGTACCTGGGGCTGCAGGTCGGCGCGATTCAGTCGAATATGTCGCCGCAGGAGCGCCATCCGATCTACGCCTCGGACATCGTCTACGGCACCAACAACGAGTTTGGCTTCGATTACCTGCGTGACAACATGAAGTCGCGCCTGGATGACCAGGTGCAGAAGGTGCTGTCCTACGCGATCATCGACGAAGTCGACTCGATCCTGATCGACGAGGCGCGGACGCCGCTGATCATCTCGGGCCCGGCGCAGGGCGACGCCGAGAAGTACCGCGTCGGCATGGCTGCGGCCCGCAAGCTGAAGCCCGACGAGCACGTCGAGCTGAAGGAGAAGGAGAAGCAGGCGATCCTGACCGAGGACGGCATCGTCGAAGCGCAGAAGCTGCTCAGCATCGACGACTTCTACTCGAGCGCGGCGCACATGGAGTGGCCGCACATTCTCGAGCAGTGCCTGCGCGCGCTGCATCTGTACCAACTCGACACCGACTACGTCGTCAAGGACGGCCGGGTCGTGATCGTCGACGAGTTCACCGGCCGTCTGATGGACGGTCGCCGCTGGGGCGATGGTCTGCACCAGGCGGTGGAAGCCAAGGAAGGTCTGCGCCCGAAGGCGGAGAACCAGACGCTGGCGACCATTACCTTCCAGAACTACTTCCGGATGTTCAACAAGCTGGCCGGCATGACGGGTACCGCCCTGACCGAAGCCGGCGAGTTCGCCAACATCTACGACCTCGACGTGGTGGCGATTCCCACCAACAAGCCGATCGCCCGCAAGGACGAGGCCGATGTCATCTACCTCGAGGAAGGAGACAAGTGGAAGGCGATCGTCGATGAGATCGAAGAGGTGCGCGACAACGGCCAGCCGGTGCTGGTCGGCACGACGAGCATCGAGAACTCCGAGAAGATCTCGAACGCGCTCAACCGGCGCGGCATTCGCCACGAGGTGCTGAACGCCAAGCAGCACGAGCGCGAGGCCGACATCGTCGCCCAGGCAGGCCGCAAGGGCGCGGTCACGGTGGCCACCAACATGGCCGGCCGCGGCACCGACATCGTGCTCGGCGGCAACGTCGAAGGGCTTCTCCGCGAAGAGCTGCAGCGGCGGAAGATCGATCCGGAGACCCAGGAGGCCGAGGTCGAAGCCGTCCGCGCCGAGCTGGAGCAGGCCTGCAAGGCCGAGAAGCAGGAAGTGCTGGGGGCCGGCGGCCTCTATGTGCTGGGCACCGAACGGCACGAGTCGCGCCGGATTGATAACCAGCTGCGCGGCCGCTCCGGTCGTCAGGGCGACCCGGGACGCACCCGCTTCTTCCTGTCGCTCGACGACCCGCTGATGCGGCGCTTCTACAAGGACTGGGTCAAGAACTTCCTGTCGCGCGCCGGCATGGGTTCGGGCGAGCCGGTCGAGTCGCGCATGGTCTCCAACGCCATCCGCAAGGCGCAGAAGAAGGTCGAGAACTACCACTTCGAGATCCGCAAGAACCTGCTCGAATACGACGAGGTGATGGACAAGCAGCGTCACCTCATCTACGAGCATCGTCAGGAGGCGCTCAACGCCGAAGGGCTCGACGAGCGCATCTTCGCGATGTTCGACGAGGTGCTCGGGGCCACCCTCGAGACCTATCGCGGCGATGGCCGGGACATTCCGACCGACTTCGAGGCGATTCAGGTCTGGGCGCAGCGCAAATGGGCTTCGGAGCTCACCCTGGAACAGCTCCAGGAAGCGGGGGACGAAGGCATGTACGAGCTGCTGATGGGCGAAGTGCGCGAGCTCTACGCCAAGCGCGAGGAAGAGTTCGGCGCCGAGCTGATGCGCGAACTCGAGCGCTTCCTGATGCTCAACGCCATCGACAGCAAGTGGAAGGAGCACCTCTACACGATGGATGCTCTGCGCGCCGGCATCGGTCTGCGCGGCTACGCGCAGGTCGACCCGAAGACCGAATACAAACGGGAGGGCCTCGAGCGCTTCCAGGAGCTGCTGTTCTCCGTGGCGGACGAGGTCACGGGCTACATCCTGCGGATGCAGCTCAAGGCGCGAGACGACGAAGCGCTCGAGCGGAACTACGCCGGTGCGCGGGCCAGCCACCCCAACTTCTCGGCGACCGGGGGCCCGGTGGCCGCCGCGGGTGGGGCGGCGCAGCAGCGTCCGCAGCAACGTCCGAAGCAGCGGGTCGCGGTCGGTTACACGCCGCCGCAGAACGCTGCGCAGCGCGAGACCCAGCGCATGAAGGATCGTCAGGCGCAGGAAGAGGCTGCGGCCAAGGAGGCGGAAGCCGCCGAACAGGCGGCGGCCACCACCTCGACCGCGACCGATTCTCAGGGCGACGCCTATGCCAAGGTGGGGCGCAACGAACCCTGCCCGTGCGGCTCCGGCAAGAAGTTCAAGCAGTGCCACGGCAAGGCCTAGCCCTCTTGGGCAGGCGCCTATGAGCGAACGGCGTCGCGGCGTCTACTTCGTCTACCAGCTGCTGCTGGCGGTCGGAACGGTGCTGCTGGCGCCGTGGGCGCTGCTGCGCCTGCTGCTCCAGAAGGACTTTCGCCAGGGGCTTCCGGGGCGGCTCGGCTTCGTGCCGCCGCTGCCCGCGCATGAAAAGCGCGTGCTGCTCCATGGCGTCAGCGTGGGGGAGGTCAAGGCGCTGCGGCCCCTGGTGCGTCATCTGCGCGCGCAGCTCCCCGAGCATGTGCTGACGATTTCGGCTTCGACGCCGTCGGGCCTCGACACGGCGCGCCAAGCCTTCCCGGACCTCGAGGTCGTGCCCTTCCCGCTCGACTACGCGGGCGCGGTGCGGCGCTTTCTGCGGCGGGTCGGCCCCAGCGCAGTGATCCTGGCCGAGCTCGAGATCTGGCCCAACTTTCTGCGCGCCTGCTCGCGGCGGGATATCCCGGTCGCGATCGTCAACGGGCGCATCACCGAGCGCTCGCTGGAAGGCTATCGCAAGGTGCAGCGCCTGCTTCCGCAGTTCGATCGCATCGCGCTGTACTGCGTTCAGAACGAGCGCTACGCCGAGCGATTCCGCGGCCTGCAGGTGCCAAGCGAAAGCGTCGTCGTCACCGGCAACCTCAAGTTTGACAGCCTGCCGCGGGGGGGCGGCGAGGCGCAAGTCCCTTGGTCGAACTGGCTTGCTGACGCGCCAAGCTGGGTGCTGGCTTCCACGCACGAGCCCGAAGAACTGCTGGTACTCGAAGCGGCGGCGCAGCGAGGCATGCTCCAGCAGCTGCGCACGCTCGTCGTGCCGCGCCATCCGCGCCGCGCTCCGCAGCTGCTGGACGCGATGCGCAAAGCCGAGCTGGGCGTCCCGATTCTGCTGCGCAGCGAGCTCGATGCATCGACCCCGCTCCCTCCGGCCAGCATCCTGTTGGTGGATACCTTTGGCGAACTGGAATCGATCTACGCTGCGGTGGATCTCGCCTTCCTCGGCGGCTCTCTGATCGAGCACGGCGGGCAGAACGTGCTCGAGCCTGCCGCCTTCGGTCGCCCGGTCGTGATCGGGCCGCATCGGGACAATTTCCGCGAAGAAGTGGATTTGCTGGAGGGCTCGGGTGGCCTACGACGTGCGAAGGATGTGCAGGTTTTGCTAGAATTCGCTTGGGACTGGCTCCAGAATCCAAGCGCTGCACAAGAAGCTGGTATTGCAGGCCGCACCGCGCTCGATGAGCGTCGCGGGGCAACCGAGACCACTTTCGAAGCCCTCCAAGCAGCCAGCCTGTTCTGATCCCCCTCCATGGAACGCAAACTCTTCACCTCCGAGTCCGTCTCGATGGGCCACCCGGACAAGGTGGCCGACCAGGTCAGCGACACCATCCTCGACGCCTGCCTGCGCGAGGACCCGAACTCGCGCGTCGCGTGCGAGACCTTTGTCACCACCGGCACGGTGGTCGTGGGCGGTGAGATCCGCACCGAGACCTACGTCGATGTGCAGCGCGAGGTGCGCGAGGTCCTGCGCGAGATCGGCTACACCCACTCGGGCATGGGCTTCGAGGCCGATGGCTGCGGCGTGCATGTGCTGATCCACGAGCAGTCCAGCGACATCGCCCAGGGCGTCGACGCCGCGGCCGACAGCGCTGGCCAAGAAACGGGCGCGGGCGACCAGGGCATGATGTTCGGCTACGCCTGCCGTGAAACCGACGAGCTGATGCCGGCGCCGATCCACTGGGCGCATCGCCTGGTCGAACGTCAGGCCGAGCTGCGGCAAAGCGGTGAACTGGCCTGGCTCCGCCCGGACGCCAAGTCGCAGGTCACCTTCCGGTACGACGGCGACAAGCCGGTGGCGATCTCCACCGTCGTGCTCTCGACCCAGACCGAGGACATGTCGATCGACGTGATCCGCAGCGAGGTCGAAGAGAAGATCATCCGCGAGGTCCTGCCCGCGGAGTACCTCAACAACGAGACGCAGATCCACATCAATCCGACCGGCAAGTTCGTGATTGGTGGACCGCACGGCGACGCCGGGCTGACGGGTCGCAAGATCATCGTCGACACCTACGGCGGTTATGCCCGCCACGGCGGCGGCGCTTTCTCGGGCAAGGACGCCACCAAGGTCGACCGCTCGGCTGCCTACGCCGCGCGCTGGCTGGCCAAGAACGTGGTCGCCGCCGGCTGGGCCGACCGCTGCGAGGTGCAGCTCGCCTATGCCATCGGCGTCGCGCACCCGGTTTCGATCCGGGTCGACACCTTCGGCACCGGCCAGGGCCTCAGCGACGAGCAGATCGTTGCGCACCTGCGCCACCTCCAGGCCTTCAGCGGACACGACCCGCTCACCCCGGACTGGATCATCGGCCGCCTTGGGTTGGCCACGCCGACGGGCTACAAGAACGACGACGGCTGGACCTACCGCCAGACCGCCTGTCACGGCCACTTCGGCCGCTCCGCCTTCCCGTGGGAAGGCCTCGACCTCGTCGAAGAGCTGCAGAGCCTGCGCTCGGTCGGCGCTCACGCCTGATCCCCTTCGCAAGATGACTACCGCAACCGACACGAACTACAAAGTCGCCGATCTCTCGCTGGCCGCTGAGGGCCGACTGCTCATCGACTGGGCAGAAAGCCGCATGCCTGTGCTGATGAAGCTGCGCGAGAAGTTCGAGAAGACCAAGCCGCTCGCCGGACAGCGCATCACCGGCTGCCTGCACGTCACCAAGGAAACCGCCGTTCTGATCCGCACCCTGAAGGCTGCGGGCGCTCAGGTGGCCTGGAGTGGCTGCAACCCGCTGTCGACCCACGACGCGGTCGCGGCGGCGCTCGCAGAAGAGGGGATCGGCATCTACGCCTGGTACGGCCAGAGCACCGAGGACTTCTACTGGTCGATCGACCGCACTCTGGATCAGAAGCCGACCCTCACGCTCGATGACGGCGCCGACCTGATCTTCCGCGTGCACAGCGCGCACCCGGATCTGTTCGACGGCATCATCGGCGGCTCGGAAGAGACCACCACCGGCGTGCACCGTCTGCGCGCCATGGCCGAAGACGGCAAGCTCGAGTACCCGGTCATCGCCGTCAACGACGCCGAGACCAAGTGGGACTTCGACAACGTCTACGGCACCGGCCAGTCGACCCTCGACGGCATCCTGCGCGCCACCTCGGTGCTGCTCGCCGGCAAGAACCTGGTCGTCGCCGGTTACGGCCACTGCGGCAAGGGCTGCGCGATGCGGGCCAAGGGCATGGGCGCCAACGTGATCGCCACCGAGATCAAGCCGACCGCCGCCTTGAAGGCCACCCTGGAGGGCATCCGCGTGCTCACCATGGACGAAGCCGCCGCCCAAGGCGATGTCTTTATCACCGCGACCGGGATGAAGGACGTCCTGGTCAAGCGTCACTTCGAGTCGATGAAGGACGGCGCCGTGGTGTGCAACACAGGCCACTACGACTGCGAGATCAACATCGAAGATCTCAAGAGCATCACTGTATCCACCCGCCAGATGCGGGATAACTGCGTGGAGTACACGCTGCAGGACGGCCGCCGCATCTACGTGCTGGCGGATGGTCGCCTGGTCAACCTCGCGGCCGCCGAGGGCCACCCCTCGGAGGTCATGGACATGAGCTTCGCCAACCAATTCCAGGCCATGATGATGCTGGCCGAGAAGGGCAAATCGCTGGGCAAGGGCGTCCACGAGCTGCCCGAGGAGCTCGACCAGGAGATCGCGGGCATCAAGCTCGAGTCGATGGGTATCCAAATCGACGAGCTCACCGCCGAGCAGATCGCGTACGCTACCGATTACAGCCAAGGCACCTAAGCTCAGATGAAGGTCTCCACCCGTCACGCTCTCCACCCCGCCACGCACGCGCTGCGTGCCGGCTTCACGCTGCTCGAAATGATGGTCGTCATCGGCATCATCGGGCTGCTGGCCGCCTTCCTGGTCCCGAACATCATGGATGCGATGGGGCAGGCGAGCGTGACGTCTGAGAAGGCCAACATGCGCGAGCTTTACACCTGGTTGCAGATGTACAAGAACAGCAACAACCAGAGCTGGCCGACCGGGACCGGGCAGAAGTTCATCCTGCAGCTGTGGAAGGACGGCACGGTCGAGCGCTCGGATAAGAACGCCAAGCGATTCTTCTCCGCCGGTGAGAACTCCACCGAGTACCTCGCCACCCTGGGCATGGATCCCAATGAGATGTCGGTGCTGGAGTACCTCACCGACTGGGATTCGATTCAGCCAGGCCACATTAACTACGCTGCCTTCGACCCGCAGGGCGACCCGACATTACGCCGGAAGCTCAACAACGCGCCGTCGACGGTGACGATCGTGGCCAACGCGACCTTCGCGCACCGCAACTCGATCGTCTACATGACGGCCGACGGCGAGGTCCACGAGCTGAACATCCAAAACCTGCTCGACGAGGGTGTGCTCACCCAGGAAGACATCGACGCGGGCTACGTCCCGGTGGGCCAGGGCTCGCCGATTCTCGAGCTGCAGACGGTCACCAACGACTAGGCGCAAGCTCGACGCAGCCGGCTGTCCCTCGCGCGGGGGCAGCCGGCTTTCTTGTTGCGTCGGCTATCATGCGCGCTGGACCATGTCCGCCACCCTCCCTCAGAGCCGCAGCGATGCACGCAGTTTCCACCTGCGTGTCTTTGGCTGTCAGATGAACTTCTACGACGGCGAGCTGATGCGAGCTTCGCTGCTGGGGCGCGGCTACCAGGAAAGCGCCGACCCGGATCAGGCGGATGTGGTGCTGTTTCACACCTGTTCGGTCCGAGAAGGGGCAGAAGAGCGGGTCCACGGTCTGCTGGGGGAGCTGCGCCGGGCCAAGCGCGAGCGCCCCGATCTGGTCATCGGGGTGATCGGCTGCATGGCCGATCGCGAAGGCAAGGAGCTGTTTGACCGCGAACCGCACGTCGACATCGTCTGTGGATCGCGTCACTTCCCGCAGCTCGACAGCTTCATCGATCGAGTCCTCGGCGGCGAGGAACGGGTCTGCGAGCTGGGCGAAGCGCATTCCGCGGTCGACGCTCCGGTGCGCGACCTGTCTGGTCGTCCGGCGCACTGGTCGGCGCACGTCGCGGTCATGCGCGGCTGTGATCTGAACTGCACCTACTGCATCGTGCCCAGCGTGCGCGGCCGGGTCGAGAGCCGCCCCCTGGTCGAGATCGTCGACGAGGTCAAGCGCCTGGTCGATCAGGGCGTGACCGAGGTGCACCTGCTCGGCCAGACGGTTGACAGCTACGGCCGCGATCTGCCCTCAGATGAGCGCCCCAGCCTGGCCCGCCTGCTCGACGAGCTGGCGCCGATCGACGAGCTGCTGCGCTTGCGCATGATCACGCTGCACCCCAGCTACGTGGACGCCGAACTGGCCGATGCGATGGCCCGCTCGCCCCAGTTCATGCGCTTTCTGCCCATTCCGCTGCAGGCCGGCAGCGACCGGGTGCTGAAGGCCATGAAGCGTGGCTACAACACCTCGCTGTATCGCAAGCGCGTCGATCTGCTGCGCGAGCGCATGCCGGACCTCGAGCTGATCTCGGACTGGATCGTCGGCTTCCCCGGCGAGACCGACGAGGACTACCTCGAGAGCGAGCGGATGCTGCGCGAGATCGGCTTTCTGCAGAGCTACGTCTTCCAGTACTCGCCGCGTCCGGGTACGCGCGCCTACGAGATCGAGGACAACGTCCCGACCGAGGTCAAGAAAGAGCGCAACAACCGTTTGCTAGCGCTGCAGCGCAAACTCGCCTACGCAAAATCGCCGCACGAGGTCGGGAAGCGCACCCGCACCATGCTCGAGCAGGGCGCCAAGCGTCACCCGGGCCATTGGGCGGGAAGGACCCACACCGGGCACCCGGTGGTGGTCCCGGACCAGGACGGCTATGACGCCGGCATGCAGCTGGAGATCGAGCTGGTCGAGCACGACGGGCGCAGCCTGATCGGTCGCGCGCTCGGGGCGCCGCGCCAGGGCAAGGAGCTGACCCGCGTGGCGTCGATTCCGCCTGCTGCGGCCGCTGCGGCTCCGGCCGCTTCCGCGCACGACGCGGCCACTCCGGCGCCTTCCGAGTTCCAAGTCTGATGGCGCGCGATCAGGCCCTGCTCGAGAAGGCCTGGCACGAGGCCGCGCGCGCGAGCTGGCTGCTGACCGCCCCCAACCCGCGCGTCGGGGCCTTGGCGCTCGCGCAGGGTCATGTGATCGGCTACGGGCACCACGCGGTTTACGGCGGCTCGCATGCCGAAGAGGCCGCGCTGCGCGACGCCGGGGCCTGGGACGAGGAGCAGAACCGCGCCCGGCCCGGCGTGGTTGACGAAGTGGTGGTCACGCTTGAGCCCTGTTCGGCGACCGGGAAGAAGCGGCCTCCCTGCACGCAGGCGCTGCTGGACGCCGGGGTGCGGCGAGTCGTCTGCGCGGCGACCGATCCCGATCCCCGCCATCAGGGCGCGGGTCTGCGGGTGCTCGAAGAGGCCGGGGTCGAAGTGGTGCAGGCCGAGGCCTCCGAAGCCTCGGCGCGCTTCGCCGCGCTCAATCCGGCCTTTCTGCGCGGCCTGCAGCACCCGGAGCGGCCGTGGGTGCTGCTGAAGTGGGCTGCCAGCCTGGATGGCAAGCTCGCCGCCGACGACGGAACGAGCCAGTGGATCACCGGGCCGGACGCGCGCGCCGAAGTCCACGCGCTGCGCGCCTGCTCGGATGCCGTCGCGGCCGGCGCCGGCACCCTGCGTGCGGACAACCCCAGTCTGGATGCGCGACCGCAGGACGGCCCGCCGCGGCTCAGGCAGGCCGCCCCGACGCGGCAGCCGCTGCGCGTCCTTGTGGGCGGCGGGGATGCCGTGCACGCGGATGCCCGGATCTTCGCGGGCGAAGCCGCCCGGCTTTGGGTTCTCGACCCCGAGCAAGAGCCCGCGGCTGCGCTGATGCAGCATCAGGACCCGATCCTGCGGGTCGCGCGCGGCCAGCAGGGCCTGGACCTTGCGGCGGTGCTGCAGGCGCTGCGCGAGCAGTCCGGTGTCCGGCGTCTGCTGGTCGAAGGCGGGGCGCGCTTGCATGGCAGCCTGCTGGCGGCCGGCCTGGTCGATGCCGTGGTGCGCTACGAGGCTCCGATCCTGCTCGGCGGCGGTCGGGCCGCCTGCGCGGGCCCCTCGTTTGCCAGTCCGCAGATGGCGCTGCAGCTGACGATGCCCGAAGAACGCGGCTGGGGGGCGGAGCTGCGCCGCGCTTTCCTGGTCGCCCCGAGCGAGGGGGAGAACGCGCGGTGAGAAGCTGCGAGGCGGTCTGGGCACAAGCACGGTGGCTGGCCGTCGCGCTCGGCCTCGCCTTCCTGACCGCTGCCTGCCAGACTCTCGCCGCCGGGCCAACCCCGCCGGCAGATTTTCACCCCCAGGCGCTCTGGGCCGCCATCTGGCGCGGCGACACCGCCGCGAGCCGTCAGCTGGCCTGGGAGGCGCGCTGGGAAGCCACCGGTTCGATTGAAGGGGAGCGTTACCACCAGGCCGAGCTGCTGCTCCTCGGACAACGGGCGGGACTGCTGAAGGAGGCCGCGGCACGGCTCGCCGAAGCCCCCTTCGACCCGGATCGGGCCTATCTGCACGCGCGGCTCCTGGAGGACCCGGTGCGGCTCCTGCATCGTTTCGAAGAGCTGGCGCAGGCCCATCCGCGGCATGCCTGGATCCGGCTCGGCGCGGCGGGGGCCTGCCTGCAGAACGGCGAACTGCAGGCGGCGGCG
>MDTD01115685.1_pt1 | contig 10223 bp, 8 predicted proteins | sample 811221 | NCBI WGS metagenome assembly MDTD01 (sample SAMN05326646, study PRJNA326480) | marine metagenome | isolation source: seawater | place: Pacific Ocean: South West | collected 2011
ACCCTTCGCACGAACCATGACAGACAAATATCTCGTCCCGCCGAGGCCTGTCAGCCCATTGGAACCAGCCCGATGTTTTCAGCCGCCACTCCATCGGGCGTCAAGTGGCGGCTGTCGTGGCCTAATCAGGCCGCGAGGGCATACTGCGAGTTGGCAGATATGAATTTGCATCCGTTTTACGTGTCGCGATGCTCCACGAAGGCGCAACGACGAGCATTCCCTGCCCGGTCGATACCAGTCGGCCCCAGATGTCAAAGAACAACAGTCGACGATCAGCCACGACTGTGCCAATCGACCAGTATACCTTCAAAAGAGTAGGGATCCTTCGGCCGCCTTGTATCAACCAAAGGGGTTGCGAATCGCGTCCTTGGCCTCGGGCATGATCTCGTTGAGGATCTTCTGAAGGATCTGCCCTGGTAGACCGATCGCGTGGATCTCACTGACGCGTGATTGATCGAAATACTCGAGCACCGGACGAGTCTCCTCGTGGTACACCTTGAAGCGACGCCGAATGACATCCTCGTCGGCATCATCGGGACGACCCTGCTGATCGGCCCGCTTCTTCATTCGCTCAACCAACGCTTCCTGGTCATCGCAGATCAAGTGGATCACTCGAAGCACATCGATATGCTCCTCGAGAATCTTGATCTGCTCGACACTACGTGGAATGCCATCGAGCAGCAACAGATCGGAATCGGGCTTGTACTGGTTGGTGTCGATGAGACCCTGGACGTACTGCTGCCAGAAGAGGCAGGTGAGTTCGTCGGGAACCAGAAGACCCTGAGTCGAGTATTTGAGGAATTCCTGACCAAGGGCCGACTCGCGATCGAGCCCGCGGAACATGTCGCCCGTGGCAAGGTGTACAAAACCGGGCACGGATCCGAGGATCTTGCCCTGAGTCCCCTTGCCAACGCCTGGTTGGCCAAAGAGAAGAACGGTCTTGAGCTTGTCTGACAAGGTACTGGGTCCTTGTTGAGGTTGGATGAGCCGGAATCGGATCCGGGGATGAGGCGACCAGTATCGCAGGACTTCCAAAGTTATCAACCTTTCGGGAAAGGAGCCCCTTTCATCGCCTCCCGACTGGCTTCAGGCACCCTTCATTCGTACTCTGGTCCACGTGAACGGAATCACCAAGAGATGGCTGATGCCCCAGGACCCTCAGGCGGGGGGCGACCTGCTGGAGAGGATTCTGGCCGCCAGAGGTCTGGACGATCCGGATGACCGTGCCGCCTTTCTGAGCCCGGACCTGAAGCTGTTGACGGAATCGAATCCGTTGTCGGGCATCGAGACGGCCACCGACATCCTGCTCGAGTCGATCAGGGAGAAACGACCGATCGTCATCTACGGCGACTACGACGTCGATGGCATAACCGCGACCTCGATTCTCTGGCATGTCATTCGAACCATCGATTCAGATGCGCTCATCTCGACCTATGTCCCACATCGTCTGGATGAGGGATACGGACTCAACCCGGAGGCCATCCGTGCGCTACATCAAGATGGTGCAAGAACCATCATCACGGTCGACTGTGGAGTGACCGCCGTCGAGGAAGCGAGGCTGGCTCGTGAACTCGGGCTTGAGCTGATCATCACCGACCATCACCGGGCACGCGAGGACGGCGAACTTCCCGATGCCGCCGCCATCGTGCATCCGTCCTTGCCCGGAAAGGAGCACGAGTTCACGGAACTCGCGGGTGCCGGCGTCGCCTGGAAGATCGCGCTCCATCTGGCCAGAAAGGCGTGTGGTTCGGATGATGTGGGTCCCGCACTTCGAAATGCATTGATGGATGCCCTGAGCCTCTCCGCCATGGGAACCATCGCGGATGTGATGCCGTTGCAGGATGAGAACCGGATCATCGCCTCCTTCGGACTTCGTCACATGAGTGGCTGTCGAAACACGGGCGTGCAGGCGCTTCTTCGCGCCGCCGGTGCGGGCAAGGGACGCAATGACGCCGAGATGGTCGGGTTCCGACTCGGCCCGAGACTGAACGCCGCCGGTCGAATGGGGCATGCCGCGTCCGCCATCGAACTGTTCACCACCGCCGATGACATGCGAGCCGAGGAACTGGCACACGAACTCACCGAACTCAACACGCAGCGACAGGCGGTGGAGAAGTCGATGATCGCCCAGGCCCGGGAGATGGCGATCGAACAGGGCATGACGGAACCGGGCAGCCACGCCATCGTGCTCAGACACGAGGACTGGCATCCCGGTGTCGTCGGCATCGTCTGTTCACGTCTCGTCGAGATGTTCGGTCGACCGACCATTCTCATGCAGGATGACGGCGAGTTCTGTCGAGGATCGGCTCGAAGCATCGCGGGCTATTCGATCCATGAGGCGCTGGGTGCCTGCGATGAACATCTGGAGACCTATGGTGGCCATCACATGGCGGCCGGCATGACCGTGTCCAGCGGATCATTCGATGACTTCGCCACCTCGCTCATCAGACATGCCAACGATTCCATTCCGGAATCGCATCTCATGCCCGAACTCAAGATCGATCTGGAAGTCCAACGCAACGAGATCAGCTCCACCGCCATTCGGAAGCTCTCCGCCATGAAACCCTTCGGTCGAGGCAACCCCGGTCCGCGCGTCCTGCTGAACAACATGAGGGTGCTCACGGCGATGGCCTTCGGCCGAAGCGATGATCATCTCAAGCTGCGACTCGGCGCCGAGGACGAGAAATCCAAGCCCATCGAAGCGATCTGGTGGGGGCAGGCAGAGCGACTCGGGGAGATCCGGCAAAGATGCGTGCACGTCGTCGGCAAGATGGACATCGACACGTACAGCAAGCGGGAATCACTGGTCATCGACGACATCGCGATGGTGTCCGGTTCCTGATCGAACCGATCGAACTACCAGTCCGTGATTTCGCCAACCAGAACCTCGACGAGATCCTTCATGGTCACGATGCCCACGGGATGACCGTTCTTCTGGATGATGGCCATCGACTGGCTGTTGTCACGAAGCCATGCCAGCGCGACCTGAACGGTCAGTGAATGTTCGATGATCAACGGGGTTCTCGAGAGATCATCAATGCCGCGATCCTGATACAGCATCAGGTCCAGCGTCGAGACCACGCCGGTCACATGGCCGTTTTCGTCGACGACGGGGAAACGACTGTGGGGATGTTCGTTCGTCTGCGATTCGATGTCGGCGGTCGAGGCATCGGCAGGGATCGTGCTCACCTCGTTCCAGGGAACCATCTCCATGGTGACGTTGCGTTCGCGAAGCAGCAGGGCCCGGTCCACCATCGCAGTCTGGGATTCACTGAGTACGCCAACCGGCACGCCTTCCCGGAGGAGGTCCGCCATCCGCTGTCTGGCGGATACCGCATTTCCCTTCTCGTGACCAAGGCGACTGCCGGCGGAAGCCACCAGTGGGGCCAGGCCGGTCCATGACAACGCCCGTCTGGTCCAGTCGATCAACGGGGCGCACCCGTAGGACCATCTGTCGGTGTTCTCGCGGAACAGCTCCTTGGGCAGCACTTCCCCGAAGATGAACAGAAGCGGCACCAGGATCGCCGCATTGATGACGACGCTTTCGCCGGGAGTGAAGCCGGCGGCATCGAGCATCCCCGCGATTCCGTAACTGCCCAGATAGTTGCAGATGTTGTTGGCGAGCAGGAGCACGGCCAGCATCAAGGCCGGCCGACCGATCAGCTTCTCGAGCTGAAGGGCGCGGCGATTGCCCTCGCGTGCCTTCACATCGAGGCGAACGCGGCTGAGTGTGTACAGGCCGGTTTCGGAACCGGAGAAGAACGCGCTGCCGATCACGCCCAGCAGGACGAAGGCGCCCATGAGAATCCAACCGAAGGTGCCCATCAGCCAGCTCCCTCGGCATGAAGTGAAACGATCACCGATGTGACATGTCCCTGATCCGCATGATGAACCTCGAGTTCAAGGTTCTCGACCTCTATGCGATCACCGGTTCTTGGAAGTCGATCGAGAGAAGCGGTGATCAATCCGCCGATCGTGGCGGCATGCGTCTGTTTGGCCAGTGATCCGAGCGAGTCGCGGAACTGGCGAATGCTCGTGTCGCCATCGATGATCCATCGACCCGGGCCAAGCGGTCGGGGAGGACTCGATACCTCGACGTTCGGCTCCGCGATGTCGCCGATGAGTTCCTCGACGATGTCCTGAAGCGAGATGACTCCCGAGGTTCCGCCGTACTCGTCCACCACGATGGCGAAGACGAGGCCGTCCTTCCTGAAGATGTCCAGCCCGAGTTCCAGCGAGGTCACCTCGGGTATGAAGTTCGCGGGAACCATGAGATCGGCAACCGTCCGATCGTCGGTCCTTTTCAGCCAGTCCTTCACGGGCAGGATGCCGAGTATGTCATCCAGATCCTCGCCATGGACCGGAAGTCTCGTGACACGATGCTTCTCGATCAACGACCGGATCTGCTCCGGCGTCTCATCGACCTGGATCGTGACGGTCTTGGTCCGCGGGGTCATGGCTTTCCGGATGGTCATGGTGCCCAGCTTGATGACGTCCAGAAGTGTCTGGTGTTCCTCGCGATTCACGACACCAGAGTTGGATGAATGGACGAGCAGCCGTTCAAGCTCGTCGGCAGAGAGGGAGTCGTTGCGTTGTCCGCTGCCCGAGAGTCGACTGATGGGAGTGACGATGCCGGCATCGACCACGATCCGGATCGGTGCGATCAAACGGTGGATGGCCAGGAGAATCGGCGCGACGAACGCGGAGAATCGGGCCGGCTTGGCGGACGCGATCATCTTGGGTCCGATCTCGCCGATGAGCACGATCACGAGCAGCGAGCCGATGCCAAACGCCAGTTGCACGAGCCAGTTCTTCGAGGCCCACATCATCAGTGATGAACTGATGACGAAGTACAGGACGTTTGCCGTCATGTTGCCAAGCAGCAGCGTGATGAGCAGCATCCGAGGTTCGTTCAACAGCGTCAACGCCGAACGTGACCCGGCATGATTCGATTGACGCATCTTCTGTCGATGGGAGGCGTTCAGGCAGAACAGGGCCGTCTCCGAACCACTGAAGAAGCCACTCATGATCAGCATGATTGGAAGCAGGCAGATCAGAACGACAACTGTCACCTCGCTTGGAGGTGTTGTTGCCGCACCCAGAATGGACAGCAGGCTCATGGTCTCGGGGACTGGTCCCCAATCTCTCCGGTTCTAATCGTTGATCATGGGTCCCGATGATCCGGAGTCTTCATCTCCGGCAATCGAGGACCTCATGTCCGTATCCGCCATGACGTTCTTCATGCGGTAGTAATCCATGATTCCCATGTTGCCTCCACGGAAGGCGTCGGCCATGGCCTTCGGAATCTCGGCTTCGGCCAGAATGACCTGAGCCCGGTTCTTCTGGGCTTCGGCCTTGAATTCCGCTTCCTGGGCGACCGCCATGGCACGTCGCTGTTCGGCCTTGGCCTGGAATCGCTTGGTGTCGGCACCAGCCTGATCGGCCTGAAGTCGAGCACCGATGTTGTCGCCCACGTCGATGTCGGCGATGTCGATCGAGAGGATCTCGTAGGCGGTACCGGCATCGAGTCCCTTCTCGAGCACCACTCGGGAGATGTTGTCCGGGTTCTCGAGAACGGCGAGGTGATTCGCGGCCGAACCGATGGTCGACACGATGCCTTCGCCGACACGGGCGATGATCGTCTCCTCGGTGGCACCACCGACCAGCTGGGCGATGTTGGTGCGTACCGTCACACGGGCGCGGGCTTTGAGCTTGATGCCATCCTTCGCGACGGCGTCGATGGTGGTCTTGCCGCTCTCGGGGCTGGGACAGTCGATGACCTTCGGGTTGACCGATGTGCGGACCGCTTCGAGGATGTCACGACCAGCCAGATCGATGGCGGTCGCCACCGGCCAGGAGAGATCGATCTTCGCCTTGTCGGCGGCGATCAATGATCGAACGACATTCGTCACGCGGCCTCCAGCCAGATAGTGCGACTCGAGCAACGCGGTCGAGAGGTCGATGCCGGCCTTCTTGGCCGTGATTCGATTCTCCACGATCACTCGAGGACGAACCTTCCTGAATCGCATCATGATCAGATCAACGAAGCGTACGGGCGCACCGGAAATCCAGGCCTGGACATACAGGCCGATGTACTGGAAGAGGAACAGCACGAGAATCAGCAGGACGAGCCCACCGACCACGATTCCTCCGATCGCCCATGGCGTCATGGCAAGCATGTGAGTGTTTGAAATATCCAGTGGCATCGTGTCATCTCCCTCTCGGTGTGTTGAGAGGGATTCTATCCCAACCGATCCCGAATCGGCAGCCGGAAGTCCCGGTATACCGTTCAGTTGTCCAGTAAACGGACCTTCAACTGGTTGTCGCGGGCCTCCGTGACGGTGACCTCACTACCGGATTCGATAATTCCGTGTTCCGACAAGGCTTCCAGTCGCTGCCCATCGATCCGGATGATACCCACCGGTCGCAGGGGGGTTTCCGCAATCCCCGTCATGCCCACCAGATCGCCGTGAACATTGGCACGTTCCTTCATGGCATGGGCGGAAGCCGCATGGGCCTCTTCCTCGCTTTGATCCAGATGGAGTTGATCGCCGCCGAGAATCATCCGTCGCCCGAGCGGGGAATCCATCCACCATTTGAAAACCAGCCAGACACAGGCCGGCCCGAACACGATTCCCATGCCCAGTGCCACCAGTCCCGCGGTCGTCGAATGCAGAAAGAAGCAGACGAGGGAGCCGACAACCGCCGCCGCACCGACGATGGCGAGCATTCCGCCCGAGGGCAGAAACAATTCGAGGAACAGAAGAAAGATCGCGACGCCAAGCAGGATGAATGCCCAGAGCAGCATGTTGCTGCTGGTGGATGCGGCCGCCTGAGATATCAACAAATGGATCATGATTCGATGGCCTCGACTTCCAGTACCAGGCCGGTCTGCACGACACGAACACTCGTGCCGGCTTCGACCCAACGTCCCAAGGATACGGCGTCATGAAGCGTCTGGTCGAAGAGGACTCTGCCCGATGGTCTCAGTGGCGTCTTCGCTTCGCCGATATCGCCGATCTTGACGGCATGGATGGTGTCCTGAATCGGAACGGAATCGCTTTCCTTTCCGATCTGGGCGCGGAGTATGAACCCATGGGCCATCTTGTCTCGATCGATCGTTCTTGAGACAAACCAGATGATCGCGATCGAGGCGAAGGTCCCGGTGAGTATGACCAGCAGACCCTGAATGATGCCTTGCTGCATCTCCTGATCGGTCATGTCGCCGGATACGAAGGTCCCAACGAGGCCGATCATCAGAAGTACGGCGCCGGTGATGCCGGCGATCAGTACGCCCGGCATGAGCAGCAGTTCGATCGCGATCAGTGCCATCCCCAGCAGAACCGCGAGTAGATCCCACCAATCGGCCATGCCGGCCAGAGCCGGCGCGCCGATCAACAATGCGATCGACACCACCGAGCCGGCGGCGAAGAGTCCGGTTCCGGGAAACAGCATCTCGACGAAGAGGCATACGAGGAAGATGACGACAAGCACGATCCGCACCGGCCAACTCACCAGAAACTGGACGAGATCCTCGGACCATGACTGGTCATAGACCTCCAGTGATCCAGTGCCCATGAAGGCCTGCAATTCAGCTCGATCATTCACGAGTCCCGAAACCAGGCCGTATCTGGTGGCGTCCTCCGGCTTCAGAGTCAGCAGTCGATCGTCCGACACGACCTGTCCGACCACGATCCAGTCGTCGGCACTCGCGGCATCCAGTCGTGGCCTTGAGGATGGAAGCGTCTGTTCGAAGATCAGGGAGTCCTGGGACGGCTCCTCTGCGGATGATGACAAGGCTTCAAACAGCGGAGAGACCGTGGCGGCTTCCCCTTCAACTGGTGATGAGATGTCCATCATGTCGCGAGTGGGCGGTTCGCCGAAAATCGTCTCGTATTCACGGGCATCCACGAAGACGGTTTCCCCGGTGGCGGCATTGCGAAGAAGCCAGAGTTCCACGCCGACGCTGATGAAGGCCTGGACGAGCTGTTCGTCGTAGTGGCGACGTCTGGCGGAATCGATGACTTCGGTGAGAATGGGGGATTCGAGTTTCGCCCGTTCCGCTTCCGGTATGGGGCCAAGTGGACTGACCGGCGCACTGTCTCCGAAGGTGGCATCCGGCGAGATCACGATTTCACGACACGCCAGGGCGATGATGGTTCCCGCAGAGAAGGCGAAGGGATGGATCCAGGCGACCGTGTTCTCAGGAGCGTCGTACTTGATCATCCGGCAGATCTCGAATGTCGACATCAACTCGCCGCCGGGGGTGTTTATCTCGAAGACGATGGCATCCGCTCCATCGGCGACGGCCTCCTTCATCCGGCGGTTGAGTGATGTCGCCGTCACCTGATCGATGGGGCCCTCGATGGGGAGTACGGCGACCTGTCGAGCCTGTCTCCAGGAGGGGATCGTCGTCGACGATGCGAACGCAAAGCCCGACACACAGAGAATCAAGATCATGATTCGTCGGCATGTGATCCAGAAGCGGCTTGAGGCGTTTCGGTGCGACATCAATTTGATGATAGTCCCACCAGAGCCATATGCGCACCGATATCGAGCGATGGATGAGGAACATCCCTCAGGAGCGTGTCAATATCGAACAGTCATTGTGGTGAGTGACTCTAGTCGGTGATCGGTACGTAGGTGATGTCGCGAGGATTGGTGGGGGAGTCGGGATGCTGCTCCACCACGTTCACGTGTGTGAGGAAGGAATCGCGTCCAAGAAGCATCTTGTCGCCATTCCAGCTCCCGGCCGCTTCAGCCTGAGCGGCGTAGATGTTGTCGGCGAGATAACTCCGTTCACCATCGATGATCTCTTCATACTGTGCGGAGACAGGCCAGAAGTTTTCGGTGGTGTCGACGTGCCCGTCGGCATAGGCCACGATGCCTCGCCACTGGCCGCTGTTTCCGAAGAACTCGACGGAGTTGGATTCCTTGATGTTGGCTTCGTCGCCGTCTTCTACGCCGCGGGTGCCAAGAAGGGCAAAGGAGGAACCAGCCTGATTGTCCCACGCCATTCGCCTTCGTTCTCCTCCAAGTGGGATGATGGCATAGGAGTTGTTGCAGCCATCTTCCTCTCCAGCACCGCCACTATTCTCGCCATCGAGGTTGTTGCTGAAGCCGTTGTCCCAGAAGACGCCGGCTTCGCCACTCGACGGATACGGATCGTACACGTTGTAGTCGTAGTTGCTGTACGCGTAGACTTCGGGGTTGTTTTCGACATTCGAGAATGTCGTTGGCGGATCGAATAGTCTTTCCATGATGCAGAGCGAAAGCATGGCGCCATGGTCGTTCAGAGAGCCGTTTTCACGGCCTCTTCCTTCGATGAATCGATCTTCACCGCCAACATTGACGGCGAGCCGCTGCACCAGGCCCGGAACCGGTTTTTGAAACTTGTTAGATGCGGCATAGGTTGCCCAGCCTTCAGCAATCGACTTGACCTGTCTCTGTTCTTCCAGCAGCTTTGCTGATCGCCTGGCACCAGTGAGTGCAGGCAGCAGGAAGCCCATGAGAATGCCGATGATGGTGATTACCACCAAGAGCTCTACGATCGTGAATGCATGGCGTTCAGCCTTGTTTCGCATCTTGTTCTCCGGAACCGGACCTGGAGCGCGGTTTCTGTTCATTCAAATACAGCTGATCTTGAATGCTGTTGCCAGCACTATCGATCAGTCTTCAAGCTCGTCGTACGTGCGCTGGCATACCCAGACGTCGTCATTCGGAGCCATCAGATAGCTGTATGTCATGTAGATGTCGCCCTGACGCATGGCTTCTTCATCGCCATGGACACCCTGGAATGAGGAATTGAACTCCGGGCAGAAGATGTTGTCACGCTTGTAGCCGGGAGCACCCAACGCCTGCGTGTCGAACTTGCACTGTTCTGGATAGAAGTTCGTTGCGACAAGTACGGCACCGTCTGCCGTGACAGTATGGCCATTCCATGTGTTGTCGGGACCATGCATCTGGAGGATTGGATTCTTGGTGTAGTCCTCAGTGCTCGTATCGCCATCCTTGGTGCCGCGTGTGCTCCAGACGATGGTGTCGGAGCCAGCAGTGTCGTGCCAGCGACCGCGACGTGCAGGGCCCAGAAGCGTCAGGTTGGAGAAGCTGATGTGATCGGCTTCATCGTTGCCGAGACGAGCTCTGAAATCCTCGTCCCAATAGCTGCCCTCATGTGGCTTCCATGCGGCGTAGTTGTATGGGACTGGCTCGCCTTCATCGGC
>MDTD01120875.1_pt1 | contig 10223 bp, 6 predicted proteins | sample 811221 | NCBI WGS metagenome assembly MDTD01 (sample SAMN05326646, study PRJNA326480) | marine metagenome | isolation source: seawater | place: Pacific Ocean: South West | collected 2011
GTTCTTTGAACTATATATTGATCTGTACACCAATACCAAATACCAACAATTGTTCCACCGAAAAGCAATCCAGCCCAAGGAAAATCTGGATCATCCCATGGACGCCACATATTGAAGTGCTCAGGACTAACTTCAATTACAGTCTTTGTAAGTTGATTCCAACCGCCTACTTCTTGAAAGCCGAGATAAGTAATAATAACTGAGCCCAAAATAAGGACAATAGTTTGTAAGGTTTCAGTGTAGACAACGGCTTTTAAACCTCCAACAATTGTATAAATTCCTGTAAAAACAACAATACCGATTGCTCCAACCCAAAAATCAAGATTTAAGAGTTCAGAAACAACAATTCCACCAGCATATATGGTTACTGATACTTTTGTTAAAACATAAGCAAATAATGAAAAAACAGATAGAAACCATCTAGATCTACTGTCAAACCTTTTTTCTAAAAATTCTGGCATTGTAAAAGCACCGCTTCTAATGTAGAATGGTAAAAATAACCAGCCTAATAATAAAACAATCCATGCATGTAGCTCATAATGAGCTAATGGTGTTCCTGATGAAAAACCGGTTCCGGCTAATCCAACAACATGTTCAGAACCAATATTAGAAGCAAAGATTGATGCACCAATAACAAACCAACCAACATTTCTTCCAGCTAAAAAATAATCTTCTGTATTTTTATTCTTCTGAAGTGCAACCCATAAAGCGACTCCAATTAAAATTGCAAAATATAAACCTAAAATGACCCAATCTAGCCCCTCAAAAATTGAATTAGTAACTTCCATAACAACTATTGTATATAATTAAATAAGATATTTTCTATCAACTCCTGCTTACCGCTTACTGATTTTAATTCTCCATTATTTTTTGCAAGATCGTAAAGATTTTCTAATGTTAGTTTACCTTGTTCAAATTTTTTACCATTGCCTGAATCAAAACTTTCATATCTTTTTCTAAGCATTTCTGAAAGTGGGGAATCAGTCAATAGCCTATCAGCAATTATTAAAGCCCTGGCGAATGTATCAGCACCTCCAATGTGAGCTATAAATAAGTCTTCTAAATCTGTAGAATTTCTTCTCAATTTAGCATCAAAATTAATTCCTCCGCCCTTTAAACCACCTGATTTAAGAAAAACCAACATAGCTTCAGTTGTTTCTTGTATATTAGTTGGAAACTGATCAGTGTCCCAGCCATTTTGATAATCACCTCTGTTTGCATCAATGCTACCTAGCATTCCTGCTTTTGCCGCAACAGTCAACTCATGTTGAAAAGTATGTTGTGCCAAGGTTGCGTGATTAACCTCAATATTTATCTTAAAATCTTTTTCGAGACCGTATTCTCTCAAAAATCCTATTGAGGTTGCAGTGTCAAAATCATATTGATGTTTTGATGGTTCCATTGGTTTAGGTTCTATGAAAAATGTTCCTTTAAAGCCTTTTGACCTAGCATAATCCCTACACATTTTTAAAAACTGAGCCATGTGATCTTGCTCCCTCTTCATATCAGTATTTAAAAGTGACATATAGCCTTCTCTTCCACCCCAAAAAACATAATTTTCTCCATCTAAATACATCGTTGCGTCGAGTGCTAATTTTATTTGACCTCCTGCTCTAGAAACGACATCAAAATTAGGATTAGTGGCAGCTCCGTTCATATAACGTGGATTTGAGAAGCAGTTTGCGGTTCCCCAAAGCAACTTTATGTTGGTATTTGTTTTTTTCCTCTTGATGTAGTCAGTAATAAATAACAACCTATCCTCAGACTCAGAAAAAGTAGGTGCTTCTTGAATTAAGTCAAAGTCATGAAAACAAAAGTACTCAAATCCCATTTTTGAAATAAATTCAAAGGCTGCGTCTGCTTTATCAATAGCCGCTTTTCTTGGGTCAATTTCTTTGTCCCATGGAAAACTCTGTGTCCCAGCTCCAAATGGATCAGCACCTTGACCACAGAATGAGTGCCAATATGCAACAGCGAATTTAAAGTGATCTTTCATTGATTTACCAGCAATTATCTTATCTGGATTATAGTATTTAAAAGAAAGAGGATTTGTTGATTTACTACCCTCATATTTAATCTCACTAATACCTTTAAAAAACTCTTTATTTCCAATTATAGCCATAGTTCTTAATTAATAATTTTCTCTAGATTTTTTTTCCAATTTTCATAGCTTTCAATATATGAAGATTTATCCTTTTGTGGAACAAAAGACTCTATGTAATCATTTTTAGTAATATTATCCGAGTAGGATTTGAAATTTTGTGAATTGAAACTAGCAGCTCTCGCAGCACCATAAGCTCCGGTTGTGTCGTGAATCTCAATTTCCATATTTGAAAGTGTTGATATTGTATTAGAAAAAATATTTGATCTAAATAGATTATCATTCCCAGCTCTAATAATTTTTGGCTTAAAATTATCATTTATTAAAATCTCTAAACCATATATGAAAGAAAATGCTATACCTTCTAATGAAGCTCTAAATAAATGATTCTTATTGTGAATGTTTAAATTTAAATTATGGAAATTAGTTCCTATATCAAGATTATTTAACATCCTTTCACTTCCGTTTCCAAATGGGTAAATATACAAACCGTCCGAACCAACTTTGATTTTGCTAGCACTTTGATTCATTTCTTCATAATTCTTTGAACATGTTAAGTTTTTTAACCACTTATACTGAATTCCTGCTCCGTTAATGCATAAAAGTTTTCCTATTAGTTTGTTAGAATCTGAGTAATTAACATGAGCAAAATTGTTTATTCTCAATGATTCTTTTGAAACCAGGCTATCTGTTAAAGCGTATAAAACGCCTGATGTTCCACCAGTTGCAGCAACTTCGCCAACATTTAAAATATTTAAAGACATAGCGTTGTTGGGTTGATCACCAGCTCTATACATTATTGGAATGCCCTTTTTTAAGCCTGTTTCAGATGAAGCTTTTTCAGAAACATAACATTGAGGTTCAAAATTATTCACTATTTCTGGAACCAATTTTTCATCAATTTCAAAATAATCCATTAGCCAACCTGCGATTTTATTTTCTTTGAAATCCCAAAACATACCCTCAGATAAGCCATTTATGGTTGTTGAAAGATCCCCTGAAAGCTTGAAAGCAATAAAATCTCCAGGTAGTAAAAATTTATAAATTTTATTATAAGTTTCGGGTTCATTATTTTTTACCCAAGCTAGTTTAGATAATGTGAAATTTCCTGGTGAATTTAGAATTGTTGAACAACACTTTAAAGCTCCAATTTCATGGAATGCTTTGTTCCCAATTTCAACTGCCCTACCATCGCACCAAATGATAGAGTTTCTGAGTTTTTTGCCTTTTTCATCAACTAAAACCAATCCATGCATTTGATATGAAATACCAATACCAATGATTTGGTTTGAATTAATTTTACTTTCTTTAATTATTCTTTTAGTCCCACTACAAATAAGATTCCACCAATAATCTGGATCTTGCTCAGCAAAACCCTTAGATGTGGATATAATATCCATTTCATCTTTTGGCTCTTGAACTAAAAAAATTTTTTTTCCTGAGGATGCATCTGTTAGAGCAATTTTCAGAGAAGAACTACCTAAATCATATCCAATGTTATACATTACTTGTTATTTGGACAGTGTATTAATGGTTTTTATTGTACCATCATCATTATGAAACATTTCTGTAAACTTTACATTTCTTAGAAAATCTTTTCCAGATATTTGTGTGTCATGATAGAAAAAATACCAATTTTCACCAACCTTTAATGTGGAATGATGATTTGTCCAGCCCTGAACAGGATTATTCATAATTCCTTGGTAAACGAATGGTCCATAAGGGTTATCACTTGTTGCATAAACAATTAAATGAGTATTTCCAGTAGAATAGCTGAGATAATAAATCCCATTTCTTTTATGAATCCAAGCAGCTTCAAAAAATCTTCGATTGTGATCTTTAGTTAATATTGGGTCACCATTTTTATCAATTATTCTAACTGGTTTTGGATCCTCAGAAAATGAAATCATATCATCAGACATTTTAGCTATCCTTGGTGAAATTGCGGGACTATTTGGAATACCACTGTCTTGGGTTTCACAACCAGATGGTGAGTATTTGTTGCTTTCATCCCATCTTTGTAACTGGCCTCCCCAAATGCCTCCAAAATACATGTAATATGATCCATCATCATCCTTGAACACTGATGGATCCATGCTGTAGCTACCCTGTATAGGATTGTCAGTTGATTTGAATGGGCCCTCTGGTTTATCTGAAACTGCAACACCAATTTTAAAAATATCATCAAGATCTTTTGTTGGAAAATAAAGATAAAATTTACCATCCTTTTCTGCAGCATCTGGTGCCCAAAATTGTCTTTTAGCCCACTTAACATCGTCTAAGTCAAGAGCAACGTCATGAATAGTTACAGGACCACCAATATAATCCATAGATAAAACCCTGTAATCTCTCATGGCATATTGACTTCCACAATCATCATACATTGGGTTCTCCTCTACTATGTCATGTGACGGATAAACATAAATTCTTCCATTGAAAACATGAGCCGAAGGATCAGCAGTAAATATTTCTGAAACCAATGGTTGATTTAAAAACTTGTTTTGAGCGCAGCCAAATGCTGATACAAATACTACTAAATAAATTAACTTTTTCATTTTATTACAATTGGTTGATTACTAAACTCTCTCATTTTTTTTAGCTTCTGAGCATATTTTTTTACTAAATCTTGATTTTTAATTTCTTTTGAGATATCAACAGATTGTTTTAAATCATTTTTCATATCAAAAAGCATATAACCAGCAATCTTAATATCAGAATCAATGGCAGGAGTTCTTCCTCCTTTCCTGTCTTTTGTGAATTTATTGTAAGATAAAATTTCATGATATGAATAATTATGATCTTGAACAACCTCTCTAAACTGATATCTGCTGTATATCTCATCTTTAAATTTTATCATCGGATTTTCGAGAATTGGAACCATACTTTTTCCATGTATATAAGCTGGTGGCTCAATTCCTGTAATTTCACAAAGTGTTGGATAGATATCAATGTATTCTACTAATGCGTCAGTCTTAACATTTTTTTTCTTATCAGGTGAAGATATTATCAAGGGAACATGAATTGCTTCTTGGAAAGTATGATGTTTACACCAAAAACCATGTTCACCTAGAAAAAACCCATGATCACTCCACAAAACAATAGTTGTATTTTCTCTTAGACCTAGATCATCCAAAGATTTTATTAATTTTCCTATTAGTGTATCCAAGTAACTTACAGTAGAATAGTAGGCCTTGATTAAGTTTTTTTCCATTGTTACATCTACAGGGCCTTTTTCGGGTATGTCTAAATAACCATTCCTTAGCTCAGACCAGGCGTGGTATGCTCTAGGATGCGCATTTAATGGAATTGATCTTTGGTCAGAAAAAACCAAATCTTTATCATCGTAAAGATTTTTATATTTTTCGGGTTGAACAAAAGGTAAGTGTGTAGATATGTATCCAACAGCCATAAAAAATGAATCTCCACTTTCTTTTAATTTTTTTAGATTTCTAATAGCTTCAAGCGTAAGTTTTCCATCATTATAGGCATAATCATCTACATCTGCGTATTCGTATGCAGGAGTTTTTAAATTACCATTTCTTGGATGATATTCACTCCTTTCTTTTATTTCCTTCTTGGAATTTGGGTTTTGATAGTCTCTAAAATTTTGATAAGGCTTTCTATAATCCCAATTTTCAATAAAATCGGTAGTTTCATGATAAACTTTACCTAAAGATATAGTTTTGTAACCATTTTGCTTAAATAGCTTCGCCAGATCTGTTGCTTCAGGAAAATCCTCATCAGCTCTGCTGTAATATTTATAAAATCTCGATTGACTTCCTCGAACACCAGTCATAATACTAGCTCTACTAGCGCCACACACAGCAATATTAGTATATGCTTGATTAAACTGCATACCTTCTGAAGCTAATTTATCTATGTTGGGAGTTTTCATTTGTTTATGGCCGTAGGAATTTATCAAAGGCCTCATATCATCAACACCAATAAATAATATATTTTGTTTTTTTTGAGAGTTTGAAAGATTAACGAATATTAAAAAAAATAATGGTAACAAAACTTTTAAAAATGGAAAAAAAGAATTGTTGTTTGATTTTTTATTTCTCATCGGTAATTATTATTAGTGAATATAATTAAAAAAGGAGGGATTAACCCTCCTTTTTAATTTTTATTGTTTTGCACCAGCCCTGGCTGATTTGAGTAATTCTCCAGCTGTTTGATTTCCAAATCTTACGGCTAATTTTGATCTCAACAACTTATAACCAGCTCTATATATAACTTGTTTTTCAGATGGTTCAGTAGCACCAGATTCTTTAATTTTTTTTGCATTTGAAACAATCGATTCAAGTTGTGCATTATAAAAAAATTCTGAATCATCATTACTCAGTTCATGTTTTTCAGAAACATAATTGGAAATTTGCTTTGCTTTATTTAACTGCCATTTTGTTGCTTCTTGAGCAAAAGAAACAGTAAATAAAAATATAAATATTGTTGATATAAATATTTTTTTCATCATTTAGTCTATTAAATTATTTCTTAAAACTTCTTTAAGTGGAATAGGAAATTTCATTACCTCGTTTTCATCCTCAGAGAATAAAATACCAATAGTGTTATTTCCATTTTTGCCATATCTTTTCCATGGATAATAATGAGTCTTATCATTGTTATTGATTTTATCATTATTTCTTTTTATAGTATTCTGCAAAAAATAAGCAAAACCTCTTCTTCTTGCATGAAAATGATCAGAACCTTCTCCAACAAGCTCAAATTTATACTCATCCATTATTGCATCTCGAAACTCATCTTTTGTTCCAGCCCACTCTGGTCTAAGATTAGTCCCATCTACACCTGCTCTAGTAAGAACTGGATTTAAATAGGTCATTTTTTCAGCAGACTTATCTAACTCGTTTGAAATTTCAGCAAGCATTAGGAGCAACTCAGCATATCTCATTACAATAATATTTTTACTGTCATATTGAGCAGTAGAATTCCTGTCTTTCTCAGTATATTTAAACAAATGTGGATGTGATGCACCAAGATTACCCATCCAACCTCCAGCTGGGTATTGTCGGGCCATCTTACCCTTATTCCATCCTCCTTTAGAAAGATAAAGAGACATATAAGTAGCAGGATACCTCAAATCATGAACTGTTGTTCCATTCAAACCATTCCCTGTTCTTTTTCCATAAGTTTGTACATGATAATCATGAAAAATGTTAGAAACTCTGAACCATCCAAAAGAATTTGATGGCTTCCAGCCACCAGGACTGAAATTTCTTCCCATCTGAGAATTTGCAGCATCTGCAGATATTTGTAACTCAAAAACAGATTCAATTAGATTTTCACCACCCTGATACATGTCAAACAGATGACTAAAATCTGAAACTAATCCATACTCATTACTGTCATAAACTGTTTTAGCTTCATTATATGCCTTATTCCAATAAACATTTTGATCACCTTCAGTTTGAAGCTCTGGTGATGTAGCTATTTTCATGTAAATTTTAGATAATAACATATTCGCAGCAAATTGCTTTGGATAACCTAATCCAGCAGAGCCATTTAGTAAACTTTTTGCACTATCTAAATCAATTATAATCTGATTATAAATTTCTGATTCAGATGAAACAGCTTTATGCGTATCCTCAGGTGAAGTAGGTACTTCTAACCACAAAGGAATTTCTTTCCAGAGAGTTACAAGACGAAAATATGACCAAGCTCTTACAAAATGTGCATGACCTTTTGCATCACTAAGCCTATCAAGCTCAGAACCTGATTTACCATCTGTAGAAATATTGTTAATAGCCTTGTTTGCTCTGTGAATAGCTACATAAAGCCCTTCCCACATCGCTTCGGCGTTTGCATCATAACCAGGTTTCATAGCGTTTATAGATGTTTGATCTGCTGCATTGACATTTCCTCCTCTGGACGTGTAAATTATTCCACCTGAAAGATTTTCAACATAAATTCTTCGTTCTTGAGAGCTATAAGTTGTTAAGGCCTGATAGATGCCATCACGAATTGCTTCTGCTCCATCAGCATCCAAAAATACTGTTTCGTCTAAGAAAGGTAGATCATCCTCTTCCAAATCACATGAAATAGAAAAAAAGATTAATAAGAGAGTTAGATATTTTAATGTTTTCATAATATTAAATGTATTTATAATTTTTTTCATCTTTTAAAAAGTAAAATTGACACCAACAAGAAATGTTCTTGCGTTAGGCTTATTGTTCCAATCAACCCCAACCATTAATCCATCATACATAAACGAAGTAACCTCAGGATCATATCCAGAGTAGTTAGTCCATGTAAACAAATTCTGTCCAGTTACATAAACATTTGCAGAACTTATTGTTTTTGAGCTAATTGGGATATCATAATTCACTGTCAAATTATTTAATCTTAAATAACTTCCGTCCTCAATTACATAGTCCATCATTGCAGGATATAAGACTGTTTTAAAACCTAGTCTGGGATATGTACCTGCAGGATTATCTGCAGACCAACGATTTGTCCATGATTCAGCAATGATGTTTCTTGAGGTTCCCTCTGCCCAACCATATCTGTATGAGTTTAAGTTTGCAATGTCATTACCTTGAACACCATTAAATAAAGCACTTATTGAAAAGTCTTTTATTCTAAAATTTAAATTAAATGAATAAATAAAGTCGGGGTTTGGATTTCCAATAATTGTTCGATCATTTAAGTCTATTACTCCGTCACCGTTTAAATCAACTACTTTAATGTCACCAGGTTGTGAGTCTGCCCCATTAGACCTCAACCATTTGTAGACTGTGTCACCATCTTGAAATATTCCATCAGTTTTCCAACCATAAAACAATCCCGTTTCATAACCAGACATAAATATGTTAATTGGAAATTTTACAGCATTACCTCTACTTGCTTGGTTTCCTAAATAAAATACTTTATTTACAGCATTGTATAAATCAGGGTTTTCAGAATCTGCCATAAATATTTCACTTGATGGTAAACCCAAATTTCCAATCTCAGTCTTGTTAAACGAAATATTTCCGCCAAAAGAAAGACCAATATCATCAGAATCTAATGCAGCGAAATCTAATCCAACTTCTAAACCTTTATTACTCATTTCTCCTCTGTTAATCAATGCTTCTGAAAATCCTGATGACGGAGAAACAGGAGCTCTTTGCAGAAGATCTTTCGTAATTTTGTCATAAACATCTATTGTTCCACTTATTTTACCATTTAAAAACCCGAAATCTAATCCAATATTTAATTGTTCAGTCTTTTCCCAAGTCAATAGTTTGTTAGCAAGATTAGTTAAATAAACTGGAACAACTGTGCTGTTAGATGCACTTCCATACAATGAAGAACCACCATAGCTGGAAATTGTTCCATATGGGCCTACGCCATGATTTCCTATTTGACCCCACCCAGCTCTTAATTTTAGTGAAGAGAAAACATTTAGGTTTTGAATAAATTTTTCACTACCTGCTCTCCACGCAAGGGCAAAAGATGGAAATATTCCATATTTTAAATCATCAGAGAATTTTGATACACCATCTCTTCTAAAACTGGCAGTAAGAACATATTTATTTTTAAATGTGTAGTTGAGCCTTCCAAGTACAGAAAATATTTTAACATCATTTGCCGCAACGATTAATGGTTGAGAAATTACTTGTCCTAAGAAAGGTTGTAAGGTACCCAATACTGGAGTTATAAAATCCTCAGTTGCATATCTTGAATTTTCTACATCTCTAACATCATAGGTTACACCTAACGTTGCATTAACCCTATGTATCCTGTTACTTTTATTATATCTTAAAAAGTTGTTAACCTGATAGCTTAAAGCACTAAGTTTCATTTGTTGAAAAAGACCATTTGTATTAAAACCGTTAAATGTTGTTAAACCATAAAATCTATTTCTAGTTTTGTCTCGTTGATTTCCTCCAATTCTAAATTCATATTGAAGTCCGGGAACATTAAATTTATACTTCAGCGCTAATGATGCTAAAAATCTATTTTCTTTGGATTCATCAGTAAAATCATCAATGAAAGTCATTGGATTAGATCTTCCTGAATCACGTTGTTCTTGAAAAAAATTGTTATCTAATATAGGCGTGTAAACTAGTGTTTGCTGAACAAAACTCTGATCACCACCAATTTTATCACCACCCTCAGCAAA
>MDTD01062772.1_pt1 | contig 10222 bp, 20 predicted proteins | sample 811221 | NCBI WGS metagenome assembly MDTD01 (sample SAMN05326646, study PRJNA326480) | marine metagenome | isolation source: seawater | place: Pacific Ocean: South West | collected 2011
AATTCAGCACATTTTGCGAAAAATAAGCATATTAACTTTATCATTTTGAGGATAATAAAATGAGTCTAGGCATGATTGGGCGTAAAGCCGGTATGACAAGAATCTTTGACAGTTCGGGAATATCAGTTCCAGTTACGGCAATTGCACTAGGTTCAAACATAATCACTCAAATTAAAACATTAGATAAAGATGGTTATGAGGCTGTACAAATCTCATATGGCTCCAAAAAAGAAAGCAAGTTATCAAAGCCATTATTAGGACATTACAAAAAAAGTTCCTTGCAACCTGGAGAAGGTTTAGTTGAATTTAGATTAAACCGTGGCGAGATTGAGAATCTTAAAATCGGCCAATCTCTCAGTTTGGATATATTTAAAGAGGGTGAGCATGTTGATATTACAGGAACTACGATTGGTAAAGGTTTTCAGGGTGGGGTAAAAAGGCATCATTTTAAAACACAGGATGCAACACATGGAAACTCTCTATCACATCGTGCACTTGGTTCGACTGGACAATGTCAAGATCCAGGCAGAGTCTTCAAAGGAAAAAAAATGCCAGGCCAATTAGGTAATATAAAAAATACAATACAGAACCTAATAATTGTAAAAATAATAGAAGAGGATAACGTGATTTTAGTAAAAGGCTCTATTCCGGGTCATGATGGTTCTAAGGTGGTCATTAAGCATACACAAAAAAAATATACATTAAAGAAAGTATTATCAGAAGATTTACAACCAGAGAGCAAGCCACAAACAAAAAAAGATAAAGAAAATGTAACCTCGGATGCAAAGTCAGCATCCTCTGAAAAAAATGCATCCAAAGAAGAAGCACCTGAAGAAGATGCATTAAAAGCAACAGCGCCAAGCAAAGAGGATAAGGGTTAATGGCAAAAACAGATTTAACAAAACTATTTAATAGAGATTTTAATGAAGCATTGGTTCATCAAGTCACTACTGATTATATGACTAATCATCGTTCAGGCACAAAAGGACAAAAAAATAGATCTGCAGTTAGTGGCGGTGGCTCAAAACCGAGACCACAAAAAGGATCAGGTCGAGCTAGAGCTGGGACGACTAGATCTCCAATATGGAGAACAGGAGGTGTGACATTTGCTGCACAGAATAAAAACTATAATAAAAAAATCAATAAAAAAATGTATAAAGCTGCATTGAACTGTATTTTCTCTGAACTACTAAGGCAGAAAAAACTTCATTATATAGAAGATTTCAATGTGGAGAGCTCTAAAACAAAATCCTTCATTAAAGAACTAGAAAAATTGAAAATAGATAATTCTTTATTCATAGTCAATGAAGAGAAAATTAATGTATTTCTTGCAGGAAGGAATCTAAAAAATATCGAGGTCGTGAGTCCTCTTGGAATTAACCCCTATAATTTAATGAAATATAATAACGTTGTTATTGATTCACAAATTCTAGATAAACTTCAAGTACTAGCATCATGAATAATGAGAGGATCATGAAAATTATTCTAGCGCCTAGAGTTTCAGAGAAGGCGTCCTTAAAAGCAGATAGTGAGAGACAACATGTCTTTTCTGTACTCAAGGACGCAAAAAAACTTGAAGTAAAGAAGGCAGTCGAGGTCATGTTTAATGTTGAAGTAGAGCAAGTAAGACTGTTAAACATGAATGGTAAACATAAACGCCTTGGAAAAATTTTTGGGAAAACTAAAGACTGGAAAAAAGCTTATGTGAAACTTAAAGAAGGTTTCGATATAAGTTACGGAGAAACAGAGGCAACATAATGAGTTTAATTAAATCAAAACCTACTTCACCTGGAAGAAGATTTAGAGTAAAGATCAAAGATGAATCTCTTTACAAAGGTAAACCTTTTGCAGGGTTGACACAGAAATCAAAAAAATCTGGCGGCAGAAATAATCAAGGGCGAATCACAACACGTCATATTGGTGGCGGACATAAGAGAAAATACAGGATAATTGATTTTAAAAGAGATAAGGACAATATTAATGCAAAAGTTGAAAGGTTGGAATATGATCCAAATAGAAATGCTAATATTGCTCTTTTACTATACTCAGATGGCGAGAGACGTTATATCATTGCGCCAAAAAGTTTGAAAGCAGGTGATTGTGTTGTTTCTGGAAAAGATTCAGCTATTAATGTTGGCAATTCGCTTCCTCTTAAAAACATTCCTGTTGGAACGCAGGTACATTGTATTGAAATGAAACCAGGTAAAGGAGCACAAATAGCAAGGAGTGCAGGAACAGTTGCTCAAATTGCTGCTTTAGAGGGTGAGTATGCGACTCTCAAATTAAAATCAGGTGAAATGAGAAAAATTCATTCAGATTGTAGAGCAACAATTGGCGAGGTTGGTAACAGTGAGTATAATCTTCAGTCATTTGGTAAAGCTGGTGCGCGGAGATGGCTTGGTATAAGACCGACTGTAAGAGGAGTTGCAATGAACCCAATAGATCATCCTCATGGAGGCGGAGAAGGGAAAACTTCTGGAGGAAGAGACCCGGTATCACCATGGGGTACTCCAACTAAAGGATACAAAACCAGATCTAATAAGAGAACCTCTTCCATGATAATTCGAAGACGTGCTACTAAAAGGAGAGGTAAATAAATGACTAGATCACTTAAAAAAGGACCATTTATTGATTATCATCTTCAAAGCAAAGTTGAGAAAGCAATAGAGTCTAATGATAAGCGACCAATAAAGACTTGGTCACGTAGATCTGTGATTTCTCCAGATATGGTCGGTTTAACTATTTCAGTACATAATGGTAAACAACATATACCAGTATACGTGAGTGAAAATATGGTAGGTCATAAACTAGGAGAATTCTCTCCTACTAGAGTATTCAAAGGTCATTCAGGTGACAGGAAAGCAAAGGCGAAATAAATGGACACAAGAGCAATCTTAAAATATCAACGCATATCTGCACAAAAATGTAGACTGGTTGCCAACTCAGTGAGAGGTCTTAAGGTAGATCAAGCTTTGCAATTTTTGGAGTTTAATAATAAAAAAGCATCTAAAATGATAATGAAAGTATTAGAGTCCGCAGTAGCAAATGCCGAGAACAACAATTCGTTAGATATAGATGAGTTGATTGTTAAAAATGTTTTAGTCGACGAGGGACCAATGGCAAAAAGACACATTCCAAGAGCTAGAGGAAGAGTAAATCAGATCCTTAAGAGAAGTAGTCATATAACAGTTATAGTTTCAGATGGGAAGGAGAGTTAGTAATGGGACAAAAAGTTCACCCAACCGGTATTAGATTAGGAATTTCCACAGATTGGAACTCAAAATGGTATGCCTCAACAAAAGAGTATTCAAAATTTTTATTAGAGGATATTAAAATTAGAGATTATTTAAGAGATAAACTCAAACAAGCTCAAGTTAGTAAAATTTTAATTGAGCGACCAACAAAAGAGTGTGTCATTACTGTCTTCTCATCTAGACCAGGTATTGTTATTGGAAAAAAAGGCGAAGATATCGAGAAATACAGAGAAAAAATTTCTCAAATGATAGGAATTCCTAAGAATACGGTGAAACTCAATGTAAATGAAATTAAAAAACCAGAGCTTGACGCACAACTTGTCTCTGAAGGTATTGCTCAACAATTAGAACGAAGAATAATGTACAGAAGAGCAATGAAACGTGCTGTAACAAACACCATGAGACTTGGAGCATTAGGCATAAAAGTAAATGTCGCTGGAAGACTTAATGGAGCAGAAATTGCGAGAAGCGAATGGTATAGAGAGGGCAGAGTTCCCTTGCACACTCTGAGAGCAAACATTGATTTTGGTTTCTCAGAGGCCTTGACTACTTATGGAATTATCGGTATCAAAGTTTGGATTTATCACGAGGATGAGAGAGATAGCGAAGATGAGAAGACAACTGTAAAAAAATCAAAAGAATAAAACTGGAATATAAGAAATGTTACAACCAAAAAAAACAAAATATAGAAAACAGCAAAAAGGTAAGCTACGGGGATTTGCTACCTCAGGAGCAAAAGTTAGTTTTGGTGAGTATGGACTCAAAGCCCTAACACGTGGACGCGTCACTGCAAGACAAATTGAGGCAGCAAGACGTGCAATGACTAGACACATCAAACGTGGTGGGAAAGTTTGGATTAGAATTTTCCCTGATGTTCCTATCACAAAAAAACCAGTTGAGGTAAGAATGGGTAAAGGAAAAGGTAATGTTGAATATTGGGTGGCAAAAATTCAGCCAGGTAAAGTTTTATATGAAATGGAAGGAGTCTCTGAAGAGGTTGCAAGAGAGGCATTCAGACTTGCAGCTGCTAAGTTACCTATACTAACTTCATTTGTAAATAGGGCGATAATGTAATGAAATATCAGGATTATGTAAAAAAAACAAATGAGGAGCTCAAAACTGAGCTTGAAAAACTATTAAAAGAGAGGTTTGAGTTGAAGATGAAGAGGGGATCGGGATTAAACCCTAAACCTCATTTGTTTCGTGAAAATAAAATAAACATAGCAAGAATCAAGACAGTATTAAACAATGGTAATAAAGAAAAATGATTGATAAAAAAGCTAAAACATTATTTGCGAGAGTAGTGAGTAACAAAATGGATAAATCAGCAACTGTTTTAGTCGAGAGACAGGTGAAACATCCTGTGAATGGAAAAATCATTAAACGCTCGAGTAAATTCCATATCCACGATGAGTATAATACTTGCGAAATAGGCCAAACAGTAATGATTAAACAATCAAAACCAATATCTAAAACTAAGTCATGGATACTAGTCACCGAGGAAAACAAATGATCCAAATGCAAACGACTCTACAATCGGCAGATAACAGTGGCGCTAGGAAATTGATGTGTATTAAAGTGTTAGGAGGGTCACATAGACAATTTGCTACCATAGGAGACGTAATTAAAGTAACTGTTAAAGATGCTATACCAAAAGGTAAGGTAAAAAAAGGAGAAGTGTATAATGCAGTTATTGTAAGAACAAAAAAAGGTATTAGACGACCTGATGGTTCAGCAATCAGGTTTGATAGTAATGCAGTTGTCTTGCTGGATAATAAATTAGAACCACTGGGCACAAGAATTTTCGGACCAGTGACGAGGGAGTTAAGAGCCCTTACATTTATGAAAATAGTATCATTGGCACCAGAGGTACTTTGAGGAGCGTTATGAGAAAATTAAGAAAAGGTGATTCTGTAATAGTGATAGCTGGAAAAGATAAGGGTAAGAAAGGTGAGGTCCTAAAAGTGATTGATAATCATAAATTGATAGTAACTAACGTCAATCTTGTCAAAAAGCATACTAAACCTAATCCTAATAAGGAAGAGACAGGTGGTATTATAGAAAGAGAAATGCCTTTGAATATATCAAATGTGATGATATTTAATCCTATAACAAAAAAGGCAGACAAGGTCGGTTGTAAAACATTAGAGAATGGCAAGAAGGTTAGGATTTATAAATCCAACAAAGAGGTGATTGACATCTGATGAACACTTATCATGAATTCTACAGAGATAATATTGTTCCTTCTTTGAAGGAGCGCCTCAAACTATCTAGTGCTATGGAAGTCCCTAGATTAATCAAAATCACCTTAAATATGGGTCTAGGCTCGTCCACTGGTGACAAAAAAGTTTTAGAGTCAGCTCAACAAGAATTAACACAAATATCAGGTCAAAAAGCTGTTTTGACTTATGCGAAAAAGTCAATTGCTAACTTTAAGCTTCGTGAAGGTATGCCTATTGGATGTAAAGTAACACTCAGGAAAGAGAAAATGTATGACTTTTTCGAAAAACTAATTAAAATATCTCTGCCTAGAACTAGAGATTTTAGAGGACTTAATACAAGCTCTTTTGATGGTAGGGGGAATTATACCCTTGGTGTAAAAGAACATATTATTTTCCCTGAAATTGATTTTGATAGGATAGATAAAATTAAAGGCTTAGATATTTGTATAACTACTAGTGCTAAAAATAATGAGGAGGCAATGGAATTATTGAAAGAATTTAATTTTCCATTTAAGTGATATGGCAAGATCATCGATAATACAGCGAGAGAAAAAACGGGAAAATCTTACAGAAAAATATTTGACTAAGAGATTATCTATTAAGACTAAATTAAGAAGAGATGATTTATCTTTTGAGGAAGCAAACGAATTACGTAAAAAGTTACAGAAGCTCCCTCTTAACTCTCTTCCCATTAGAAGGAGAAAAAGATGCTCTCTCACAGGTAGACCACGTGGAGTATATCGAAAATTTTCTTTAGGAAGATCCAAATTACGAAAAGCAGCTATGAGAGGGGATATCCCTGGTTTAACAAAGGCAAGTTGGTAAATAAATATGAGCATGAATGATACAATCTCTGATCTACTCACTAGAATAAGAAACGCACAGAGAGCTTATAAAGAAAAAGCTCTTATTCCCTTTTCAAAAATAAAGTTTTCAATTTGTGAGGTACTTCTAAATGAAGGATATATTTCAGGACTGGATACTGTGGGTGACTCTAAAAAATTTATTGAAGTAACCCTGAAATATTATGAAGGTAGGCCTGTTATTGAATATATTAAGAGAGAGAGCAGACCAGGGCTAAGAGTATTTAAGTCTGCAAAAGATATTCCAAGTGTTAACAATGGATTAGGTATTTGTATAGTCTCTACATCCAAAGGAGTAATGACAGACAAGCAAGCAAAAGAGAATAATTGTGGAGGAGAGATAATCTGTTCAGTCTCTTAAAATTATGTCTAAAGTAGCAAAAAAACCAATACAAATCTCTGAAAAAATCAAACTAGTGATTGAGACTAATCAAGTTCTTGTAGAGGGTCCGCTTGGTAAGCTGGAATTCATTAAAAATGCCGGAATTTCTATCGAACAAAATGAAAATTCGATTATGGTTGAAACAAAAGAAGACGAACTCAAGGCCTTGTCGGGTACTACTAGAGCGCTTATATCAAATATGGTTCATGGTGTAAGTGTCGGATGGAAAAAATCACTAAAACTTATTGGTGTAGGTTACCGAGCAAAATCTCAAGGCAATATACTTGAATTGACGGTTGGATACTCACATCCAGTTAAATATCCAATACCAGATGGTCTTAAGATTGAGACACCATCGCAAACCGAGATTATAGTGAGTGGTATTGATAAACAGAAAGTTGGCCAAGTAGCTTCAGAAATTAGGGCAGTCAGACCGCCAGAGCCATATAAAGGTAAAGGTATCAGGTATGATGACGAGAATGTGGTTAAAAAAGAGGCGAAGAAAAAATGATAGGTAAAAATAGTAGTAAGAAAATCGCAAGATTAAGAAGAGCAAAAAAGTCAAGGCAGAGAATTTATGAATCTGGTTCTCACAGGCTGAGTGTTTTTAAATCACTGAATCATATTTATGTCCAGGTTATCACACCAAGTGGCGATAAAGTAATTAAAACAATATCATCCAATCAGAAGAATTTAAAAGCTAAAGTTAAATCCAATAATATTGAAGGGTCTAAAATAATTGGAAAAATCGTAGCAGAGTTTCTCAAAAAAGAAAAAATAGACAAAATTGCTTTTGATAGATCTGGTTATAAATATCATGGCAAGATTAAAGCACTCGCTGATTCAATAAGAGAAAATGGAGTAAATATATAATGGTATTCGAGGAAAAAAAGACTGACTACATAGAAAAACTTGTTGCAGTTAATCGAACAGCAAAGGTTGTCAAAGGTGGTAGACAATTTGGTTTTACAGCACTCACTGTTGTTGGTGATGGTAACGGTAGAGTTGGTTACGGATATGGAAAAGCAAAAGAGGTTCCAATTGCCATACAAAAAGCAATGGAGAAAGCAAAAAAGAATATGATCAGCGTTGCTCTCAAGAAAGGGACACTCTTTCATCCTGTTACGCATTCACATGGTTCTGCAAAAGTTTATATGCAACCAGCAGGTGAGGGTACTGGAGTCATTGCAGGTGGAGCAATGAGGGCAGTCTTCGAAGCGACAGGTGTTCATAATGTTCTTGCGAAAAGCATCGGATCAACAAATCCTATAAATGTAGTTAAAGCCACAGTAAAAGGTTTAGAATCTATGTTTTATCCTGCATATATTGCTGCGAAACGAGGGAAAAAAACTAGCGAGTTATGATGGCTATGAAAACTATTAAAATTAGACAGAAAAAAAAGTACGATAGGTTGTACATCAAAACAAATAGCCTGCATTAAAGGCTTAGGTTTGCGTAAGATCAATCACACCGTTACTCTCAAAGATTCACCTGAGATAAGAGGGATGATTAGAGTTGTTGATCATATGATAGAGGTAAAACAGTAAGATGAGCAATTTATTAAGTCAACTCAAGCCCAAAAACAATAGTAAATCTCCTAAGAAGAGAGTAGGTCGCGGTATTGGGTCTGGCACAGGAAAAACCTGCGGTAGAGGCCACAAAGGTCAAAAATCTAGGTCAGGAGGTAAAGTTCAAGTCGGTTTTGAGGGAGGCCAAATGCCTTTACAGAGAAGATTACCGAAAGTTGGCTTCACTGCTCGAGTGAATAGATTTTCTACAGAACTTAAATACGATCGACTATCAAAAGTTAAAGAAGCTGAAGTTACTATAGAACTATTAAAAGAATATAAATTAATAAATAAGAATATACAGAAAGTTAAAATAATTGGACCTTGCACAATAAAGGAAAAAAAATCAATAAAAGGGATATCTTGCACTAAATCTGTTATGGAGCATATTGGGAAGTAACTATGTCTAGATTAAGCAACAACACTACAACAGGTATAGGCGGTTTAACCAAGTCAAACGAGCTCAGACAAAGAGTATTTTTTATTATATTTGCCCTAATCATTTTCAGATTAGGAAGTTTCATTACTTTACCTGGTATTGATCCCTCTGTAATGAAATTTTTATTTGAACAACAGCGCGGAAGTATACTTGACATGTTCAATATGTTTTCAGGTGGAGCCCTATCTCGCATGTCAATTTTTGCCCTAGGCGTAATGCCTTACATATCGGCTTCAATTATTATTCAGATGATGACTCATGTATATTCACCTCTGATACAGTTAAGAAAAGAGGGAGAAAGAGGCAGAAAAAAAATCACCAGTTACACAAGGTACTTCACAGTAATATTGGCAATTCTTCAATCTGCTGGTGTTGCAAATGCACTACAGAATCAAAATACCGCAAACACAACCCTCGTCCTTGATCCTGGCGTAACATTTCTACTAATAGCTGTCACTACTTTAGTAACAGGAACAATGTTTTTGGTTTGGCTTGGTGAGCAAATTACAGAAAGGGGTATAGGTAATGGTATTTCAATTATTATTTTCGCAGGTATTGTGGCGGGACTTCCTTCTGCAATTGGTAACACTATTGATTTAGCAAGAAATGGAGAATTACAGGGTTTCACAGTAATATTGATATTTTTATTAGTATTAATTATTACGGCATTTGTAATATACATAGAGAGAGGTCAGAGGAAAATTCCAATTAACTACGCAAGAAAAATGCAAGGGAGAAAAATGTACGCTGCACAGAGTTCGCATCTCCCTCTAAAGATAAATATGGCTGGTGTAATTCCACCAATATTTGCATCTGCTATAATTCTTTTTCCTGCCACAATTGCTAGTTGGAGTAGCTCAAGTAGCGAGGGAAGTATAATTCAAAATATTGCACTATCATTATCACCTGGACAACCCTTGTACATAATGCTCTATGCATTAGCCATTATATTCTTCTGTTTCTTCTATACAGCACTTGTGTTTAATTCGAATGAGACAGCTGATAACTTGAAGAAGTCTGGGGCATTCATTCCAGGAATCCGGCCTGGTGATCAGACAGCAAAATATATTGATGATATTACCACGAGGTTGACGACCGTAGGTGCAATTTACATCACTGCAGTATGTTTACTGCCAGAATTTTTAATTTTATATTTCAACGTCCCATTCTATTTTGGCGGAACTTCTCTGTTGATAGTTGTAATAGTGGTTATGGATCTGATGGCACAAATTCAAGCACATCTTCTATCTCATCAATATGAAGGAATGATGAAAAAAGCCAATCTCAAGGGAATTGGAGGAGGTCTTAGATAAATGAAAGTAAGAGCATCTGTAAAAAAATTATGCCGTAATTGTAGAGTTATAAGACGAAATAGAGTAGTCAGGATCATATGTAGCAAAGATCCAAGACATAAGCAGAGACAGGGTTAAATAGGTTGTATTAAATGAAAATGAAATATAAAATGACGTCCGAGAGTAGATAAATGGCAAGAAT
>MDTD01108548.1_pt1 | contig 10222 bp, 12 predicted proteins | sample 811221 | NCBI WGS metagenome assembly MDTD01 (sample SAMN05326646, study PRJNA326480) | marine metagenome | isolation source: seawater | place: Pacific Ocean: South West | collected 2011
AGGAGGGAAGAAATTCCCAACATATCCCAGAGCATGGTTCAAAAGAGGGGTCTTTGACAAATCTCAGTTGGATAGAGTCGACAAATTCGCATACGAGTGTTTTCTTGAATCAGGAGTATTATTTCCGATAATTTTGTGGCCACCTGGACAAAGCTTCAGTAATATGGTCTGTGAAGAATTACAGAAATTTGGTTGGATCGCACACAAATCAACATTAGACTTAGGGGAATCTTTCCAAGATTTTGTTCAATCGATATACTCATGTGATGTGACAATTTCACCTTGGAAGGTCCATCTGAAAAAAGAGTTACTGCGAAAATATGGGCAAACAGTGGAAATAATATTTTTTGACCCAAATAACCCCCGTTTCAGAATCAAGGACTCCTCGAATAAGGCCCTATGCACCTCCATGGAATCAGTAAAAAAACATCTACGCTCATCCATGGAAGAAAATATGGAAGAATACTATTACGATATTTGCCTCCACTCTAGCGATAACTACGATCAAAATGCACAATCAATACTGGTGATGAAGAAATTTGGATGGTCCATTAGAGGCCCAGATCATTTAGAACTCGAAGAATTCAAGAGTAGATTCTTCTAACTCAGAAGAATCAATGACTCAAATATTGCGTATCTCAGCATCCAGTCTCTTACATACGTCCTTCCAGGAAACTAGGTTTCGGCTGCCAATAATGTCTGAAGTTTCTTGTTCCGACGCTTTAAGAATATATTCTGCAAGCTCAACATGATCAACTGGCTCAGAAATTGTATAACACCAATTCACCCATCCGAACTCTCTAAGCGCAGTGCTATCTGTGACAATTGTTGGCACTCCAAAGGACAGACTCTCAGCTGCAAAAATTCCAAAATTCTCCGATTTAGAAACAAGTAGTGCAACTCGGGATCTCTCTAATATTTCTATTAACTCATCCCTAGGGACAAACCCCTTCCATTCAACTGATTTCTCAAGATTTTCACTTTTTACTAGCCGTTTCAGACTTCCCTCATATGGACCCTTTCCGCAAATCACCATTTTCCAGTCCGTCTCCCCCCTTCTGTGTAATTCACCAAGAGCTCTAATTCCATGTTGGACTCCTTTTAATTCGAACAGATATCCCGCAGAGAGTATGATTTTCTCCCGATTAATTGGTTGGACAGAAACAGTTTTCGGCACATCAATCCCATTTGGGATGATTACGATTTTTCTAGAAGTATTTCCAACACACTTGACAACCTCTTTCTTTTCAAACTCCGAACAGACTGTGATTAAGTCAGATTTTCTATAAGCCCTGTTTAGAAGTGCTAGTTTATGGGCCCAGAATAGGTACTTCCCTGAGAAAGTTATTCCGCTCTGAATATCGTGATGGGGGGAATAAACAATGGGTATTTCCGGAAACATCCGCTTCAATTTTATCACTGCGAGGGGAGTCAGTATATTTCTGGAGCCGTGAACATTGATTATATTGGGGGAAAAACTCCTCACTACCTTTGCAATCCTTCCAATATCTCCGATTTGATAATGGTGGATTCCAAATGGCATTCTTGCCCTGTCCTTTCTAAAGTGCTGGAACTCTCCATCCGTTCCATCTTCGGAGGACATCGGCTGCAAAGTCATTACTTCGTAATTCAAAATACCCAATCCTCTTGCGAACTCTCGGACTACCTTTGAAATCCCTCCAGGCTTAGATGAATCTAGATAATTCAGAATCAATATCCTCTTCATCCCAACTCTCCTTTATTATCTAATTGAGGAATAATCCAAACGAAAAATCGCGACATACAGCCTCATTTTATTAGAGGTCACACTTGGCCCCGAACCAATGGATGAGATGAGTCTATCGGATGAATATGGGAAAAACGGTTATGTTGTAATTAAATCCCTATTTAGCAAGACTGATGTAGAAAGTTGGAGAGACAGAATAATCCAAAGATCAGGGATTACTGAGAAGGACTTCAATTCTTCAGACCCCCCAAAGTGGACATCTCCATCTGGGCCTTCAAATGACGAGGTATTCTTTAATGCAATCTTGAATAAAAATTTGATAGAGTCTCTAAACGAGATTTTCGGACAGCAAGTGAAATACCTCCACCATAACGACCTACATGCTGGTTTTGGAGCACATGGCTATCATAGAGACAGTGTTTTCAGAGGCACCACTGGCTTAGATTTCGACGAGTCTAATGAGAGATACCAAGTTTGCCGCGTGGCTGCCTATCTCCAAACTTTCGAGGAAAGCGGATTCAAGTTCGGAATCGTACCGGGTAGTCACAAGAAAACCTCATTCATCACTAGACTAGAGACCTCAAGGCCAATTTCCTCCCTAAAGAGAATCCTAAATCTCCCTGAATTAATTTTTACCAAACAAAAGTGGATTACCGTAGAACCTGGGGATGCGATTATCTTTGACACAAGATGCTGGCATAGAGGTGGCGTCGTAAAAGGTCCGAAATACTCTTTTTTCATTGGTTTTGGAATTCAGAATTCTCATTTCAACCGACATTGGAGTTATTACTCAGATGTTCGCAAAGATCTGAACTACTCCAGCCCAGATGAAAAACTCGTCCAATTATTGAAGGAACAAGCTCTTTGGCCAGATCGAAATATTGACGATGGCGGGGGTTATGAAGGTGCCTTCATTCCCCGGAATCGTATTCAGGGTGATTGATTGCCCAAGGAATGGCGTGATATCACTAGATTCGAACAGTCTTGCTTCATTATCGGCAGCGGCCCAAGTATAGATTCCTATTCCAAAAGATTCTTCGAAGAAATTTTCAAACTCGGCACTGTAATCGGGGTGAACAATGTTGCTATGGATTTCCCTTGCCACTTCAACGTTAGAAAGTCATTCGGGAAAGAAAGGGAGGTCCCTCGAATTATCCCAGAATATAATTTCGTAAATCCCGATTGCAAGGTAATTATCTCAGAACACGATTGTGGAACTATTTCTACAGAAGAGCTCAGGAATACAAATACTGAAGGTGAATATTACTACTTTCACCACCAAGATAATTTGATCAATAAGGGGATAAATTGGCCAGAAACCGGAGAAATTATCGTCTCTTGGTCAACAATGACCAGTGCTATGCATTTGGCCGCATCCCTCGGTTCACAGATAATTTTCTTGATTGGACATGACTTGAGGGGCCAGAACTATTCAAAATACCCCTCAGCAGCAGGTCCAAGATATTCTAAATTTAGAAGACAAAGCCTGGAAGTAAAATCATACTTGGAAAATAAATATGACTGTACAATAATTTCCTTGTCCCCATTCATAGGACTGGGTAGCTTGAAGTAGAATCTCGGATATTTCATAATCCCTTAATGGTCCACCCACCATCTACTTTTAGTGAGTGACCTGTAACATACAAAGAGGCATCAGATGAAAGGAAAATCAAAGCCCCTACGAGATCTTCAGGCTCACCCCATCTCCCCAATACTGTTCTATTTGTCCGTTCCTTTCTTAATTTCGCATCTTCCCAACTTTTCGAGGTCATCTTGGTTCTTATATAACCGGGAGCTATAGAATTCACCCTGATATTTCTCTCCCCTAAATCAAGAGATAGGGATCTAGTTAATCCATCTAGGGCAGATTTTGAGGATACATAAGCAGGATTTCCAGGAAAGGCCATGAATGAATTAATGCTTGTAATATTAATCACGCTGGAAGAACTCGGCCTTTCCAGCAAAGGTATTAGCCCGGTAGTTAGTAAAAATGGCGCATTTACGTTGATTGAATAAGTGTCATTCCAGTCCAAAATGCTCCAGTCTCCGTTACTTGGTATGGTGACTCCCGCACAGTTAACTAGAACGTCAATTCTGTCTACTAACCCGGTAATATCCTCAACCAAGTTTGTTATTTCATCTAGATTGGCAAGGTTAGTTATCATTTTATGGTCTAATGAATAACCCTCAAGAGGAAAATCCAAATCAACACCTATCACAAAGGCTCCATATTCTGAAAGAGCCTTTGCCATGGTAAAACCAATTCCACGACCGGCACCGGTAATGCAGCATATTTTTCCTTCAAGAGAAAAAGCACTCATTGTATGTACATCCTGTTGATTCTAATTTCTTCTGTGATCATATTTCCGTCTTGTCCAATAGTGTCACAGATCAATTTCGCTATATCTTCCGGTTCAATGAAAGTTTCATAATCCTGGCCTTTGACCTTCAATCCCATTTCTGTTTTAATTGAACCAGGAGAAACACAGAATACCCTGACCCCTGAATCTTTCAATTCGTGAAATAATGATCTAGAAATACCCAACAATGCATGCTTGGAACCACAATAAATGGAAGTTCCCGCAAAGCCAGAGTAAGATGATGAAGATCCAATATTTACTACCCTCCCCCACCCTTCCATGTGGGTAATTGCGAATTTTGTGAGGAAATAGGGGGCTCTAACATTAACCTCAAATGCCTCATCAAACTCTTCCTTATCAGATTCTACGATTCCTCCTACGGGGAATAATCCGGCGCAATTCACCAGAATTTCAGGCCTAACCTCCTCGATTAATCTCTCCAACTTGGCAATATTCCTCAAATCGACTATGTGTGAACCTGCAAATCTCCCATTACCTTCAATTTCTGCTAATTTGTCAGAATTCCTTCCAGTTACGTGAACTATGCAGCCTCTCCTAGACATCTCTTTGGCTATTGAGGAACCAAGACCACCAGAACTCCCAGTAACAAGAGCTATTCTTCCTTCTAAAACCTCCATACTATTCCTCCCTTTCCACAGGAATAATTGCGGATTCTATTGTCTCACACATCTCTCTAACCGCCCCATCGCCCCCGTTCCTCTCTGTAACGAAGATTGCAACTCTTCTCGCATCCGGCCACGCATCATTAGGGGCGAAAGAAACTCCTGATTTTTCCATACATTCTATATCATTTCTGTCATTTCCCATATAGCATATCTGAGATAGAAGGAGCCCCCTTTTTTTTGCTATTGAAGATAGTAATGGAAACTTCTCATCGACACCATAGTGGCATTCAATTCCAATCTTCTCGCACCTCTTCAGGACCACTTTATTTCGCTCTTTGGATATTACCACGGTCTCAATTCCCAAATCCTTCATTATTCCAATTCCTAAGCTGTCAGACTTATCGCACTGAACAAACTCGTTTCCATTCTGATCGACAATGACTTTATTGTTTGTTATCACTCCATCAAAATCTAAGACTATTAATTTGGTTTCTTTCATCTTTGAAATATTTTCCACCCGATTATCTAGGACAGTCATGCTATCATTACCCGGACGCCCGACTCATTTTTCAATGTGTACTGTACAAAATTGAATTTTATTAAGATAGTTTATATATAACTTATATTTCGTACCGTACAGTGAAAATATGCCAAGAAAGGGTTACTCATCAATTACTGTGCCTGAATCACTAGATGCCAGAATTACCAGTTATGTTACAAATTTAGGAGGGGAGGGTGCAAATAAAACTCAGGCAATTACTAATGCATGGAATCATTTTGAGAGGGCAGGAGATTCTACGGAAGATAGAATTGTACAAATTGGTAGTCACAAAATAGGCAATGGTCATCCAATCTTCGTGATTGCAGAAATTGGCATAAATCACAACGGCGATGTCGAAATAGCTAAACAATTAATCGATATTGCTGTAGAGGCCGGATGCCATGCAGTGAAATTTCAAAAGAGAACAATAGATGTTGTGTATTCTACTGAAGAATTGGACGTGCCACGGGAAAGCCCATGGGGAACAACTAATCGAGATCAAAAAATCGGATTAGAATTTGAAACCGAAGAATATCAAGAGATAGATGATTATTGTCGGTCAAAGGGAATAATATGGTTTGCCTCTCCGTGGGATGAAGCCAGTGTTGATTTCCTAGAAAATTTCAATCCCCCATGCTATAAAGTAGCCTCTGCATCTCTAACCGACAAAGAACTTTTGCTTAAATTGAAATCAACAGGCAGACCGATCATTATCTCGACAGGTATGAGTAGCATGGATGAAATTAGAAAGTCCGTGCAAATCCTGGGCGAGGAAAACCTAATTATTCTCCATTGCACATCTACATACCCCTGTAAAGACGACGAACTCAATCTAAAGATGATCGAATCTCTGAAATCTGTATTCTGCTGCCCAGTAGGATATAGCGGTCATGAACCAGGGGTCTGGCCCTCAGTCGTAGCAGCATCAATGGGAGCCACTGTAATTGAGCGCCACATTACGCTGGACAGAACAATGTATGGCAGCGATCAGTCTGCAAGTTTAGAGAAGAAAGGAATTGCTATTGTTTGCGAGATGTGCCGTAACGTTCCTTCTTGGTTGGGAGATGGGGTCAAAGTAGTTTATGATAGGGAGAAGCCCATAATCGAGAAGCTTAGAAGGGTAAACACCATTTAATTCAGGTGGCTAAATGAATTCTTTCGATAACGAATTCATCGTAAAGAGACTGATCAGTGGGAATGATGTAATTTCGAGGATAATATCCGACAATCATGTTCTGGAGATAATTCTGAAAGTGGCTGAGGAGTGCGTAGAAAAATTAACTGCAGGGGGAAAAATTTTCTTTATGGGTAATGGGGGAAGTGCAGCAGATTCTCAACATCTGGCTACTGAACTGGTTAGCAGATACCTTAGCGAAGGAGCAGCTATACCAGCAATAGCCTTGACGACAGATACTTCCGCGATTACTGCAATTGGTAATGACTACTCTTTCGACAATATTTTTTCTAGGCAGTTGGAAGCCTTATGCAGCAAATCGGACGTCGTGTTTGGAATTTCTACTTCAGGTAATTCAAGAAATGTCATCAAAGGTTTGCACACGGCCAATTATATTGGCTGTTCTACCGTTGCATTAACCGGTAGCGGTGGCGGGGAAATAAGTAATATTGCAGATAATTCCATCATTGTACCTAGTGATGAGGTTCCCTATATTCAACAGGCCCACATAGCCGTTGGCCACATAATATGTGAGATTATTGAGAGGGTATTTCGATGAGCCCAAAATCGGGTCCAACATTAGCAGTGGTACTCGCTCGGGGGGGTTCGAAATCAATACCCAAGAAGAATCTGAAGAAACTTAGAGGCACCCCCCTCGTTTCTTGGGTAATTAGGGCTCTGAAGAATTCACCTTCTGTTGATGCCATCTTATTATCTAGTGACGATCAAGAAATTCTTGATTTGGGGGCGTCAGAAAAAGTAGAGTTGCACGTCAGATCCCCAATAGATTCTCAGGATTCTACAAGCTCAGAACAATCACTAATCGCATCATTAGAATCATTCGACAAAGAAGAAATATATCGAACAATCATTTTGGTCCAACCGACTAGTCCGTTCACTAGATCTTTGCATTTCGAGGAAGCGATAAGTCATTTCTTCTCAGGAAATTACGACTCATTAGTGACTGGCACCAGTAGGAACGTATTCCGTTGGGAGCTTGGGGAGGATGGAGTGGCAACTCCTGATTATGATCCAGAGAATAGGCCTTTACGCCAAGAAAGAGAGCATTTGTTCGTAGAGAATGGAGCATTTTTCATTGTTGATAGAAATTTACTATCTTCAACTTCTTGCAGATTGGGCGGGAAAATTGGGCTTTACCAAATGCCTGATTTTCACAGTTGGGAGATCGATGAACCCTTCGATTGGATTGTCCTCGAAAGCATCGCTGAAAACATTAATCTGACTCCGGAGAAGACCGTGGAATGATATTTTTTCAAACCGTTTAAACTGTCAGATTTTTCCTTTTCGAATGAATATACTTAGAAAGGAACCAAGAGAAAAACCAAGATAGGCCTTGGCAAGAGGCCCATTTCCGAAGAACCAATTTCTAATGAACCCCGATAAGCCCCAGAAACCGTTTGCGAAAACTTTCAAAGATCCCCCTCTAGAAACCCAGCCAATGTCCTTATTCGAGGTACTTTCGATAAGTTCCCTTTCCATCTCTACTGTTGTAAATGATCCGTTAATTAGTCTCGATACAAACCCCCCATCCTCATTTTTTTTAAACGAAAATGGACCCGAGTAAATGTTCACTCCGACAACATTACTTTCATGAATTCTGTATTTAATTAGCGATTTATGTATGGGATAAACACCTCCGTTTAGGGAGGCAATTACTGAATACCAATGGTCGTGGAACTTAAATGAATCAGGAATGGTCGGAAACCTCCTGACTAAATCTGCATCCATTAGCGAACTACATCCAGAAACGGTATTACACATTAATAGGTTGATTGTATCGTTGAGGTGAACAGCTCGTCTTTCTGCCTTCCATGCGCTTCCCATAGTGGATCCCTCAGAAAATATGTCAAGATCTGAGTGAACTAGTGAACCTTTGCCCGCTCTCGCTAGTTCTTTCAGGCTATATTCTAGTTTCTCTGGTAACCAAATGTCATCTTGGTCACTGAACGCCAATGCATCGATTTTATGCTTCAATATCGCAATGATTCCTTGTTGAAAATTTTCTTTTACACCAAGCCTGTACTCGTTCTGAATCCATAGGAATCGCGAGTCCGAAAAATATGACTCAAAAATACGGTTTTTCCTAATCTGGGATAAGTCAGAATCAGAAGAAATTTGACAAACCCAATTAGTATGTGTTTGCCTAGAAATGCTATCTAATTGATGAAGAAAATCTTCATGATTGGGTTCGTAAATTGCCATACATATCCCTATTCTTTCCGGCTTCCAATGTTTCAATATTCCACCTCCGAAATTGATTTCACACAGCATTTCTTTCTGAATAAAGATCACTAATCATTTCATCAAACGATTTAACATCAATAATCTTTGAAGATTTGCTGCAATCCAATGAACTATCCATGGGTCTATCCGCTAACCAATTTAGGTCTGCCATCTTGATCTTTCTGATCATAGGCCTTTCCTCGCCAATTATTTTGGCAATTGTATTTGCCATGTCGTACCTGCTAATCTTACCTTTTGAGCATACATTCCAAACCCCATCAAAACCATTCATTGATAGAGAAAAAATAGCTTCAGCAAGAAAACCAGCCGAAGTTGGGGTAACGAACTGATCTTCCACAATACTAATTGACTTTCCGCATTTTATCGAATTAATTATCCATGAAACAAAGTTCTTAGAATCTTTACTGAAAACCACGCTAGTTCTAACTATCGCAGAGTCAGAACCCAACTCACCTTTCACATTCTCCTCTCCTGATAACTTGGTTTTCCCATACGCCTGAATTGGGGAAGTATCGTCTTCTTCTCTATACATTCCCTTTGTACCATCAAACACATAATCTGTGCTGACTTGAATCATTTTTGCCCCGACTTTATTGCAATTTTGTGCTATTATTTTGGGGGCTCTTCCATTAATCCTTTCAGCAAGTTTTGGGTCCTTTTCACAGCCATCAACATCAGTCATTGCTGCCGCATTAATTACTAGATCCGGACGAGTTTCATGTACAATTCTGGAAATCTCCTTGTCATTCCGAATATCTAACTCCAATAGGTCAGAATTTTCACACATCTCCCTGTTTCTAGATGTGCCAATGACAACTAAACCTTCAGATTCGAGACTCATGAGTTTTTTACCCAATTGACCATTTGCGCCAATAACCAGTGCCCGCAATTCAACATCCCCAAAATTCTCTGAGAGTCGGTGCATCTCTGTCCTTATCACTCAGTTTCGGAGAAGGTAGAGGCCAATTAATTCCGATTTCAGGATCATCCCATAATATTGACCGGTCATGCTCGGCAGAATATTCTCCAGAAGTCAAGTAAATCACTTCTGTTTCGTCTGATGTTGTTTGAAAACCATGAGCAAATCCGGGAGGAATCCACAGGGAATTCTGATTTTCAGGAGTTAACTCGTATCCGGTCCACAGCCCGTATGTATCGCTTTCCTTCCTAATGTCAACTGCAACATCCCATATTGATCCGCGGATACAAAAAACCATCTTTCCTTGTTCCTTAGGGTTTTCTTGAAAATGAAGACCACGCAAAGTTCCTCCTTTCTTTGAAAATGAATGATTAATCTGGTCAATTTCTGAAATAATCCCCATCTCCCTGTAGTCCGACAGACGAAACATCTCGGCAAACCATCCCCTTTCATCCGCAAACTCTTTTCTTCGAACAACCTTTATTTCAGTTAGAATGTCATCTGAAAGAATTTCAAAAGGCATTAGTTTTTCACCAAACTCCTCAGAAAATCCCCATATTTGTTTCCTTCAGGAATCTTGTTCGCAACTTTTTTGATTTCCTTTATTGAAA
>MDTD01120498.1_pt1 | contig 10221 bp, 8 predicted proteins | sample 811221 | NCBI WGS metagenome assembly MDTD01 (sample SAMN05326646, study PRJNA326480) | marine metagenome | isolation source: seawater | place: Pacific Ocean: South West | collected 2011
CTTCATCAAGAGTTATTTCACACTGAGTAGGTGGGGTTTCACATTTTCCTGTTTCTCTGCTATAATATTGATCACTACCTTTACATTGATATACAGACTCGTAATCGTTCTGCAGTGGTAATTTTTCTATTAAAAAGTTATAAATGTATTTATCTTCGTTAAGCTGTAGATAATTTTCATTGTGTATTTCTAACGGTTTACTTGGACTTAATGCATTGATAGCCAAACAATACTCAACGTGTACATATGAACAAATCTTAAATTCAAAATCACTCGTCTGTTCTAATCTCCAAAATTGCCGTTCTCTTGCCCAAGAATTTTTATATTCACGCGGAGGGCTAGATTCACGATCAACATAATCAATCGACGTTTGTTTCGGTTTTCCTCCGTTAACTAGCTTAGTCTCAGTAGAGTCATTATCCCAAGAGCGTCTCTCAAAACATGTATTCAATGAGATTGTTTTCCTTTCTGATTCTGCTGGTTTGGATAAATATAGGCAATCTGCTTCACACAAATTGATATCTTCATCTTCCCTATCCAAACAAGATCTGCAGCTCCTCTCTGCCTCCCCAACGTTGCCTCCTATTGCTTCATCTAATCCCGTCCATTCCAAGCATTTTCCATCTTCCGTAGCGAATTGTACAAATTCAGATTTATCTATGATATCAAGACTGGCGTCATAGACGTCATAGGCGGCTACGTCTTCTTGATCTGATCGTAAAGAGTATGAAAAAAGATATTCTTCTTCTGGACATATAACTTGATTTGTTTTTGCAATACATTTATCACATTCAGTTGGATGACGTATTTTAACTTTATAGCCGTTATTATATAGTGGGTTGTATACTTTAGCAGTTTTGTATGATTCCGCAGGATCCTGACCAACTCTTCTATACAAATCATGACATGTTAACAAGCCTGTATCAGTTTTTCTACATAATTCAGGCAAACATCCACAATGCTTCCCTCCCCAAATTTTACCCTCATCGCAAGACTGATCTACTGTTATTTTTTTAGATAATATCCATATTATATATAAACCAATAAAACCCACTAACATACCACCTATAATATTATTGAAAAAAGATTCGTTATTTCCTTTTAAATCTGGTCGATTTAATAATTCGTTTAATTTATCGTATGCACTAGCTTTTGCTGTATCTTTTGTAGATAACAACATATATCCAGAGAATCCAATTATGCCTATTACCACATATAATATTAAATGATTTTGTTCCATTTAAGATTGTCAGAAAAAAAAAAACAGATACAATTGGCTCAGTCATCGAATGGTTCGCTCGCGTCGGCGTTGGATAGATGATAGATAATCTTGGCTCAGTATATTTGCTTAATTGCATCAATGTCGGCATTGGAAATCGACGTTATTATGACTGAAGATTCAATTGGGTCCGATGATACTGTCGAAAAGACTGTTGAAAATGGAAGTATTAAAAGCAATCAGAGTGACACTGACACTGTTGACAATATTACAAAACCTATGGAAGCCCCTGCAAAAGAAGACGCTGCTAAAGAAGACGCTGTTAAAGAAGACACCTGCTCTGAATTGTTCCCCGATAGCGATGATGATGATGATAAATATATCGGAGAATGGCAGGTCGCTCACAAAAAAAAAAATATATTGAAGAAACGTGTGGATACACTTACGAATGATGACATCCCAGAAAATGAAGAGTTATCTCGCAATGACACTTCGATTCAACCCCCCAGCACTGTCATTGATGAATTGACAGAATTGATTCAAAATCAAAACGTCGTGCACGTAGATTCGTATAAAGCATACCGTTCACTGAAATTTTTGAGACACCAATGGCGAAATTTGCGTTTCTTAAAAGTCAAAAAAGTTATCGGAATGGGTCAATGCCACATCGTCATCAATAAAAAGGAAAATCAAGTATATATTACAGAAGAAGAGTACCAAAAGATGTACGAGGAAGCTAAAAAAGAAGATCAACACCTTAATTTCGCAAAATCTGTGACAAGAACATGGGAATATGGTTACTATGGTTGGGCTTCATTCTATGATACTGAGGATGAAGAAGAAAAATATGAGACAGTCTATTTCCATTATACAAACTATGCTCAAATGGATTTCGGTTTGTCTTACGGGAGAAATACCACAGATGGAATTGACACGAAATTTTGCATGAACCAATATGCAGAATGCAAAACACCACAAAGAGGAGATTTCATTTGTGGAATAGTCAATAGATCTAGTAAATATAAAAGCAAACTTGAATTATCACCATTTTTTATAAATTCAGAAACATTTTACAGGACTGTAATGTGTATCATGAGAGATCAAAAATTCAAAATATTCAAAGGTCGAAAATCTGAAGCTAGGCTTGCCGCTAGTATGATCTGTAATGGGAATGATGTCCTCCGCAAAGATACCAAAAAAATCATGACACCCTCTAATTGCGAAGACATAGCTCTGCACGAACATTTCGTATATATGACGATCGTAATGGTACTGATACTTAATCGACGTTTTAAATTTTCAAACCTATTCACAACTGTGTCTCCTGTATGCAATTTAGAATACTGGGAATTCGTTCTAAATCTAGGAGATATGAAAGAATTACACTACATCAACAATTCTTCAGCTATTTGCCCTAAATTTGAAAAAATAAATTTGCGTCGGTTCACAAGTAATTTGAACCAAAAAAATGCACGACAATGTGCCTGGGGAGATTTTAGTGATTATAATGATGATGACCGAACATATCCACCAATGGAACGTGGAAGACAACTTGAAAGAGTAAAGGGCTCTAGATATAAGTACAACAGACCTCCATATTCCGAAGATAGATATAGTGTTCATGAGCCATTCTTTGAAGAGAAGAGATATGATTACGGGATGACTGATTCTTCGCGAGCATACAACACGACACAAAGCCAAATGTATTACCAAGGATCATATAGAGGCCCCAAAAAATATTCAGACCGTCCCGGACCCTACGCAAGAGAGAGAGAATATCAATACGATGATATGAGATATTCAGATTTAGATTCGAGAAAATGGGCGGATATGACTCCACCGCCATCCCCTTCATCATGTCATAAAATAGCAGTCGATTCCGTGTATGATATATGATTTATTTGGCTAATAATAGAATAACCAACAATAGAGTTATTAGATTTATAAATATCGACAATATTGGTAACATATGATTAAATTGATTATATATTTCCTGACTGAAATAATTAGTATTCTCAAGAACGGGTTTCTCATCCGCTGCTACATAATTCATATTCGAAATACGTTGATAATTTTGCTTTGGTTTCTCAATAATTAATGGTGCCTTTTTAAAGGCGTTGTTTGAGAATACAATATCAACAGGCGCAGAAATCATTTGTGTATAGTTAGATTTTTTTTAAGACATAACGAGAACCTTCTCGGGTTTTTATATATCTTTTTAAGATATAACGAGAACATTCTCGGATTTTTCGTTCAATGGTGGTGGTTCTTCTTCTACAGGTTCTAATTTTTTCTTCTCAGATTTATCAGACATATTAAATTTTGGCCTTGGATTCGTCGGGTGAATCATTTTCTGTATTAAAGCAGGAAAGGCGGGAGTTGATAATATGTCAGTTGGTATAGAATAATCTCGATTATTATTGCTCATGTGCTCAAATGTCTGTGTATTAACAGATTCTATATCATCATCGTCCGAATCCGATATGTCATCTTTCGGATATGTTTTCTTATTTTCTTCACCGTATTTTTTTGCCATAATTTTTGCTATTTGAGATGCAAGTTCTGGGCTTTCTTTAGCAACTTCAGTGAATTTAGGTACTTTTTGAGCAACGAAAGATTTAGTTATATGGAACATCGTCGCGCTACCGCCGAGCAACAATAAAAGTTCAAGTTCCGGTGAAACATTTCCAGCACTATCTTTGTATTTATCATAAAGTCTTAAAAAACATCCGTCGTAATCTCCTAATGTTGACATTATATGTTCACTCCAACCATCCAATTTCAAATTAAAAGGATCATAACGGTGATTAAGAAATTCTAATCCAGATACTATAGCAACTAAAGATTTGCGAGCAAATTTAATACATTTTTGGGAATTCAATTCAGTTCTCATCCTATCAACTTCTGATTTAATGATATCGTAATCTGATGTCAGATCCAATTTCATTCGACTTTCGATCCCTTGCGCAATTAGCAAATGAAAGCTTTGCAATAACATATTTTTATCTTCTTTTCTCTCTTTGTCTCCTACTTTATCTCTTTCCGGTGAATATGATCGTTTACTAGGACTAGGTGTCCGTCTTCTCCTGGGACTAGGGCTCCGTCTCCTGGGACTAGGGCTCCGTCTCCTGGGACTGAAGCTCCGTCTCCTGGGACTAGGGCTTCGTCTCCTAGGACTAGGGCTCCGTCTCCTAGGACTGGGGCTCCGTCTCCTGGGACTAGGGCTCCGTCTCCTAGGACTAGGACTCTGTATCCTGGGACTGGGACTTCGCTTCTTAGGGCTACTCCCTCTACTGCTTCTTGCGGGGCTTTGTAATTTGGGTGATTTATCAGACATTGATTTTTTAGATTTATCGCTATGTGCAGGAGTACTAACATCGAATTTTTTTACGGGTGATTTATACTTAAACCCAATATTACCAAGGAAATCGTCATTTTTTGAATCTGTGAATACATTTTTTATTTTTTTTCTAGATTGTTCATTGACTTTACTAAGAAATTCATATCTGTTCACATCGTCACGAACTTTTTGATCATTTGAACCAGCATGAAACAAAGCACTTAAAGCAGACATATCCACTTCACTTTCTTTTTCTTCGTCATTGACTGGCGGTAAATTTACATTCATTTTACTAATATAGTAAAAAAATTAATTAAAAAAATATACATTACTCTATTTCTTCATCATCAAACTCCATATCAGGATCATTTAATTTCTTTTTCCATGCAATTCTTAATTGTTTAAAATTAAATAGTAGCCATACTTCACGATAATGTAATTTACATGGAGGTTTTGTTTTAACAAATGCCTCTTTGTCACGAAGAAATTGCTTGAATCTTTGATACGAAGCAGGTCTTTGAGCTCCCATTTTATTTCTCATTTCATCGTGATAATAATTATACACTTGTTGTAATGGAAGCATCTGATATCCGTATTTTGGTCCTTTATGAAATCTCTTTAATCCTTCATCAATTTCTTCTGATATATTAAAATCTAGATTATCATATTCTGCCCAAGTCAATATATATGCACGATGTAAAACTTGATCCCACCAAGATTCTAAACTATCAAATGAATTTTCTTTTTGTTGTCTAAGTAGCGGAGTTACTGGAACATGAGTAGGAACAAAATTTGAAATGTCAATAGTGCTAAGATATTTAAGCAAACATTTTACTCCAAGCATATTTTCATCATAGAGGCACGATTTTAAATTTGTAAAATATTTATCATCTAAATTGTAAGTACTCTTACATCCAAGGCAGCACCATCGCCTAGCGTTTTCTCCAGCCGGCACTGCCCAATAATGATTCGATGCCATTATGTAATTTGAGAAATTATCAAGATAATATGTATCTACTCCTTTGTGTTCGCATCTGATTTGTCTTTCCGTAATCATACCTTTGAGTTTTCCGCTATCTGCTTTATTACCTCCCCAAAAAGCTTCATCTGCAAAAATCAATAAACCATTTGCTAATAATGAATTGAACCTACCTGTAAGATCCATCATTTCACATAAATGAATGTAATATTCTTGAAATATTTGACCAATAGCATCAATGACCATAGATTTCCCACATCCTTCTGATCCCACTAGCACAAGAGCAACACCTAATTTATGCCACGGCTTTAACAAAGCACTCGCTAACCATTTTAATACATAATTATATAGTTTCTTATTTTCAGCGCACCATATTTCAAAAATGTGTTTTAATATAAGCGCACTTTTATCAATATAATTAACCCCGCTCTGTTCTATAGCTTTCTCCGCATCTTCTAAAGTTATAGCCAACCCCTGATATATATTAAAATCTTTATGTAATCTTAAATATGCATCTGGCCTTGGGTCAAACACCAACGAACCATACGATCTTTTATCTGGATGTTGTAGCCAGATTAAAGCAATACTTTTACTGTATATTACCTTTTTATTAACATTCGCTCCTTCGCTAATTTTATCTACAACAGTAATATGTTGAAACATTTGTTTAAAATCTGTTTCAGATTTATTAATGTATGTAAATTTTTGTCGATCTTTATTATGATTGATTTTTTTTAGAACAATTAAGATTTTACCTGGATGATCGGTGATCATAAATAAAAACATATTCATGAATTTAACAACTTTATGATGCATTGTATCAATATCATAATGATATTTTTCAGCTATATACGCAATAACTATAGGTACTTCATTAACTGTGAAAAACGAAGGGTCGAGTGATTCAAAATCTTGACTATCATGCGTTGCAAAATCAACTTTACACATTTCAAGTCTTTCCTCAAACGAAATATTATCAATATGGATTTGACCTTTTATAGGGGAAAGCGCTATTAAATCTGATCTTCTAACTCTAGCTTTACATAATAATTCATATGTATCATTTTCCCATGTGGGAGATATCCTATTTAATTCATCATCAAAAACTCCATAATACAATAATTTACGACCTGCAGGTTTCTGTTTTTCATTATTCCATTTATCTGAAAAAGCCATTCTCAATTTTTTATGAGTAATTATTTGTTGATCGACATATTCTTTCATGAAGGAATGTTGTTTCAAAATCATAGCATATATTGCAGAACATATTTTTAAATTAACGATAATATCCGGAAAATGAATATGATAGCTAAATTTTGTGTCGGTTGTAGCGGTGAATACTAAACAATATAATTCGTTTTCTTGGATAACAAAAAACGTTTTGAGAGTATTGTAAATAGCTTTTAACAAGACTTTTAATTCACATCTGTTTGTTTTAGAATCGATGTCAAATACTAAAGCAAATTTAGAAGAAAAGCATTCATGAATATATGTGGTACAAGATTTGTTATGAGCCTCAGCTAGAAAATTTAACAATCGCATTTCAGCCAAGTCATGTAAGCCGTAAAATTGAGGAGCATAATCTTTATGATAAAAATGAGTAGCTACTAGCATTTTATTATGAAGTTCACTTCCCATAGCAAAATTTTTTAAATATTGTTTAATCTCCGCATCCATGATCTTTTCTAGAGCCTAGGAATATTATTTTTACCTTTTCTCATCAGCAAATAATGGATGAAAATTCTCTGATTGTTCTTGTTCAGTTTTTGAAGCCAAAAGATATTTATTCATATTATTCCACTTCAAAGACAGAAAAAGATAAATTAGCAAAATATGTGCAAGCATACAAAATATATATGTGGTGGTATAGCATGAAAACAAGACAGTGGATTGACAAAGTCAAAACTTATATATTTAATTTGCGTATTATGCCTCATAGAACTCAAATAACTTTACCTGAAAATTATTATATGAATTACGAATTCAACCGAGTTAATACTCTAGGAATTGGATATCCATATTGCCCTTCTTGTATAGAAGAATATGGCAGACATTGGAAATTTATAGCAAATTGTGCTACGTATGAAGTTGAAGGATTTAAAATGAAATATGCATTACCGACTTTACGGTTCCATTGTCAATATTGTTTCAACGATTTTCAAAACACATACAACCATGAATATTTACGCAACCCTATTTATACCACTTATAATTCAAAAAAATTCAACGTATTACACTATATTGATGATAGTGATTCAGATGAAATATACGACGAATATTGATATTCATTTGTATAAATTTAAGAATGTCTTTTTATCTGCGAAAAATTCTGCTGGAGGAGTTAATTTTTTATACCAAGACGACACTTTCTTTCCTTCGATTCTAGCGAGATGATCATGCCCATTGAAAAATAAACTTTCAATTCTACCATCATCCCTCTTTTTCTTTTCACTTATTTTATATAGCATAATTTTATAACATCCTTTTCTCTTCACATAATTTTTAATAGCATTTAAAAACACGTCGTAATCGTCAAAAAAAACTTGGATTTTATTTTCGCAAATCACTCGTCCTTTTGAAGTTGTGTAAGGTACTCCTATAACAGTGCAATTTGAAGCAATCCCGGGAATATTACAATAATGTTCAAGCCATAAATGTATTTTACTTATTGGAGCTTTATTATTATTTAACATATATCCCTTTTTTTTCTTGAAATCCTGTTGTATATATACCGGGTTTATATCTTTGGCAGACCAATGTTGATTTTTAGTAATGACATACATTTTACATCCATTTATGTAATAATATATGAATAAATTCAGTAGATAAGATGGTTGATAATTGAAATGTAAAGTTTCATCGAAATCAAACCCGATGTTTATTGTCATTTCTATTCTATAGATAAAAAATATCATAGATCGTACATGTCAATATATGAAACAGTTTCCATCGTTATTTCATAACGCTTTGCGTTTATATCAATAACGTTTTGAATATCTCTTTCACATACATATACTCTATATAGAAGTGATAATGTGATAAAATCATCGTTAAAACAATATATATCGGACATATTTTCAATAGTCTCAAGCAAATCCTCGTTTGACATTAATCGGAAACTATCCAGAAGTAGCTTAAAAAAAGTCATGATATCAAATGGCAGATTAATGCGCGCTCTAAATGATCCAAATATGTCAGTGACGTTGGTTAAAGAAGATAATAATTACAAACAATTCCAAGTCGTTGGTTCTACTGGAAACGTCTATGATGTGCTGATAAATAGGACAACAAGCACTTGTACATGTCCAGATTTTTTACACAATAGGAAAAGATGCAAACATCAGCTTTTATGTATCTTAAATAATGTTAACACTGAATTATCTCAACATACATTAGAATTGGGAGCTATTTCAGTAGAAGATATAAATTCATATTCTTGTTCTATATGTTGCGAGTATATTACTGGCGCGTTTTATAAATGCAAAACGTGTCATCAAATCTTTGATGCGTCATGTATATTAAAATGGTCATTGAGCTGCAAATCTCGAAAACAAAAACAAAGCTGTCCAATTTGTAGAAGTGATCTGAGATGATCTATTTAGAATATGTATGCATACTTTTGCTAATATGTTTCCACCAAATAACTAATACATGTTCATCGTTATCTGATGTTTTCACTTTATATTCTAAGGAATGTAAATGTTTTTTTAAACGATATTTTACAACTCGCCAATCGTATATAGCGAAACCCATTATATAAGTAGGTATTTCAAAAACACATTTATCACAGTGAAATTCCGAGAATCGTCTTATAGTTTCCATACACATAAAGGTTATATGGGTAAATACGGCATCAAAACTATTAGTTATCTGACTTGATTGATGATATGCTTGCCGAGCGGTATAATTCATTTATCAATTAATACATTTTTTTTATGTGCATATAAAAACCGTAATGTTTTACGGAGATTATTTCTTAAAATTTATAGAATATTCTGTATATATATATATATCTTATATATTTTCGATGAAAATCTTGTAACGCAAACATTATCGATTTTTTTTTTCTTTGCTTTATAAAATGTCAACGGGTGCTTTGACCCAGTTAGCCGCGATTGGAAGTGCTGATGCTTATCTCTCTATTGCAGGGGAGGTTACTTTTTTCAAAGGAATTTATAGACGTCACACGGCGTTCGCAAAAGAAGCTGTAAAAATGCCATTCACAAGAGCTCCGGCATGGGGATCTGAATGTACGGCATCTATCAGCCGAACGGGCGACCTTTTATCTAAAACATGGCTCGTTGTTGAAGTCCCCCCTCTTAATCCACATTTATCAGCAGCTGATTATGCCACTTGGAGTGGCGATGCCACAGCAGATGCACATAAAAACCCAGAAACTGGCAGAATAGATACACCAGGATATTACCCCAAAGCAAGATTTTGTGACGAGTTAGGCCACGCTATGATAGACACCATAGAAGTCATCATTGGGGGCACAAAAATTGATATGCATCGTGGACAATATATGCAAATTTTCCATGAACTAAGTGCTTCAAAAGAAAAGAAGGATTTGGATATTCTTATTGGTAAATCAGGTTCAATTGCTGAGCTAGAAGAAATGGCAAAGAATAAACAAGTTCTTTATATTCCGCTTCAGTTCTGGTTTTGCCGCCATTTGCAGCA
>MDTD01011123.1_pt1 | contig 10220 bp, 10 predicted proteins | sample 811221 | NCBI WGS metagenome assembly MDTD01 (sample SAMN05326646, study PRJNA326480) | marine metagenome | isolation source: seawater | place: Pacific Ocean: South West | collected 2011
AGATCGCAGGCGAGGTGCGCGCGCGGCAGGCGCGCGAGGCGCGGGAGGGGCCGATAGGCCCGCCCGCCCCGCACCCTGCACCCCCCGGCTGGGGCAACACCCCCCACCTCATCCCCGCCGCGCGGCTGGTGCTGCGCGACGGGCTCACGCTCACCGCCCTGCCCGAAGACCGGCCGGGCTGGGCGCGGCTCTGCCGGCTCCTGACTCTGGGGCGACGGCGCGCCGCAAAGGGCGGCTGCGATCTGGGGCTTGCCGATGTGCTGGAAGGGGCGGCGGGGCTGCATCTCATCCTGCATCCCGAGAGCGCGCCCGGCTGGCAGGATCAGGCGCGGCAGATCAAGGCCCGCCTCGGCGGCCGGCTGCACCTGCTCCTGCGCCCGCATTACGACGGGCGCGATCCGGCGCGCTTCGACCGGCTGGCGCGGGTTGCCGCGCGGCTGGGCCTGCCCACGGTGGCCGCCGCCTGTCCGCTGATGCACCGGGCCGGACGCCGCCGCCTGGCGGATGTGCTGAGCGCGATCCGGCTCGGTGTCACGGTGGACCGGCTGGGCCGCCATGCCCTGCTCAATGCCGAGACGCGCCTGCGGTCCGAGGCCGAGATGCGCCGCCTGTTCGCGGGGCATGAGGACGCGGTGGACCGTGCCGCGGCGCTGGCCGCGCGGCTGACCTTCTCGCTCGACGAGCTGCGCCACGATTACCCGAGCGAGGCGGAGGGCTTTGAGTCCCCCACCGCGCGGTTGCGGCGGCTGGCCGAGGACGGGCTGAACTGGCGCTATCCGCAGGGCGCGCCTGCTCGCGTGCGCGCGATGATGGAGCATGAATTGGCGCTGATCGCCAAGCTGCGGTATGAGCCCTATTTCCTGACCGTCAACGATGTGGTGGGTTTTGCCCGGTCGCGCGGCATCCTGTGCCAGGGGCGCGGGTCGGCGGCCAATTCGGTGGTCTGCTACTGCCTTGGCGTGACCTCGGTCAGCCCCGAGGTGGGCACCATGGTCTTCGAGCGGTTCGTGTCCGAGGCCCGCGACGAGCCGCCCGATATCGACGTGGATTTCGAGCATGAGCGCCGCGAGGAGGTGATCCAGTGGATCTATGAGCGCTACGGGCGCGAGCGTGCGGGGCTCTGCGCCACGGTGATCCATTACCGCGCCAAGCGCGCCATCCGCGAGGTGGGCCGCGCCATGGGCCTGTCGGAGGATCTGCTCTCGGCCATGTCGTCGCAGATCTGGGGGGCGGGCAGCCCGCGCCGCCCCGAGGCCGCGCGGCTGGCCGAGATCGGGCTCGACCTGCGCGACCGCCGCCTTGCCCTGACGCTTGCGCTGGTGGACGAGATCATCGGCTTTCCCCGTCACCTGAGCCAGCATGTCGGCGGCTTCGTCATCGCCGAGGGGCGGCTCGACGAGCTGGTGCCCATCGAGAACGCCGCGATGGAGGCGCGCACGGTGATCTGCTGGGACAAGGACGATATCGACTGCCTGGGCATCCTCAAGGTCGATGTGCTGGCGCTCGGGATGCTGAGCTGTCTGCGCCGCGCCTTCGACCTTCTGGCAGAGTATCGCGGCGTGCGGCAGGACCTTGCCAGCCTGCCGCCCGACGACCCGAAAGTGTATGAAATGCTGGGGCGTGCCGACAGTCTGGGCGTGTTCCAGGTGGAAAGCCGCGCGCAGATGAATTTCCTGCCCCGGATGCGGCCGCGCTGCTTCTACGACCTGGTGATCCAGGTGGCGATCATTCGCCCCGGTCCCATCCAGGGCGACATGGTGCATCCCTATATCCGCAGGCGGAACGGCGAGGAGCCGGTTGCGTTCCCCTCCGACGAGCTGGGGCGCGTTCTGGGCAAGACGCTGGGCGTGCCGCTCTTTCAGGAACAGGCGATGCAGATCGCCATCATCGGTGCGGGTTTCACCCCCGAGGAGGCCGACCGCCTGCGCCGGTCGCTCGCCACGTTCAAGAAGCACGGCAATGTCAGCGCGTTTCGCGCGCGGTTCCTGAAGGGCATGCGCGCCAATGGCCATGACATGGATTTCGCCGAACGGTGCTTCAGCCAGATCGAGGGGTTCGGCAGCTACGGCTTTCCCGAGAGCCACGCGGCCAGCTTTGCCCTGCTGGTCTATGCCAGCGCCTGGATCAAGTGCCATCATCCGGCGATCTTTGCCTGCGCGCTTCTCAATGCACAGCCGATGGGGTTCTATGCCCCCGCGCAGATCGTGCGCGATGCGCGCGAGCACGGGGTGGAGGTGCGGCCCGTCTGCGTCAACGCCTCGTGCTGGGACAACACGCTGGAACCGGACGGGCGCGGCGGGCTGGCGCTGCGGCTGGGGTTCCGGCAGGTGCGGGGGCTGGGCCGTGACGAGGCCGACTGGATCGCGGCGGCGCGCGGCAACGGCTATCTTGGCCCCGAGGATCTGTGGCGGCGCGCGGGGCTTGCGCCCGCGCTCATCGCCCGGCTGGCCGAGGCCGATGCCTTTGCCGCCTGCGGCCTCTCGCGGCGCGATGCGCTCTGGCAGGCGCGCGCGATCCGCAGCCCCGATCCGCTGCCGCTCTTCGCGCGCGACCTGGATGGCGAGGGGATCGAAGAGCCCGCCGCCCGCCTGCCCGCGATGAGCGCGGGCGAGGAGGTGATCGAGGATTATGCCGCGCTGCGCCTGAGCCTGCGCGCGCATCCGCTGGCGCTCTTGCGGCCGCTTCTCAGCCCGTCCGGGGATCATGGACAATCGCGCGCGTAGCGGAAATACTCGGACCACATCCACCAGACCGGGAGAGCCCCATGCGCTGCGTCTTCGTCAATATCCGCTGCAAGCCCGGCCAGTCCTATCGCGTGGCCGAGGCGATCGCGCTGCGCGAGATCCATTCGGAGCTCTACTCGACCTCCGGTCCCTTCGACCTTCTGCTCAAGCTCTACATTCCCGAGGACGCGGATATCGGCAAATACATCAATGACAACCTGCTCGACATCGAGGGCATCGAGCGGACCGAGACGACGCTGACCTTCAAGGCGTTCTGACCTGACCGCCGGTCGCACCGCGATCCATCACCCGAGCACGAAAAACGGCGGCCCGCTTGTGCGGGCCGCCCCATTCTCTACCGGATATCCGGGATCAGTTGGTGGTCGTGGTCGAGCTCGAGCCGCCGCCCGAGGCCGCCGCAGCGATCACCGCAACAACAACGGTCCCGAGAGCCACTGCCCCTGCCGTTCCAAGCCCGCCGGAAAGATCCCCGGCGGCGGCATTGCGGCAGGTGACTTCAAGAAGCGTCCCGCCATCGGTGAACTGGGCGCTGACGACCCCTGCACCGTTGCAGGCGTTGATCCGATTCGCCATCTCGAGCGCGGACTCGTTCCCGATGCGCGTGGCACCGTTTTGCGCCATTGCGGGCATAATCGAGGAAGCGCCGATAATCGCGGCGAAGATGAACGTTCCGAATTTCTTCATGGCCATGAATCCCTCTGAGGTGACGTGCCTCTTATACCGCGATGTGCGTCGAGCGCAAAGGTTGAAATCGGCCTGTATCCGCGATCTGGCGCATTTCGTTGCATTGCGGCATGTCCTTGCCGAGCATCGGCTGCCCGGCCCTTGCTCAGCGCCTGTCGCCGTCATGACTTGAGCCGGTATCCGGTCCGGAAGATCCACCAGACCACGCCAAGGCAGAGCGCGAAAAACACCCCGATGGCCAGGAGGCTCCAGCCGACGGGCACATCGGCGACCCCGAAGAAGGACCAGCGAAACCCCGAGATGAGATAGACCACCGGGTTGAACAGCGTCACCACCTGCCAGGCGGGCGGCAGCATCGAGACCGAGTAGAAGGCCCCGCCAAGAAACACGAGCGGCGTGATCACCAGCAGCGGCACAAGCTGCAACTGCTGGAAATTCTCCGACCAGATGCCGATGATGAAACCGAAGAGCGCGAAGCTGAGGCAGGTCATCCCGAGAAAGGCCAGCATCATCGCCGGATGGCGGATTTCGAGATCGACGAAGAACCCCGCGGTCAGCAGGATCACCCCGCCGATGAGCAGAGATTTCGTGGCCGCCGCCCCCACATAGCCGAGCACGATCTCGAGGAAATTGACCGGGGCCGAGAGAAGTTCGTAGATCGTGCCGATGAATTTCGGGAAATAGATGCCGAAGGAGGCGTTGGAAATGGCCTGGGTCATCACGCTCAGCATGATGAGGCCGGGCACGATGAAGGCACCGTAGCTCACCCCCTCCACCTCCTCGATGCGGCCGCCGATGGCCGCCCCGAAGACCACGAAATAGAGCGTCGTGGAAATGACCGGCGACAGGAGCGATTCGAAGATGGTGCGGAAGAACCGCTTCATCTCGTAGACATAGATGGCGGCGATGGCGTGCAGGTTCATGCCGCGCCTTCCTTCACGAGATCCACGAAGATTTCCTCAAGGCTGCTCTGGCGGGTCTCGATGTCGCGCAGGGACAGCCCCTCGCGGGCCAGCGCCTGCAAGAGCCGCGTGATGCCGGTGCCCTCGCCGCGCGTGTGGTAATGGTAGAGAAGGGCCGCGCCGTCTTCGATCCGTTCGAGATCGTAGCCTGCCAGCGCCTCGGGCACCGCCGCCACCGGGGCGGCAAGGTCGATCCGCAGCGTCTTGCGCCCCATCCGGCGCATCAGGTCCGTCTTGTCCTCGACCAGCAGGATCTCGCCGCGGTTGATCACCGCGACGCGGTCGGCCATGGCCTCGGCCTCCTCGATGTAATGGGTGGTCAGGATGATGGTGACGCCGCTTTCCTTGAGCCCGCGCACCACCTCCCACATGTCGCGGCGCAGTTCCACGTCGACACCCGCCGTCGGCTCGTCAAGGAAGAGCACGCGCGGCTCGTGGCAGAGCGCCTTGGCGATCAGCACGCGCCGTTTCATGCCGCCGGACAGTTCGCGGGTGCGCGCGTGGCGCTTGTCCCAGAGCGACAGTTGCCGCAGGACACGCTCGATCAGCGCCTCGTCGCGTCCCTTCCCGAAGAGCCCGCGCGAGAACCGCACGGTGTTGATGACCTTCTCGAAGGGTTCGAGCGCCACTTCCTGCGGCACGAGCCCCACGAGACGGCGCGCGGCGCGATATTCGGCGATCACGTCATGCCCGCCGATGCGCGCCTGCCCGCCGGTGGGAGAGGTGATGCCGCAGAGCGCCGAGATGAGCGTGGTCTTGCCCGCGCCATTGGGACCGAGCAGGGCGAGGATCTCGCCCTCGGCAATGTCCAGGGTGACGCCGCGCAGCGCGGTGAACCCGCCCTTGTAGGTCTTGCTGAGGTCTCTCACTTCGACGATGGCAGTCATGCTGTTCCCCGGCTGGTGACCGCAAACCTAGCCGGTGCGGGGACGGCTGCAAGCCATGCAGGATGCAAGGGGGGTGTGCATGCCCGCGCAGCCCCGATCCGGAAACAGTGTGTTGGCCATCTCCGCTTCATCCTTTTGCCGCAATCTGGTAGGAAAGACACGGGTGGGACCGATCTGAACGTGGGAGGCGAGATGTTCGCACGGGTCCTGACCGCCGTTTTTCTCCTTGTGGCGCTGAGTTCAGGGATGGGCCGTGCCGAAGGGCAGGCGCGCATCCTGATGATGGGCGATTCGCTTCTTGCCATGCACAAGCTGGCGGGGGCCTCTGTCGGGGCGACGCTGCGCGCCGCGCTCGGCGAGCCGGTCGTGGACAATTCCATCGCCGGGGCGCGATTCCTCTACCGCCTGCCGATTTCCGGGGCCATCGGGTTCAGCATCCCGAAACAGCACCGTCGTGGAGACTGGGACTGGGTGGTGCTGAACGGGGGCGGCAACGATCTGTGGCTCGGCTGCGGCTGTTCGCGCTGCGAGCGCCGGATGGACCGGCTGATCTCTCGGGACGGGCGGCGCGGGGCGATCCCCGGCCTTGTCTCGGGTCTGCGGCAATCGGGGGCGCAGGTGATCTTCGTGGGTTATCTGCGCACGCCGGGGGCAGGATCGCCCATCGAGCAATGCGCCGACGAAGGCGACGAGCTGGAGGCCCGCGTGGCGCGGCTTGCGGCGCTTGATCGCGGGGTGCATTTCCTCTCGCTTGCAGGCATGGTGCCCTTCGGCGATCTCAGCTATCACGCGCTGGACCGGATCCACCCCTCGATCAAGGGCAGCCGCGCCATCGGCCTGCGCATCTCCCGGCTGATCGCCGGGGAAGAGGGAATGGCCGTGGTCTCGCGCAACGCGGCGCGGCCGGACTGAGCGCGCGGCTCAGCTCATCAGCTTCCGGAACCAGCCCTTCTTCTTGCTCTCCGGTGCCGCCTCATCCGGGGCGGCCTCGGGCTCTTGCGGGCCTTCGATCACCTCTTCGAGCCGGGCAAAGAACTGATCGGCCATCTTCTTGGCAAAGCCATCGACGATCCGGCTGCCAAGCTGCGCCAGCTTGCCGCCAACGCTGTCCTCCACCTCGTAATGAAGCCGGGTGCCGCCCTCGATCTCTTCGAGCCGCACATTGGCCCCGCCCTTGGCAAAGCCCGCAGCCCCCCCCTTGCCCTCGCCGCTGAGCGTGAGGCTTTCGGGCTCGATCATGTTGGTCAGCGTCACATGGCCCTTGAACGTGGCCTTCACCGGGCCGACCTTTTGCACCACGGTGGCCGCGAACCCCTCTTCGGGTGTGCCCGTCACCTCCTGCGCGCCGGGCACGCAGGCCCGAAGCACCTCCGCGTCGAGCAGCGCGGCCCAGACCGTGGCACGATCGGCGCTGATTTCTCGGCTGTCGGACATTTTCATCGGCTTGGCCCTCCCCCTGGTTGCGCACCAGCCTAGACCAGAGCGCGGCCAGCGCCAAGCGGTCCCTTGCGCGGGGGCTGTTGCGGCAGCGGATGCGGTGCCAGGCCGGGGCCGGGACGAAACCGGGGGGCGGGATGCTCGGAGGACTGCGGGTGGTGGAATTCGAGGGGCTGGGGCCTGCGCCCTTTGCCGTGATGATGCAGGCCGAGATGGGGGCCGATGTGGTGGTGATCCATCGCCCCGGACCGGGCAACCCGGTCGCGGGCGCGCGCAACCTGCTCGACCGGGGCAAGCGGTCCATCGTACTTGATCTCAAGGACGGCGAAGACCTGGCGGTGGCGGTGGCGCTTGTTTCCCGCGCCGATGCGCTGATCGAGGGCTATCGCGCCGGCGTGATGGAGCGGCTCGGCCTGGGGCCCGAAGAGATCCGCGCGGCGAACCGCGCCGCAGGCACGGGACAGGGCACGGAGGTGGATGCCGCGATACCGATGGCGCGGCGCATATGATGGCGCTGCTCATGTCTATGCGCCCCTCCGGCAATCTCTCGATGGCGCGCGGGCAGAGCCTGCTTGACGGGCCGCACTGGTCCCGCACCTATGCCTGCGCCTGTGGCGGCTGGATCTCGGTTCAATGTCTCGAGCCGCAATTCTACGCGGTGTTCCTGGAGCGGCTGGGCCTGTCGGGCGATCCCCGTTTCGCCGTGCAGTCCGACCCTGCGCAATGGCCCCGACAGACCGCCGCGCTGGCGGAGATCCTTGCCGCGCAGCCGCGCGCGCCTTGGGAAGGCGTCCTTGCAGGGCCGGATGCCTGCGTGGCGCCGGTGCTGCGCCCCGACGAGGCGGCGCGCGATCCGCACATGGCGGCGCGCGATCCGCACATGGCGGCGCGCGGGGTCTGGAGAGAGGGCCTTGTGCCCGCTCCGGCGCCGCGTTTCGACGGCGCGGTGCGGGAGGTGACGGAACCGAAGGAACGCGGATCCGACGGGGCGGCGATCCGGGCGGAACTGGGTCTTTGACGCGCGTCGCGCCGGCCTCGTCCGCTCAGTCCACCCGCCGCACCAGAAGCTGGTTGCCGGAGCCCGGCTTTGTCTCGAACACCTTCAGCTCGGCGATGAGATCGCTCAGCTTCTTCTTGCCGTAGCTGCGGGTGTCGAAATCGGGCTTGTCGGCCTGGATCTGCTGTCCGATCCGGCCCAGCGGATACCACTCGTCCTCGCTGTCGATCTTTTCCATCGCGTCGAAGATCAGCCGCCGTGCATCGGCGATGCGCGCGCTGTCGAGCCGGGCCTTTGGCGCGCTTGCGGGGGTATCGCCGGCCTCCTGATAGATGTTCTCGATGGCGACGAACCGGTTGCAGGCGTTCTTGAGCGCGTCGGGCGCCTTGGCCTCGCCGATGCCGATGACGGTAAGCCCCTGCTCGCGGATGCGGCTGGCCAGCCGGGTGAAATCGCTGTCCGAGGAGACCAGCACGAAGCCGTCGAAATGGCCCGCATGCAGGATGTCCATGGCGTCGATCACCAAACCGATATCGGAGGCGTTCTTGCCCTTGGTATTGGCGGTCTGCTGATGCTGGACGAGGCCGAGATTCTGCGCCGTCCTGGTCCAGCCCGACAATTGCTGGCTCGACCAGTCACCATAGACGCGCCTTAGCCCCGGCTCGCCATAGCTCGTGACCTCGCGCAGGATCGCCTCGGCGTATTTGGCGGGCACGTTGTCGGCGTCGATCAGGACGGCAAGAAGGGGGGTGTCGCGTGTCGGCATGAAGAGGCTCCTTTGCCTCCTTCATGCCCGATCATGCGCGCGGGCGAAAGGGCTCAGGCGCCCGCGCCGATCCTGTCCTGCGTCCTGGTCTCGAAATCCTCGGCCGAGTGGCGCTCGTGCAGCTGCATGTGCGGCTCCCCGAAGCTGCGGTTGACCATGCGGCCGCGTTGCACCGCGGGGCGCGCGTCGATCTTCTCGGCCCAGGCCATCACATGCGTGTAGCTCTTCACGTCGAGAAAGGTCGCGGCATTGTAGAGCCGCCCGAGGCAAAGCTGCCCGTACCAGGGCCAGATCGCCATGTCGGCGATGGAATAGTCCTCGCCCGCGATATAGGGCCGTAGGGCCAGTTGCCGGTCCAGCACGTCAAGCTGGCGCTTGGCCTCCATGGCGTAACGGTCGATGGGATAGCGCCATTTCTCGGGCGCATAGGCGTAGAAATGGCCGAAGCCGCCGCCGAGATAGGGCGCGCTGCCCATCTGCCAGAAAAGCCAGTTGAGCACCTCGGTGCGCGCGGGGCCATGGCCTGGCAGGAAGGCCCCGAATTTCTCGGCAAGGTGCAGCAGGATCGAGCCGCTTTCGAAGACGCGCAGGGGCGTCTCGCCGCTGTGATCGACAAGCGCGGGGATCTTGGAATTGGGGTTGATCGCCACAAAGCCCGAGCCGAACTGATCGCCCTTGCCGATATCTATGAGCCAGGCGTCGTATTCGGCGTCATGGCCCGCGGCGAGCAGTTCCTCGAACATCACCGTGACCTTCACGCCATTGGGCGTGGCCAGCGAATAGAGCTGGAACGGGTGCTTGCCCACGGGCAGCTCGCGCTCATGGGTCGCGCCCGCGACGGGGCGGTTGATCGAGGCGAACTGCCCGCCCGAGGCACCCTCCCATGTCCAGACCTCCGGGGGGGTGTAGGTGTCGTCGCTCATGCTGTCGGTCCTTCGATTGCCTTCCCCGAAGCTAAAGGCTTGCGCCCGTCTCGCAAGGGGGCGGGCCGCACAGGGGGCTGTGCAGGGTCGCGCGACTCGACTCTGGCCAGCACCTTGCCTATTTTGGAACAAAAACAGAACATGATGCCGCTGCCATGCCTGCCCGTCGCATCCTTTCCATCTGGTTTCCCCGGCTGGGGGCCGAGCGCCTCATGCGGCGGCGCGGCCTTTCCGGCCCCTTCGCGGTTGTGGCCGAGAGGGGGCAGCGCCAGGTGCTCGTCTCGCTCTCGCCCGAGGCCGAGGCGGCGGGGCTCTTCCCCGGCCAGCCGTTGCGCGAGGCGCAGGCGCTCTGCCCCGACCTGGCCACCGCGCCGCAGCATCCGCCGGCCGAGGCGGCGTTTCTGCGCGCGCTCGCGCGCTGGGCGGACCGGTTCTCGCCGCTGGTGGCCTGTGAGGGGGCGGCGGGGCTGATGCTCGACATTACCGGCTGCGCGTCTCTCTTCGGCGGCGAGGCGGCGCTGGCCGAAAGCGTGATCGCCGAGGCGGCCGCTCTTGGCCTCTCGGCGCGCTGCGCCATCGCCGACACGCCCGGCGCGGCCTGGGCGCTGGCGCGGTTCGCGGCGGGGGGCGGCGTGGCACGGCGCTCGGGCGATGCGATCGAGCAGGAGGCGCGCGCCACCCGCGCCCGCGCGGCGAAACGTGCGGCACGGGGGGCGGCCCCGCCGCCCGCGCAGCCCGTCATCCTTGCGCCGCCAGGGCAGGTGCATGGCGCGCTTTCCCCCCTGCCGGTGGCGGCGCTGCGCCTGCCCGAGGGCATGGC
>MDTD01091387.1_pt1 | contig 10220 bp, 8 predicted proteins | sample 811221 | NCBI WGS metagenome assembly MDTD01 (sample SAMN05326646, study PRJNA326480) | marine metagenome | isolation source: seawater | place: Pacific Ocean: South West | collected 2011
ATTCTCGGTCCTGTAGTTCGATACCGTTCATCGAGACATCCACTTGAGAGACATCAATCGCTTCCTCCTTACCGTTCACCAAGTCATCGTAACGAGCGATGTACGTTCCATTATTACAGATGTAGCGGAAGAAGGTTCCTAGTGGACCATTATTGTTGAAGCTAAGGGAGAGCGTACAAACAGACCCGGACTGTGAAAGAAGTTGAATCGACATGTCCATGGCAATGCCTAATTCTGGATGCATCGGTCCCTGTATCGCATTGGCCCTGACCACTCGCTCTCCGGTTTGGTATTGGAAGAGATCAATTGTATGGGCCGCGTGGTGCCAAAGCAGGTGATCTGTCCAAGTTCTTGGTTCTCCAGCCGCGTTGATATTTTTGCGTCGAAAAAAATAAGTCTGCGCATCCAGTTGCTGGATCTTCAACTCACCAGCCTGAATTTTTTTATAGACCCACTGATGAGAGGGATTGAAGCGGCGGGTATGGCCCACCATGCAGACCAGACCTGTTTCTTGTTGCAGATCCACAACATCTTGAGCATCTGACCACTTATCGGCCAAAGGAATCTCGACTTCAACGTGAACACCGGCCCTCAGACACTGCATCGCCTGAGCTGCATGGATTGGAGTTGGGGTGGCTAGGATGGCGGCTTCAACTCCTGGGTGCGCAAGTGCCTGACCCAGATCTGTCATCGCATGAGGAATCCCATAATGTACTGCAACAGCTTGAGTCAGTTCCAAAGGTTGTCCTACCAGCACAACTACCTCGACTCCCTCGATGTTTTTGAGACCATCCAGGTGTTTTTTGCCAAAAGCACCAGGACCAGCCAAAATGATTTTCATCTATTTTCTCCGAACAATTTTTCAGCCAATTGTCATTTAACTGAAGAAATAGTTTATCATCTACTGTTCTCCAAGATCAAATGCCCAACTGCCGTATTGGATGCCGGCACGTGGTAGAATCGGTGACGAACCTTAGGTTTGGCTTCACCAGCCACATCACTCATGGCTCCTCGGGCGATCAACCACATCACGAGTTCAATACCCTCGCTACCAGCTTCTCGAACATACTCAATGTGTGGAATTACGGCAGCAGCCTCCGGATCATTTATCAACTTGTCCAAAAATTGGCTGTCCCATTGTCTGTTGATCAGTCCAGCACGCGGCCCCTGTAACTGATGGGTCATGCCACCGGTGCCCCAAATCTGGACATTTAGGTCTTCATCGTATTCATCCAAAGCTCGGCGAATCGCTTGCCCTAACTGAAAACAACGTTGACCCCTTGGCACCGGATACTGAACCACGTTGACTGCAAAAGGAATCACTGGGCAGGGCCAAGTTTTGGGTTGTCCACACATCAGTGAAAGAGGAACCGTCAACCCATGATCTACATCCATCTCATTGACGATTGTTAGGTCAAAATCCTGCAAAATCAAAGATTGAGCGATGTGTGATGCTAACTCCGGATGCCCTTGGACTATCGGTACAGGCCGTGGCCCCCATCCTTCATCAGCAGGTTGAAATTCGGCAGCGGTACCAATCGCAAAAGTTGGAATCATTTGCAGACTGAAAGCTGTCGCATGATCATTATAGACGAGGATGATCACATCTGGCTTGGCTTCCTGCATCCACTGCTTGGAAAATTTATAACCGGCAAAGAGCGGTTGCCAATAAGGCTCCTCTGCCTTTCCCTGATCTAAGGCAGCACCAATTGCAGGAACATGAGACGTATAAACCGAGGCTGAAATATAGGCCATATCAGGACTCCTTGACTTGTTACGAATTCCCCTGTGGCTGACGATGAGGCTGGGCGTCACCATCTTCTCCTAGGTAGCGATTACCCTCTGGTGAACGGCCTCCCTTGATCATCATCTCACGATATTCTTCTTCTGACATTCCCGTCATACTACCTGCCATCTGCTGGAAGCTCTTACCATCAGTGGCGCCAATCTTAGCGAGGAAATAGATATTCCCACCCGTTCGAATACACCAATTGAGATCTCGGGCCAATACTGCCTGTTTTTGCTCCTCAGTCATTGGCCACTCGTCAAGATAGGCCCGTTCGTTAGCTTTGAAGCGTTCTCGGTTTTCTGCCTTCATCAATGACATACAGAATTGATTGAGGTGGTAGCCTTTGCGAGATTGTTCGGTATCGAAAATGGTTGTGCCTGGAATATCAAGATAAGGTTTATCGAGTGCCATCTTTTCTCCCTCAGTCAGCCCAGTAGAGGCGAATTGGATTATCAATCAGCAGTTTGTGCTGCAGTTCAGTTGTAGTCGCAATGTGGGGGATCACATCGACCAGATGGCCATCATCCGGCATATGAGATTTCATGTTGGGATGTGGCCAGTCAGTTCCCCATAAAACACGATCTGGAAAACTCTCTACAACTTTTTGTGCGAAGGGAATCACGTCGAAATAGTTAGGAGGTCCCTGTTGAGAGAGCCGCTCCGGACAACTGACCTTCGACCAGAAATTCGGATGCTCTTCCAACAATTTCAGAAACAGAACAAACTCTGGCCCATCAACTGGCTTGCTGACATCAGGCCTCCCCATGTGATCAACCACTACCGTAGTTGGCAGTGCAGTGAAAAAGTCAAACAGTTCAGGGAGTTCTACAGCCTCAAAGTAAATGACGATATGCCAACCCAATGGCTGAATCTTGGAGGCAATTTCACCCAGGGCATCAAAGGGCAGAGCATCCACCAATCGTTTGACAAAGTTGAAGCGGACTCCGCGAACTCCAGCGGTATGCAACTCTTGCAGTTCGCCGTCTGTGATCGTTCGCTTGACTGTCGCTACTCCACGAGCCATCCCACCAGAATGCCGCAGGGCATCTACCAGAGCTCGATTGTCAGCCCCATGACAGGTCGCCTGAACGATCACGTTTCTTGTAAATCCTAAGAAGTCCCGTAGGCTCCAAAGTTGATCCTTGGAGGCATCACAGGGGGTATACTTGCGCTCTGTCGCAAAGGAGAATTGGTCCCCTGGGCCAAAAACATGGCAATGGGCATCAACAGCTCCTGTGGGAGGCTGAAATTTTGGCTTGGAAGGATTCTGATGCCAGTGCAGCCAGTCTGCGTCCATAGTGAAAGCACTCATCGTCCCAACTCCCTCAAACGCGCATCCAAACGGGTATACACCTTGCGAGCGTTGCCTTCAAAGACCTTCTGCTGATCTTCCACAGAGAGATTCAAGGCATCAATGTAGCGCTTGGTATCGTCAAAAAACTGTCCAGTTTCTGGATCAATTCCACGGACAGCCCCCACCATCTCCGAGCCAAAAAGAATATTGTCGCTGTCAATCACCTGGAAGAGCAGATCAATCCCCGGCTGGTGGTAGACACAAGTATCAAAGAAGACATTCTTCATCACGTGTTCAGCAAGAAGCGGCCGTTTGAGCATATCAGCCAATCCACGATAACGCCCCCAATGATAGGGTACTGCTCCTCCGCCATGCGGAATGATGAAACGCAGATTTGGGAAGTCGTTGAACAGATCTCCCTGAATGAATTGCATGAAGGCTGTGGTGTCCGCGTTAATGTAGTGAGCACCAGTAGCGTGAAAGTTTTCGTTGCAGGAACCGGAGACGTGAATCATCGCCGGTACATCAAGCTCAACCATCTTCTCGAAGAACGGATACCAACTCTTGTCGGTCAGAGGCTTTGAAGTCCAGTGTCCACCAGAAGGGTCAGGATTGAGGTTGCAACCAATAAACCCCAACTCATTGACACAGCGCTCCAGCTCGGCAATTGACTTGGCAATTGGCACTCCGGGTGACTGTGGTAACTGACAAACACCGACGAAGGTCTCTGGAAAGAGATCCACGACACGCTTGATCATATTGTTACAGGCCCGGGTCCAACTTTGGGAGATGGCTTCGTCGCCCAAGTGATGAGCCATCGCCGAGGCTCGGGGTGAAAAGATCGTCATGTCCGCCCCACGCTCACGAATCAGACGCAGCTGATTCTTTTCAATGCTCTCACGGATTTGATCATCGGAGATAGCGCCAAGCTCGGGTGTGGGCAGAGAAGCATCCTGAAACGCAGCCAGTTGTGCATCGCGAAATTGCTGCAAAGGAGGAGGTGCCGTTGTGTAATGTCCATGACAATCAATGATCAGCATTTGAATTTCTTTTCGTGAGAGTGCAGTTCGGTAAGCATATTATCAAGTAAGGGCAACAGTTCTTTCTGCTCCAATGCTGATGAAAATTGGGAGGCCCACTCTTGTCGTTCTGCAGTGGCCTGACTCATCCGTGGTTCCAGCCCAGCTGCCCGAACGGTCAAGGCTACCTCCCTCATCTCCTCGGCTCGTCGGACACCGTGCTCTAGGGTACGAGTAATCATGTAATGAGCATGACGAGACCAGTTTTCCATCGGGAAAAGGTTATTCAGCGAAGATAGTACTTCTTGCTCAACACCATAATGCCGGGCTGATAGCAGTGATTCTGAGATCAATGCTTCCAAACCCTTTATCATCACACTGCGACACATCTTGATTGCTGAGGCCATACCCAAAGCTTCATCACAGAAGCGCGTGCCCATGAAGCCAAGCGCCTGACCAATCTCAACAAATTCACGAGCGTGAGGACCTCCCAACAGAATCGGAGACTTGCTGCGCAGCGGATGAATCGGTGACATCACCGCGGCTTCCACATAGCGACCACCTGCTTCTTCAATCAAAGCAGCCACACTCTGCTTAGTTCCTGGAGCCACTGAGTTAAGATCCAGGAACCATGATCCTGCTGGTAGAACAGAAGCTACTGCCTGGGCTGCCTTCAGATCCTGGGCAGCCGTCACGGCACTGATCACCAACTCAGCCTGAGCCACCGCGTCTGCGGCATGCTGATAGACCACCACCTGAGGACAGATCTGTAGATTATTGCTCGCTGGACTCTTTTTCTCGCTAAAGAGGCGATCGAAAGCAGTCAGTTGAACACTTGGGAAGGCACTTAAATCCTCGGCAAGGGTTCGCCCGACTTCTCCGAAACCCAACAAACAAATATTTTGAATCGGTTTCATTTGCCATCCCAGATCGACTTGGGAATCAGGACTTCTCCACGCATCAAAATCCTGGCTGTACGAAGCAAACCCGCACGCTGAAGAACTACTTCACTGCTGTTTGCTTCGACCTCAAGGCCCACTGTGAAAAAACCGGTTGGGTGTTCCACATCAAGAGTGATCTGCCCATTCTCAGCCTGCAAGCCAGTTATTTGCTGGGCAACAGAGCCTGGCAGGACACAAGCAGAGGCAACACTAACCGCACCCAGAACTCCAATTGCCTCATGAACCCGATGAGGGATGAAAGTCCGAGTGGCAATCACTCCGCCCTGTTGAGCTGGAGCCGCCAGCGACATCTTGGGTACGGTCTTCGTAGTGACATCACCCAAGTTCATCAGTGCACCAGCCTGCAAACGAATGGATTCAACCCTGCTTTTCAATTGAGAATCTGCCTCCAACTCTGCTGGGGATTCATATCCCGTCTTGCCCAAATCCTGGGCTGCAATCAGGACCACGGGCATGCCATTGTCAATGCAGGTCACCATCACGCCGTCAAGCTCATCACAAGCTCGTCCCGTCGGCAACAAAGCTCCACAACTGGAACCAGCTGTATCCAAAAAATTCAGCAACACGGGAGCCGCTGTGCCAGGGACTCCATCGATTCTCGCCTCTCCCTCATAGTTCACTTCTCCACCTGGAGTTTGCACCTGGGTAATTGCAAAATTGGCCGTATTGACCATGTGAATGCGAACTTCGGTGAGATCCCCTTGTGGCTGCAGCAGTCCTTTCTCAAGCGCATAGGGACCAACTGCCGCGAGAATATTACCACAGTTCTGACTGTCAATCACCTCTGCTTTGTCAATGACAACTTGTAGGAACAGGTAGTCGACATCCGCATCAGGGCGTGTTGATTCGGAGATCACTCCAACCTTGCTCGTCAAAGGATGAGCTCCCCCCACCCCATCAATCTGTCGAGCATCTGGGGAACCCATTGCCGCCAGCAACACCTGATCTCGCAGACTCGGTTCAGCGGGCAAATCCTCTGCTAAAAAGATCAACCCCTTGGAAGTGCCTCCCCGCATCAGGCAGGCAGGAATCGCGGTCTGCATTTCAGTTCTGCTCCGAGTACTTGACGTACTTCAACCCCTTCTCAGCCAAACGCTCACGCATCTCGTAGAGATCCAAGCCCAGCATACCCTCCTGCAATTGCTGGCGCTTGTCTTCTTCATCGGCCAGCCTTGATCGTGCTTTTTCAAGAACTTGGATCGCTTCGTCCTGCCGGACGATAACGACTCCGTCATCATCAGCAATGATCAGATCTCCTGGATGAACCAAGGCTCCAGCACACACGAGCGGAGTGTTCACATTTCCCAAGGTCTCTTTGACTGTGCCTTGAGCGGAGATCGCCTTGGACCAAACCGGAAAGTTGATCTCCGTCAGGGTCGCTACATCTCGAACCCCTGCGTCAATCACCAAGCCCAATACCCCACGAGCTTGCAAAGAATTGGCTAGTAAATCGCCAAAATATCCATCCTCACAGAGACTCGTTGGAGCCACCACAAGAATGTCTCCAGCTTGGCACTGTTCCACGGCGACGTGAATCATCCAGTTGTCTCCGGGTGCCACTTGGCAGGTGACAGCAGTGCCAATAATCTTGGTTGGGCGATAGATCGGACGCATGTAAGAAGCCAGTAATCCTTTACGTCCCTGAGCTTCATGGACTGTGGCCACATCTAGTTCCTGAAAGGCTTTCATCAAGGCTTCAGGTGGTCTGGGAATGTCTGTGATGACAACAGGCATTGGAGCTTACTCCATCAAATGGGGAAACACAGAAAACGAAAAATTCAAGCGAGTGAGCAGGCAATGTTTGCTCGTCAAGAATCCACCTGTACCAGAAAGTTCTCAAGCAAATTTCTGGAAAATGTCGGCATGAGTTAAGAGCATAGCTAGGCAGAAAGGGATAATTGGAAAAGAGATCGATCCTCCCAAATCGAGAAATTCAAGAGGATATTGGAGGAAAAAAAATGCTGGAGTCCCAGAACGCTAGGAGACAGTCCAAACGGCAGAAAAGGCAGGGCCTGCGTCAAATTAGGGGGAACAGCATTACGCACTGACTTCGCTGTTGGGCGAGACTTGCCCATTTCCCTGTCCGTTTCGAGCGGCAATCCGATAGTAGTACTTATTGTTTGTCAAACCCGTCACATCGTATGAACAGAATCCTGATGTACAGGAAGTAATGCCTGAGATTGCAGATAAATCTGAATCTGTAGAAGTATCCAGATTGGGATTGGTGAAAGTAATCACATTCGTGGGACCATTGCTTGATTTCTCTGCTTGAAAGATCGTGTAGTCAATCGCTCCATCAACTTCATCCTAGGTTAGTCGAAGAGTTGAACCGCCTTGACCCGAAACATTGATGCTCTCTACCGCCAGAGGCAATGTAGAAAATATTATTAATTTAACTATATGTCATATTTATGCCACATAAAATCTTTTGAGAAGTTAATGAAGTTCCTGCTTGAGGAAAAAGATAGAAAAAAGATTTTACTGAGGGAGAGAACAGCTTAGCCTTTGTGAATTCTAAAATCTGATAAGTTCTTGTAGATTTTGTTTTAAGACCAGTACTTTTGCATACGTTGAGAAAAAAGCGCGCATCTCTCAATCAAAAAGATGATTCCACGTACTACTGTGCTGCTGTTGAAGGGAAAAACCGATGAATAAAATTCAGATTGGTGTTTTTAGTCAGTCTCGGAGATATCAGTGATGTCTATCAATAACCTCCAAAGTTTTGAGTTCATCAACATCCTAACTTGTACCGGCCGGAGAATTGAGAAGACCACAACAAAAGTAGCAAAGTTTGGCATTGAGCGCCCTTATGGCGGTGTAGACGAACTGGTTCGGTCAATAGTATCTCGTCATGGGGCATTTCTACAGAAATCATCTGACATATTGCCTCGGCCGTTGATACTTCTAGACAAAACTCGATAACAATAATTTTGACCAGAAACTAAAGAGTTATCTGAATAACTACTGGTCGTTCCATCATAGATGGGAGTGTCACTAGAAATATTCACATAGAAATCACTACTTGTACCTCGATAAACTCTGTAGTTACCAGTATGGCCTTTTACATCGTTCCAGTCCAGGTTCAACGTGCCACTACCTCCAGAAGTTAAATTTATGTTTTTGGTTGACGGTGCCAAAGATTTTAAGTAAAGATTTTCTACTTCAGAACTATTCATTGTTCTTTTGTAAATTTTTAGCTCATCAATATAACCTTTCCACTGAATTGCCCCAGCCCGATTTCTCCCGATTCGTAGCTTTCTCCAATTATGAACTGCACCAGGTCTAGTTCCCTGAGAAACTCCATCAACAAAGTATTCCGCATGATTATCTGTCTTACCGTGTGTCATGACTAGATGGTACCATTCACCCAAAACCATGATAGGACCATCTACACTACCCGAACCGCTGGTTTTACGTACCCTCCATTTCAGTGAACCATCAGTGTCATAGCTCACCTGAGATAATTCATCCCAATCACCGCCTATTTTTTCACCACTAGCCAAAACTGAAGCATTTCGGATATTATCTTTATCAGCAATTACCCACATTGATGCAGTAAAGTTGTCCTCTATTTCAGTGATGTTATTTAGATTAAAATCTGTATTTTCTAGATAAGTATTTCCATTTAGATAGATAGATTTTCCCATGACGCAGCTATCTGCGTAAGTTACTGATCCTGTCTGCACTGATAAATGATAAGGACTACCTGTTTTTGAGATACTCAGTATATCGTTTGTATTCTCTTCAAAAGGATAGTAAGCAACTAAATCAGGATCATTATCAACAATGTATCCAGATGTAATATCACACATCGGTGCTAGTGGCTGACAAGATACTTCATTACTCAAAGTTTGAACCATTCCACTATTCACTACAGCGACACGATATGAATAAGTGTAATTATCACTCAATCCACCATGGAAATAAGCGTTGGGTGCATCCGTCATTGCTTTTTCGCTGATGTTGGTTACCGAATTGTCTAACTCATCTATTCCTGAAGAGATGTCCCAATAAAGTATGTAACTGTCTACAGGGCCTGCCCCATCGATGGTATAAATGTCTGTCCAAGTCAATTTAACCTGACCAATTTCTACTGCACATGCCAATACTGGGACTGTTAATGTGCTGGTATCGTCATCAACTGTGATCACAGCGACATTTTGACTTCCTAGTATATCGTATTTGGCATCTGCGGTGTCACCGGTATTAATTGCGACCGTAACAGTACTGGTAACATTGCCATCATCAATCAATTCGTTAAGAGCTGTCACTGTTAACGACTTTGCTGTATTCCAGTTCCCCGTTGTAAATGTCAGACTGCTTGGAGATATGCTTGCTTCTGATGGATCATTATGTGTCAGATCAAGAACCACATTGCCTGAGGGCTTTGTATTCAATACCACGGTTACATTCTGAGAAGTAGTTCCTGACTCATTAACTGAGACACCTGTCGTCGATAAGGTAAAGCCTGCGGTATCGTCATCATTAATGACCACTGAGACCTGTTGAGGGGTACCCGCTACAGCACTTTCCCCTCCACTTACAGAAGAAATCTGAATCATCAGGCTTTCATTGTCCTCATCAACACTGTCGTTGACTGGCGCAAAATTGACAGAACCACTTGTACTACCTGCTGTTATTGTAATCGCACCAAGTGCATTGTAGTCTCCAGCTGACGTTGTAACGTTGGTAGTACTTAAGTTAACTGTCGTATCAGTACCAGCTGTACGGTTTTGGGTCGCTGTAATCTGTACAGTTCCACTCTCAGCAACGTTGTTGGCGGCTGCAGACAGCGTCACAATCGGCATTTCCTCATCATCGATCGTCAACACATTGATTGTCTTCAGCCCAACTCCATCGTAGACACTATCGAGGGTGTTTGGCTGATCAATCGCCACACTTGTGGTGCTTGTAACATTATCATCGTCATCACTGTCGTCCCAACCAGTAATCGTCACAGTCTGGCTGACTGTCCAATTGCCTGTCGAGAAGGTCAGACTGCCCGGAGAAACCCGTGCTTCGCTCAAGTCATCCGAAGTGATATCGAACTCAACGGTATTTGTCGGTTCAGTATTCAACACCACGGTGAAGGTCACAGAAGTCCCATTCTCACTGACATCTGCTGTGGTTCGTGAAATAGTGAAGCCAGCACTGTC
>MDTD01136652.1_pt1 | contig 10220 bp, 7 predicted proteins | sample 811221 | NCBI WGS metagenome assembly MDTD01 (sample SAMN05326646, study PRJNA326480) | marine metagenome | isolation source: seawater | place: Pacific Ocean: South West | collected 2011
GAATTATCAAATGAGATTTGTTCTTTAAACCCCAGCGAAGACAAGTTATGTTTTTCAGTTTTAATTAAGTTTAATATAGATTTAAATAAAATCGAATCTACGTGGATTGGTAAAACAATTGTTAACTCTGACAAACGATTTACATATGAAGAAGCCGAAAAATTAATTATTAAACAAAAAACTGGCAAATTCAATAAGGAACTAATAACGCTTAATATTATTGCAAAAAATCTCAGAAAAAAGCGTATTAAAAATGGATCTATTGATTTTGAAAGAAGCGATATTTATTTTGAGCTGGATGCTCAAAATGAGCCCATTAAAGTTATTAAAAAACAAAGCCTGTCATCCCATCGGCTAGTTGAAGAATTTATGTTATTGGCAAATAAAATTATTGCAACTAAATTAAGTGTGCATAAAAACTCCATCTATCGAGTACATGATTTGCCAGATAAAGAAAAGCTAAAAGAAGTTATAATGTACGTAAAAAGTGTAAGCAAATCTAAAGTAGATTTAAATCTAAATCACAAAAAATTACATGTTGAAATTAATGCTTTACTAAATAATAATACTTTGGAAAGTAATAAAGATGCAATAATAAACCTAATACTAAGATCTATGGCAAAAGCTATTTATAGCACAAAAAATATTGGACACTATGGGCTGGGATTTGAAAAATATACACACTTTACATCTCCGATAAGGAGATACGCCGACCTTGTAGTTCATCGATTATTAAATAGTGTCCTTTGTAAGGAAAAAATGTTAGATAATAACCTCGAATCACAATGTTTGCATTTTTCAAATACTGAAAAAAAGTACGTCGATATTGAAAGAAAAACAACTAAATTTGCACAGTTACTTCTTTTGAAAAATTCAACTGGGAATGCCTTCAAGGGAGTGGTTACTGGACTTGTAAAGTGGGGCCTTTATGTAGATATTGAAGATGGGCGTGGTGAGGGGATGGTGTCCTATCGAGAATTAAGCAAAAACGGTTATTATTATAATGATATGAAACATGCATTCATCAATAAAAAAAGTGGAGTTAAATATATGCTTGGACAAGCTTTATCTGTTGAAATTGTATCTATCAACTTGTTTAAGCAAGAAATGGATTTGTCTATAATATGAAAAATACATATATAGAAAGTTATATATTATTGGGTTTTCTGCTACTTTGCGGATGTGCAATTATAGCGCCCCCTAATGGTGGAGAAAAGGACACGTTTCCCCCAAAACTAATAAGCGCAAAGCCTGAAAATAAATCTGTTTTTTTTAATTCAACTAACATAACTCTGAAATTTGACGAATACATTCAATTAAAAAACTCTAATCTAATTCAAATATCTCCGAATTGTGGAGAAAAGCTCAGCATATCACAAAGAGGCAAGCAAATAGAAATAGCTTTGAATTGTTCCCTAGAAAAAAATACGACATATAGTATTAATTTTGGCAACTCAATAATTGACCTTAATGAAGGGAATGAGTTAACAAATTTTAAATATATCTTCTCAACCGGATCAACTCTTGATTCTTTAAGCGTTGAAGGAGAAGTTCATCAGCTATATAATTATAATGACAATCTGGTCGTGCTTATTGCGCTTTATAAAGATACAATATCGAGCACCCCATATTATTATACTTTTTCTGATCCCAATGGGCAATTTGAAATCGAAAATATTAAGAAAGATAATTATATTTTGTATGCCTTCCTAGATGAAAATGGTAGCATGAATTATGATGAGGGTGAACTTAATTCCTTCCCCTGTCCTATTAATCATTTTGATACAATTATTAACCTTGGATTATTCTACAATAGTACTAACAATAAAATTGAAGACGTCCAAAATAAATGTAGAAACTCTATTTCATTTCAACATAATGTATCTCAGGATTCTATTAGGGTGTTAAATTCTGATGGATGGTGGAATAGAAATCCTGAATCATCTATTTTTTGGTTTGATGACAATCCTGGTTCAATTAAATATGATCTTGACGGGCATATTGACTCCATAGAAATATATAAAACAGATTCTACGGAAATGGAATTGAAAATATCTAATAGTATTGACGAGATTACTAAATTACATTCCATCGAAATTATATCCAACACTCCAATAAAAAGTATTAAGGAAAATCTGTTTAATTGGCAGGATAGAGATTTAGCCTTAAAACCTATTATAAAGAACTCGTTTACAATTAAACTGCCAATTGATTTTAGTTTAAAAAATAATACCGAGAAATTAATTCTTCATGATGGGGCGATTTCAGATGTATTTGGCTTTAAAAATGATTCAACAAATTTCAGTTTCGATTTTAATTCTAGTCAATATGGTAAATTAATCATTCGTAATTCTAGCCCGAAAAGAGTAGAGGATAATTATGTGCTTGAAGTATTTCAAAAAAATGAAATCATATATAAACAAGCAATCTCTGATTCTTTAATTGTAAATTTTATAAAGCCTGGAGCATATTCAATTAGATTATTTAATGACCTTAATAATGATTTTTTCTGGACAACAGGTAATGCGAATAAAAAGATGTATCCCGAGCCAATATACATTTATCCTGAAGTTATTGAAATAAAGTCTAACTGGGAAATTGATGTTGAGATAAGGCTCGAAAAAAACATATATTAAAAATAATATATGTTTTTGTGTTCATTGCAATCTCATAATTAGTTTAAATTATGTTGTTTTATATTTTTTTCTAATTTAAATTAGCCTTGTTAATTAAGATCAAAATTATAATGCAATCATCAATTATTAAAAAAGTATTAATGGCCTTATCAGGCATTTTTTTAATGATTTTTTTAATACAACACCTTTCTATAAATCTAACTTCCTTGATTCCTGATGACGGAAAAACATTTAATAAAATATCTCATTTTATGGGATATAACCCAATTGTACAATTCATTTTACAACCCATTCTTATCTTTGGTGTTATTTTCCACTTTGCAATGGGCCTAATTCTAGAATATGAAAACAGGCGCGCTAGAAAGCAAAAATATGCCTATTATAACACGAAAAGTTCCTGGATTTCAAGAAATATGATAATTACTGGCCTAGTTATACTTTCATTTCTTATGCTACATTTTTATGATTTCTGGATTCCAGAAATTCAATATAAATATATTGACCAAGAAGTTCACAATTCTTCCAAGTATTTTCATGAACTACAAGAAAAGTTTCATGGACAAACTATACGCACTATTCTTTACTGTGTTTCTTTCATATTGCTTGGTCTTCACTTAAACCATGGTCTTTCTTCATCTGCACAGTCAGTGGGTGCTGTTAAAAAACAAAATAAACGTATTCGATTATTCGCAAACATCTATTCTTTTTCAATTTCCTCTGGATTTATAATAGTCGCTTTGTATCATTATTTTGCTTAAATCAGGTTAAGTACTTACAGGTTGTATTTTGTGGTCTTATTTAGAATTGGTCAAAATAAGACAATTCTGGACATTTATTCTGTTTTTTGTTTTTATAATAATTTAATAATTAATATATTTGGACTATATTAGACAAGAATGGACAAAAAAGGCCAAATGTTAAGTATAAAAGAGCTCGCTGATATGCTCAATGTGTCGCAAAAAACAATAAGAAGACACATTAATTCAGGGAAAATAAAATCAGTAAAGCTCGGTGGTATTCATAGAATTTCCAGAGAAGAAGTTTCATCGCTTCTTGAAAAAGAAATTATAGATGATCCAATGGCTCAGGATGAGCGCAAAAAATTCCCATTTCCCAATAAAGTTCCAAGCGGAGAACTTAAAAATAAATGGATTAAACATAAGGGTACAATAAATTTAGTTAGCCCTGCTAACAAAAGAAATATTGATGTGATCGTAGTTGGAACAGGACTAGCAGGGGCCTCAGCATCTGCAACTCTTGCTGAGCTTGGATATAATGTAAAAGCTTTTTGCTTTCAGGATTCTCCGAGAAGGGCTCACTCCATAGCTGCTCAGGGAGGTATTAACGCCTCAAAAAATTATCAGGGGGACGGCGATTCAGATTACAGACTTTTCTATGACACCATAAAGGGTGGGGATTATAGATCTAGAGAGGGAAATGTTTATCGTTTAGCAGAGGTGTCAGCAAATATAATTGATCAGTGCGTTGCCCAAGGTGTTCCTTTTGCGAGAGATTATGGAGGGCTTCTGGACAATAGATCTTTTGGGGGGGTCTTGGTGTCAAGAACATTTTATGCTAAAGGTCAAACGGGACAACAACTTCTGCTTGGTGCATACTCGGCGCTAAACCGTCAAATAAACAGGGGCAAAGTTGAAATGTTCTCTCGTCATGAGATGATGGACCTAGTTATTAAAGATGGAAAGGCACGAGGTATTATTTCACGAAATCTCATCAACGGAAAAATAGAGCGACATGGGGCTCATGCGGTTGTTATCGCAAGCGGCGGCTATGGAAATGTTTTTTATCTTTCAACAAATGCTATGGGAAGCAATGTAACTGCAAGCTGGAAGGTTTATAAAAAGGGGGCTTTTTTTGCTAACCCCTGCTTTACTCAAATTCACCCAACCTGCATACCTGTTTCTGGTGATCACCAATCTAAGCTTACATTAATGTCCGAGTCTTTACGTAATGATGGGAGAATCTGGGTTCCGAAAATTAAAGAAGATGCTGAAAAAATCAGACAAAAACTTCTCAAACCAACTGAAATTCCTGAAGAAAACAGAGACTATTACTTAGAAAGAAGATACCCTGCCTTTGGTAATCTCGTGCCCAGAGACGTTGCTTCAAGGGCCGCAAAAGAACGTTGTGATGCAGGGTATGGAGTAAATAAAACCGGTCAAGCTGTGTATTTAGACTTTTCAGCCGCCATAGAAAGATATGGTAAAGAGAAAGCAATATCTTCGGGACAAGATAAAAACAACCCTGAACTAGTTAATAAACTTGGAAAAGAAATTATCAAAGCTAAATATGGAAACTTATTTCAAATGTATGAGAAAATAGTTGATGAAAACCCGTATGAAACTCCCATGCAAATTTTTCCAGCAGTTCACTACACCATGGGTGGAGTATGGGTAGATTATAACCTGATGACCACAATACCAGGCTGCTTTGCAATTGGTGAAGCAAATTTTTCAGACCATGGTGCGAACAGGTTAGGCGCATCTGCGCTTATGCAAGGCTTAGCTGACGGGTATTTTGTTTTGCCATATACTATCGGTGACTACCTGTCAAATGATATAAAAACTGGAAAAATAAATACAAATACTAAAGAATTTGATGAGGCAGAATTAAGTGTCAAAACATTCATTGAAAAAATTATGCTCAATAAAAGTGGCAAGTCTGTCGACTACTATCACAGGAAGCTTGGCAAAATAATGTGGAACAAATGTGGCATGTCAAGAAATGCTAAAGACTTGAAGTCTGCAATTAAAGAAATACGAAAATTGCGACATGAGTTTTATAGTGGTGTTTTTGTGCCTGGCAAATCTAACAGCTATAATGAAGAGCTTGCCAAAGCGGGCCGTGTGTCCGATTTTTTAGAGCTCGGAGAGCTCTTTGCAATAGACGCATTAGAAAGAAACGAATCATGTGGCGGACATTTCCGAGAAGAATATCAAACCCCGGAGGGAGAAGCCCTTAGAAATGACGAAGAATTTACATTTGTTTCTTGTTGGGAGCATATGGGTGAAAATAATAAGCCAAGGTTAAATAAAGAAGAACTTAAGTTCGAGTCTGTTGAATTAAAATCAAGAAGCTATAAATAATATGGATTTAATGCTGAAAATATGGCGCCAAGCAAGTAAGACTGAAAAAGGCTCTATGGTAAATTATAAGGTTAAAAATGTAGAGCCTGACATGTCTTTTTTAGAAATGTTAGATATATTAAATCAAGAGCTTATTGAAAATGGTAAAGAGCCAGTGGCCTTTGATCATGATTGTAGAGAAGGGATTTGTGGAATGTGTTCTTTGGTGATTAATGGCTCGCCTCACGGACCTGATGGCGGAACTACTACTTGCCAGCTTCATATGAGAAGATTTAAATCCGGTGATACAATCTATATTGAGCCTTTTAGGGGGACTGCTTTTCCTGTTGTTAAAGATCTTGTTGTTGATAGATCAGCCTTTGACAGAATACAACAATCGGGGGGCTATGTGTCTGTAAATACATCTGGAAATACCGTTGATGCAAATGCTATTCCAATACCTAAGCCTGACGCGGATGAAGCTTTTAGCGCTGCCGCCTGTATAGGCTGTGGAGCATGTGTTGCTGCATGCAAAAATTCATCAGCTATGTTGTTTGTGGGCGCAAAAGTTTCGCAATATTCTAAACTTCCCCAGGGCAAAGTTGAGGCAAAAGAACGTGTGGTTAATATGGTGAAACAAATGGATAAAGAAGGTTTTGGAAACTGCACTAATACGGGGGCCTGCGAAGCACACTGCCCAAAAGGAATATCGCTTGATAATATTTTAAATTTAAACAGAGAGTATTTAAAGGCGAAGGTAATTAAATAAAGTTTTGTCAAATAATTAATAAATTCATGAGATATAATCCTCTCCCCTCTAGACTATTTAAAGATAATCGAAAAAGACTTTTTGATAAAATTCCCGACAATTCTGTGGTAATTTTAAATTCAAACGACTTAATGCCAAAAAATGCAGATCAATTAATGCCTTTTACACAAAATAGTGATTTATATTATTTGTCCGGTATTGACCAAGAAGAAACTATTTTAGTTTTAATCAAAGAAAAAGAGTCGCTTGAAGAGTTTTTATTTATTAGGGAAACCAATGAAACAATAAAAATATGGGAAGGTGAAAAATTATCAAAAGAACAGGCCAAAAAACAATCTGGAATACACGAGGTTTGGTGGACCAAGGACTTTAACAGCAAAATTAATGCAATTATACCAAATTTGAAAAACATATACCTAAACAGCAATGAACACCCCAGGGCTGATGTCGTTGTCGAGTCTAGAGATGCTCGCTTCAAAAAATTGATAAAAAAACAATACCCCTCTCATAATTTCAAAAAAATATCCTCTATTTTATATGGCCTAAGATCTATAAAAAGTGATCCTGAAATAGAGGCTATACAGATCGCATGCGACATTACAAACAAGGGTGTTGATAGAGTGCTCTCTAAATTAAGGCCTGGTGTTTATGAGTATGAAATAGAGGCCGAAATTATTCATGAATTTTTAACTAATCGGGCAACTGGTTTTGCTTATGAGCCCATTATAGCATCCGGACCTAACGCCTGCATATTGCACTATAATACAAATAATGCTATATGTAAAGATGGGGATGTTGTTCTAATGGATTTTGGTGCAGAGTATGCAAATTATTCCTCCGACTTAACAAGATGCTTCCCTGTTAATGGTAAATTTACAAAAAGACAAAAAGAAGTGTATAATAGTGTTTTAAGAGTTATGAATGGTGCAAAAAAACTATTAAAACCAGGTGTGTTTTTACTCGATTATGAAAAAGATGTAGGCAAATTAATGGAAAAAGAGCTTGTAGACCTTGGCCTAATTTCCATGAAAGATATTAGGAATCAAAAAGAAACCCCTGCATATAAAAAGTATTACATGCACGGCACTTCTCATCATCTTGGACTTGATGTTCATGATGTGTCTGACCCAGAAAAACCACTATCAAAAAACATGGTTCTAACCTGTGAGCCAGGAATATATATCCCTGAGGAAGGCCTGGGAATTAGGCTTGAAAATGATATTCTAATCACAGAAACCGACAACATAGACTTAATGAAAGGCATCCCTATAGAGCCTGAAGAAATTGAGCAACTAATAAATATATAGTTTTTTATATATTTTTGTTTTTTTTGTTTAAAAACGAATCCCATCCGTCTTTTAAGAGGTTTATTTCTTCGCCCGAATCTCCAACTAAATATATGTTTTTGTCAGATGTAATGTGACCTATTGGCGTCAATGACGAACTTCCCTTTATCTTTTCATAATCTTCTTGTGAAATCGTAATAAGAAGCTCATAGTCTTCTCCGCCGTGCAAAGCACAAATAGTTGGATTAATCTTAAATTCATCTGAGACTATTTTAGATTCTTTTGAAACGGGTATTTTGTTTTCAAATATTTTAGCGCCCACGTTGGACGAATTGCAAATATGCAAAACCTCCGAACTTAAACCATCTGAAAGATCTATCATAGAGGATGGTTTTATTTTTAGTTCTTTTAATAACGTAACTACATCTGTTCTTGGTTCTGGTTTAAGTTGTTTTTCTAAGACATGCTCGTACTTATCAAGAAATGGCTGACTGTTTTCATTTTTTTTAAAAATTGCCTTTTCTCTCTCTAGAATCTGAAGACCTAGATACGCCGCTCCTAGCTTTCCCGAGACAAGTAGCAAATCGTTTGCTTTCGCTCCATTTCTATATGTGATACTTTTCTTTTTTGCCTCGCCAAAAATACTAATACTAATAACAAGCCCTGTTGAACTGCTCGTTGTGTCTCCCCCTACTATATCTATTTTGTAGTTTTTACAAGCAAGCTTGACGCCTTCATATAACTCCTCTATGTGTTCTATACTATACTTATTCGGTATACCTAAAGAAACTAGTATGTGTGTGGCCTGACCATTCATGGCGCAGATATCGGATATATTTACAACTACTGACTTATAGCCCAAATGTTTTAGCGGGGTGTAGGTGGGATCAAAATGAACACCCTCTATAAGCATGTCTGTGCTAATTAATTGTTCTGACTTTGAAGGTGGGCACAAAACGGCTGCGTCGTCTCCTATTCCTTTTTGAGTAGACGAGCTATGTGTTTTGATGTTTTTAGTAAGTTTCTCTATAAGGCCAAATTCTCCTAAGGTGGATATCGGCGTGAATGATTTTTTTGTCATGCGTTTTTGACTTTAAATTTCACATGAATGTATTAAATTTAATTTTATCTTCAATCTTGATTATGATTAATCCAAATAATCTAACTAAATTTACAGTACAAATTATGGTAACTATATCTGAAAATGCTAAAAATGAACTTCTCGCTTTAATGAAAGCCGAAAAAGATGTAAACAAATATGTCCGAGTAGGCGTTTCATCGGGTGGCTGTTCGGGCCTTTCATATAACTTGGATTTTGATTCTAAAAAATTAGAAACCGATAAAGTTTTTGAAAACAATGGAATCACACTGCTAGTAGATGAAAAAAGTTATCTATACTTAATGGGTACCACTTTAAACTACTCCGGAGGCCTTAATGGTAAGGGTTTTGTTTTTGAGAATCCAAATGCATCTAGGACTTGTGGCTGCGGAGAAAGTTTTGCTTTATAATTTAAAAATTAATTTAGAACATTGAGTGACGAGAAGAAAATAATAAAAGATGTTACGGAGCGAAAATATAAATATGGCTTTGTATCAAAATTACAATCTGACACCATTGAAAAGGGTCTTAACGAGGATGTTATAAAAATAATATCTAAAAAAAAGAAAGAGCCCCTTTGGATGCTTGAAAAAAGATTAAAGGCATTTGATGTTTTAAAAAAACTTAAGCAACCAAAATGGGCAAAGCTTGATTTGAAAGAATTAAACCTGCAAGACATAATTTATTATTCTGCTCCAAAAAAAAAGACATCTTTGAAAAGCTTAGAAGAAGCGGATCCTGAATTAATAAAAACATTTAATAAGCTTGGTATTTCAATTGAAGAACAAAAAAGACTAACCGGTGTTGCGGTAGATGTCGTTATCGATAGTGTCTCTGTTTCAACTTCATTTAAAGACAATTTGGCTAAGCTTGGAATTATTTTTTGCTCCATGTCTGAAGCGATTTGCAAGCACGGGGACTTGGTGAAAAAGTACCTTGGTTCTGTTGTGCCAGCAAAAGATAATTATTTTGCTGCTTTAAACTCTGCTGTCTTTAGTGATGGCTCATTTTGCTTTATTCCTAAAGGTGTTCGTTGCCCTATGGAATTATCGACATATTTTAGAATTAATGAGGCTGGAACCGGGCAATTTGAAAGAACATTAATTATAGCAGAAGAAGGGAGCTTTGTTAGTTATTTAGAGGGCTGTACTGCGCCCCAAAGAGACGAAAACCAATTGCATGCTGCTATTGTTGAATTGGTTGCATTAGATTCTGCTGAAATTAAATACTCAACTGTTCAAAACTGGTACCCTGGAGACTCTGATGGAAATGGTGGTGTTTATAATTTTGTTACAAAAAGGGGTATTGCTCATGAAAACGCCAAGATTTCTTGGACTCAAGTAGAAA
>MDTD01022535.1_pt1 | contig 10219 bp, 11 predicted proteins | sample 811221 | NCBI WGS metagenome assembly MDTD01 (sample SAMN05326646, study PRJNA326480) | marine metagenome | isolation source: seawater | place: Pacific Ocean: South West | collected 2011
ACATAAAATTCTATTTTTATCAGGTTTTCCAACTGAATAAAAATATCTTCTAGCTACTTTTATTGCTGCCTCTGTAGCCTCTGCCCCACTATTTTGAAATATTACAAAATCTGCAAATGTTTTTTGGCATAATTTTTTAGCTAACTTTTCTCCCTCTGGAATTTGAAAAGCATTTGAAACATGCCACAGCTTTTTCGATTGATTGTTGATTGTATTAATTAATTTAGGATGTGCGTGTCCTAGAGAGTTTACGGCAATACCTTGAACAAAATCTAGATACTTTTTATTTTCCGTAGAATATAAGTAACTTCCCTTTCCATACTTAAAGGAAATTTTTTTTCTATTATAATTCTTTGCTAAATAGCTCATCTATTTCTATTAATAAAAATATTAAAAACTTTTTATAAATAATAAAATTTAATACAAGTGAGGATTGAATATTTGTCATTCTTAATTGAGTTTATTGTTGATAAGTAAGAATAATCACTTGTTAAATTAAAATTTATATCAGTATATAGTATTCTTATTAATAACTAACACATTATATAGATATTACAATTTTATGAGTTTATGGACTGAAGAACGTGTCAAAAAGTTACGTGAACTATGGGGTAAAGGAAATACAGCCAGTCAAATTGCAGAAATTATTGGCGGGATAAGTCGTAACGCAGTTATTGGAAAAGCTCATCGTCTAAACCTTTCCGCTAAAATAAAAACCAGACAACCATCTACTAATAATAATTTCAAATCTAATAATGAAGAGTTTAAAATAAAATCACGAAAAAGTACGAGAAATAGATTTAAATCTTTAATTATTGAGAAAGATTTTGAACCTGAAAATCCGAAACAACTTGAGGAGCTGGATGAAAATTCATGTAAATGGCCAATAGGGCACCCGAATGAAAAATCTTTTTATTTTTGTGGAAGATCATCGTTAAAAGATTTTTCATACTGTAAGCTTCATTTATTATATGCTTATCAGCCAAAAGGTAAGAAGGAAGAAAGCAATGATAAAGAAGAAGTTCAAAATTACATAAATAAAAAGGTACAAACTGGATAAAAATTTATTTTTCTTCTTTTACATTTTTAGATATATATTTTTCTGTTGAGAATTCTCCTCCGTCACACCACATAAAAGAATATTTTTTTACCTCATCTTTGAAAAATAATTTACTTGGCATTCCTATATCAGAATTGGTTTTATATTTTCCAGATGTAATGTTGTCATATTTCAAAAGTATCAATTGATCTTCAGTCAATAATGGTTTTGGAAATAACTGAAAAAATTTTGCAGAAAATTTTGCTAAAAATAATGGCATGGGTAGTAATAATCTTTTCTTTTTAATTAAGTCTAAAAGTATTTGCAAAATTTCTTTAAAACTCAAAATCTCTGGTCCAACACACTCTATGATTTGTGTATCAATTTTATTAAATAATACATGATTGATAACATTACTTAAATCTGTTGCATGTATTGGCATGAACTTTGTTTTTCCTGAGTAATAGAGAGGGAAAAAAGGTAATCTTCGTAATAGAGTCATAAATAAAGTGCTGAAGTTATCAGAATTAGAAAAAACGACAGAAGGTCTTAAAATTGTAGTTTTGGGAAAATTATTTAATATTTTATTTTCTCCTTGAAGTTTTGAAATAGCATATTGTGAGTCAATAGCATCATTTATACCTAGAGCAGAAACGTGAACAAAGTGTTCCAAATTATGTTTCTTGCAAAGTTTAGCTAAAAGTGTCGGGAATATGGTGTGAATATTTTTAAATGAATTTACACCTCCTTTTTCATACAATATTCCAATTAAATTAATACAATAATTAGCTTCACTAAATAATTTTTCAATTTTTTTTTCCTCAAAAATTTTTACTTCTTTGATATCAATAAATCCTGCGTTACCTTGAGTTTTTATTTTTAAACTTTTTTGGTGGATATTTCTTGTTACAACTGTAACTTTAATGTTGTTTTTCGTAAGTTTTCTTATTAAGAAACTTCCGATTTGACCACTCCCACCAAATATTAGACAATTTTTTGCTTTCATATATAAACATCTACAAAATAGTTATGAATATTAAACTTCACAAAAATGATTTACCAGATGATTTAGAATTAGGCAATTTAATAGCAGTAGATGGTGAATTTATGGGTCTTAATATCAGGCGTGATCCATTATGCTTAATTCAAGTTTCCTCTGGAAATTCTGATGCACACATAGTTCAATTAAATAGAGAAAACTACGAAGCTCCTAATTTAGTGAAAATTTTGAAAAATGAAAAAATAGCAAAAATTTTTCATTATGGGAGGGCTGATTTAGCTTATATTAAGTATTATTTAAAAACTGAGACGAATAATATACTGGATACTAAAATTGCCTCAAAATTATCTAGATCTTATTCAGATAATCACTCATTAAAAACTTTGATTAAAGAATTTATTAATATTGACATAAGTAAACAATTTCAAAACTCTGATTTTGGAGGAGAATTAACACCGGCACAATTAAAATATTGTGCGAATGATGTTATATATTTACATAAAATTCATGATGAATTAAACAAGATCCTTGTTAGAGAAAGTAGAATTGAATTGTATAATCAATGTTTAAAGTTTTTAAAAACGAGAGTTGAATTAGACCTTGCATTATTTAAAGACGATATCTGGGCACATTAGTGAAAAAAATTGACTACAAAAATATTGCTAAAAACGTAATTAATTTAGAAATTAAAGCTCTTCAAAAATTAAAAAAATCTATTAATCAAAATTTTAGTAAAGCTGTTGATGCGATAGTTAATTGTCAATCAAAAGTTATTTTATGTGGAGTTGGTAAAAGTGGCATAATAGCAAACAAGATATCAGCTACGTTGTCCTCGATTGGGACGCCCTCATTTTCACTCTCGGCTAACGACTGTTCTCATGGAGATATGGGAAGTATAACAAAAAAAGATGTTTTGATTTTAATAAGTTATTCTGGAAATTCTATAGAGCTTAGAAATATAATTAATTACGCAAATAGAAATAAGATATTACTAATTGGAATTACATCTAAAATAAATTCTGAACTTTATAAAAATTGTGACATAGGACTGATAACTCCTGAAGTGAAAGAGGCTGGATTAGATATGGTTCCAACTTCAAGTACTGTTAATCAGTTAGGTATAGGAGATGCTTTAGCAATTTCAACGTTAAAAAGAAAAAAAATTAATAACTTAGATTTTAAAAAATTTCATCCATCTGGAAGTTTAGGTGAAAAACTAAAAACAGTTGAAGATCTAATGTTAACAAAAAATAAAATACCATTTATAAATGAAAATATACCAATGACAAAAGCATTGAGAATAATGACCGAAAAAAAATTAGGAACTTTAATAGCTATAAATAAAAAAAAAATTACGACAGGTATTATTACTGATGGTCAGATTAGAAAACTAAATTCTAAAAATGTTATGATGAATTTGCTAAAAGTAAAAGATGTAATGACAAAAAATCCAATAAAAGTTGAAAAAAATACACTCGCTACAAAGGCTCTTTCAATTATGAATGAAAAAAAAATTACAAGTTTATGTGTTTACAATCAAAATAAGAAATCAATTACTATAGGGATTGTGCATGTTCATAATATTTTAAATAAAAAAATTTATTAAATGATAAAAAAAAATTTAATTCAATTTATCCTAATAATTTTTCTTATAATTCTATGTATTTTTTTTTACCAAAAATATATGACTTCAACTATTTCAAGCAAAAAAATAGTAGATGAAAAAATTAATACTCAAAAAACCAAAAAAGAGTTTATTGAAGATAAAAATAAAGAAAACACTAATTTGATTGAGAATTTAAGGTATACTTCTAATGATTTATTTGGAAATACATATATTATATATGCTAAATCTGCTCAAGTGGAAGAAGATCAAGTCAATCAAGTTAAGCTTTTTGAGGTAATCGCCAAAATTATACAAAAGGATGATAATATAATCTATATAAACTCAAATTTTGCTGATTATAACAAAGTTAACAATAACACTACATTTAAAGATAATGTTAATGTCAAATATGGCGATCAATCAATTGATGCGGAAACTATAAATCTAAATTTCTCAAGAAATATAATTAAAATAGAAGAAGATGTTTATTATAAAAATAATAATGCTAAGATAAATGCGGATAAAATTGAAATTAACATTCAAACTAAAAAATTAAAAATTTCAATGAATAATCAAGAAGATGATGTCGAAATTTTTGCGAAATATTGATTATGTCAGTTGTTAAAAAATTTAGAATTAAAAATTTTAAAAAAAAGAAAGAGCTTTTAAGGCTTGAGAAAATATCTTTACATTTTGGTAAAAGGAAAATTTTAGAAAATTTGACCTTTAATCTAAATCAGGGTGAAATTTTAGGTCTATTGGGACCTAATGGAGTAGGTAAATCAACAATATTTAACATTATTATTGGTCTGCTTAAACCAAATTATGGATCTATTTTTATTGAAGGCAAAAATGTGATCGATGAAACAATTTTTAATAGAACAAAAAAATATAAGATCGGATATGTGCCACAACATGGAGGTTATTTTCATGATCTTACACTAAGAGAAAATCTTAAAGCGATTAGTGAAATAGTGATTGAAAATAAAAAATTGAGAGATGAAAAGATAAATTTATTGATCTCTAAATTTGAACTTGAAGCTCTTCAAAATATAAAAGCTGAATTTTTATCTGGTGGACAAAAAAAACGCTTAGTTATCTCTTTAGCCCTAATGAGTGATCCAAAAATTTTGTTGTTAGATGAGCCCTTTGCTGCCTTAGATATAATGACAATAAAAAATCTTCAGCAAATAATTGTTGATTTACAGATGCATAATAATATCTCTATTATTTTGTGTGACCATCAGGCTAGGGACTTATTATCATGTGTAGATTTGGCTATAGTTTTATCAAACGGAAAAGTAATCGCAAAAGATACTCCTAATAATTTAATTAGGAATATTGACGCTCAAAATGCATATTTTGGAGATTCTTTTAAAATAAATTAATATTTCAAAAAAATGCATTTGACAAAAATAAAAAATAAAATTCAAAAATTTAATAAAATTCTAACAATAGAGGGGGATAAAAGCTTATCTATAAGATGGGCTCTTATTGCTTCTCAATCAAAATACAAATCTAAATCAGTAAACTTATTACTATCAGAAGATGTAATTAACACTTTAAAATGTCTACAAAAACTTGGGGTAAAAATAAAGATATCAAAAAATTTTTGTGAAATAAATGGTGTTGGCTTAAATGGATTTAAGTATAAAGAAAATTTAGTTTTAAATTCTGGAAATTCAGGCACTTTAGGAAGACTTTTAATGGGTCTTCTAATTCACTCAAAAAATGTAATTAAATTAAAAGGTGACAAGAGTTTATCAAAAAGAGACTTTCTTAGAATCATTGAACCTTTAAAAAAATTTGGAGCAAAAATTAAAAGTAAATCAGGTAAACTTCCATTGACGATAAATGGGACCAGTAATCCTAGTCCAATAGTCTTTAATGAGACAAGAGGATCTGCTCAAGTAAAAAGTTCTATAATGCTTGCCGCATTGAATACAAATGGAGAAACAATAATCAAAGCAAAAAAATCAAGAAATCATAGTGAACTTCTTTTTAAACATTTAAGGTTACCTATAAAAGTTCAAAGAGAAAAAAATTATGACATTATTAAAGTTAAAGGGAAAAAAAAAATACCAGCATTAAACTACAGAATACCATCAGATATAAGTTCGTGTGCTTTTTTTATAGTTCTTACTATCTTGTCAGAAAATTCTAAGTTGAAAATCAGAAATGTTAACATAAATCCATCAAGAATAGGTATTTTACATATTCTTAAAATGATGGGTGTTAAAATAAAGAAAACAAATCTAAAAGAGTATAAAGGTGAAAAAATTGCAGATCTAATTATTAAAAGTACAAAAAGAATTAAAGCTATTAATTGTCCTTCGAAACTTAATAGTTCTGCAATAGATGAATTTTTATTGATATTTCTTGTTGCGGCTAAAGCAAAAGGAGTTTCTTATTTTAAGGACTTATCTGAATTAAATGAGAAAGAGAGCCCTAGATTAAAATGGGGTTCTAAGATACTCAACAAGATGGGAGTTAAAAATGTTTTAACAAATAAAAGTATAAAGATTTATGGAAATCCTAATTTAGAAATAAAAAAAAAAATAGTAATTAAGAATTTTCTTAAAGATCACAGAGTTTTTATGACCTCTGCTGTTGCGGCATTAGTTTTCGGAGGTAAATGGTCCATAGCTAATAAAGACGCTATAAATACATCTTTCCCGACCTTTTTAAAAAAAATTAAGTATTTAGGTGCAAAAATAAACTAAATATCCTGTTGATCTTATGTATAAATTTATCTAAAAGTGCGATGTTTTTTTAAAAATTTAACAAAAATGAATTCATATTAATGGAAGTATATAAAGATTTATCGAACCCAGCATCTAAAGAATTTGAAAATTTATTAAATAATCAACTTTCAAAAATTACTATCGAAGAAGGTAAAATCATTGAGGGTAAAGTTAATAAAATTACTGAGAAATATATTTTCCTTTATATACCAAACTTAAAATCAGAGCCAGTTTTGGATATTAATGAATTAAAAACAATGGGATTAAGCGAAAAAATCAAAATTGGTGAGACAATTCCAGTTTTATTAGAAAAGATAGAAGATAGAAATGGTGATGTAGTTGTGTCTGCAAGTAAAGCTCAAAAAATTAAAGGATGGGATAAATTAGTTGAGGCTTACGAGAAGAAAGAGCCAATCATGGGAAAGATAGTTTCTAAATGTAAAGGTGGCTGTATAGTTGAACATTTGGACACGGGTTCATTAATGTTTTTACCTGGATCTCAAATAAGTGATAAGCCATTAAAAGATATAAGTCATTTAATAAATGAACCACAAAAATTTGCCTTGATAAAATTAGATAAGATCAGGGGCAATGCATGTGTTTCCAGAAAAGAAATAATTTCATCATTTAAAAAAGAGGATAAGGCTAAAATTATTGAGAAGTATAAGATAGGTGATGTAATTAAAAACGCGGAGGTGAAAGGTTATAGTTCATTTGGTTGTTTTTTTAATGTTAATAATGAACTAGATGTTTTAGTTCATCTACAAGAAATTTCATACAGTAGAGTAAATCACCCTGATGAAGTTTTTAATATTGGTGAGAAGCATGATCTAAAAGTTATAAGTATCGATAAAGAAAAATTACAAATTGGTTGTTCAATAAAACAATTATCACCAGATCCCTTTGAGCATGTTGAGAATTACGAGTTAAATAAAGTTTATAAAGCTAAAGTTGTTAAAATTATAGATTTTGGAGCATTTTGCGAATTAGAACCAGGTTTAACTACTTTACTTCATTCGAGCGAACTTAGTTGGACAAAAAAAAATATGTCTGCAAAAAAAATGTTTAAAGTAGGAGATGAAATAGACTGCGTGATAACTGAAATTGATAAAGAAAAAAGAAGAATTGCAATTTCATACAAACTTACTAAAGAAAATCCTTTTGAGGTTTTTGAGAAGAAATATCCAGTTGGAACAATAATTGAAACACAAGTAGTTAATAAAAACGAATATTCATTATTTGTAAGTGTAAAAGATTTAGATTTAGATGCATTCTTGCACTGCAATGACCTTACTTATTTAAACAATGGAGAAGAAGAACTAAAAAAATATAATATTAACGATAAAATTAAAGTTAAAGTTTTAGAGATTAAAAAAGATGACCAAAAAATAAGGGTTGGATTAAGACAAACTCAACCAGATCCATTTGATTGGTTCAAAGACAAAAAAGTTAATCAAGTAATTACAGTTAAAATCATCTCCACAGACAACAAGGGACTTATTGTGAGACCTGAAGGATGTGAGATGGATTTCAATATAAAGAAAAATCAAATTGCAATTAGTTCTGCTGATGCTCGCCCCTCAAGGTTTACTGGAGGTGAAAGAATTGACTGTGCTATATCAGAACTTGATTTTGAAAAAAGGAAAGTGTCTTTAAGTATAAAATTATTAGAAGAAATTCAAAAAAAAGAGGCTTTGGACAAATACGGAGCTGAAGGATCTGGAAAAAATTTACCTTTTACTTCTTTGTCAGAAGATTTAGATAAAAAGAAAAAAAAATAATATTAAGAATTTAAATTGGCTATTGTAAAATCTAAGCTTTTAAAACAACTATCAAAAAACTATCCAAATTTTTTAAAGAAGGATTTAGAAAAACTTACAAACATAATTTTAGATGAAATTAAAAAAACTCTCAAAAGAGGTGAAAGAGTGGAGCTTAGAGGGTTTGGAACGTTTTCAACCCATATTCAAAAATCTAGAATATCTAGAAATCCAAAGACGGGTGAAAAAGTTAATACACCAGAAAAAAAAACAATTCACTTTAAAATGGCAAAAGAAATGTTTAAAAAAATCAATAATGAAAAAGAATAAGATTTTTGTAGCATGTGATACTGTTAATATTTCAAAAGTTAGAGAAATTATTAGAAATACAAAAAATTCTAAACTAAAAGTCGGTTATAAATTTGGATTAGAATTTCTTAATTCAAAAAATGGGAGAAATTTTTTATCTAGATTAAAAAATGAAATTACCTTTGCTGATCTAAAGCTGCATGATATTCCAAACACTTGTGTATCAACAATTAAAGCAATTAAAGATTTAAAAATAAATTATCTAACTATTCATATAAGTTCTGGATTAAATGCTTTAAAAAGTGCAAAAAAAAATGCAAATAAAACAAAGTTAATTGGTGTAACAATTTTAACCTCTTTAGATGATAAAGCTTTAAAAGAAATTGGTTTCAACATGAATGTAAAAAAAATAGTGACACATCAAGCAAGGTTGGCTTCGAAAGCCAAACTGGATGCTATAGTTTGCAGCGCTAAAGAAGTAAAACTTGTTAAAAAAGTATTCAAAAAAGAAATTATTACTCCAGGTATCAGAATAAATAAGAAAAATAATAATGACCAAAAAAGAATTTTATCACCTAAACAAGCTTACGATAACGGAAGTGATTGGTTAGTTATAGGCAGACCCATAACAAAAGGTAATATCAAAAAAAATATTCAAAAATTGGTTGATCACTTAAATCAATGATTAAAGGTATAAAAATATGTGGGGTCTCAGATCCTGAGACTTTAAATTATATTTTAAATCACCCCCACCCACCAAATTTTATTGGCTTCATTACCAACTATACAAAAAGTAAAAGATTTGTTGATTATGAAAAACTAGTTAGATTAATTAAGGTTGATAAAAAAAAAGTTAAATTTGTGTCTGTGCTAGTAAATCCTACAAGTGAAATTTTGGAAAAAATTAAAAACTTAAACTTTGATTTTTACCAATTATACGATGTAAATCCAAAAAGGACTATGGAAATAAAAAATAAGTATAAGATAAAAGTCATTTCAGCACTTACAATTTCAAATAAAAAAGATGTGAGTAGATATAAAGATTATTCAGAGATTTCAGACATAATTCTCTTTGACTCTAAAGGTTATCACAAATCTGAAAGCTTCGATCACAACCTACTGGATGAAGTACCTAAAGAATTAACTAAAATGATTGCAGGAAATATTCGAATAGATGATATACCTAATCTTAAAAGAAAAGATTTCATAATTGATTTATCTGGATCAATTGAAAATAGTGAAGGTAAAAAAGATTTAAATAAAATTAATAAATTGCTAAATTTGTTTATAAAAAATGAAACTTAGAAAAAAAATTCCAGTAATTGATCAAGGTAATAAGCTTGGCTTTTGGGGTGGAAAGTTTGGAGGAAATTTTGTACCTGAAACTTTAAAGAAACCAATCGAGGATCTTGAAACTCTTTTTAATAAATTAAAAAAAGATAAAAGTTTTATTAATGAAAGAGATAAATATTTTAAAAATTGGGTTGGCACTCCTACCCGTTTCATTAAATTAGAAAATTTAACAAGATATGTGGGTGGTGCTCAGATTTGGTCAAAGGTTGTGTCAGATGCAAATGGTGGTGCACACAAGATTTATAATGCAACAGTACATTGTTTACTTGCAAAACGTTCAGGTAAAAAAATTATATGTGGAGACACAGGTGCAGGATATGCAGGAAAAATGTTGAGTATGGCAGCTAAAAAGTTTGGTTTAAAATGTAAAATTTTTATGGGAGCAAAAGATATAGAGAGACAACAACC
>MDTD01075524.1_pt1 | contig 10217 bp, 8 predicted proteins | sample 811221 | NCBI WGS metagenome assembly MDTD01 (sample SAMN05326646, study PRJNA326480) | marine metagenome | isolation source: seawater | place: Pacific Ocean: South West | collected 2011
AAAATTAATGGTATTGAGAGAATACGTTATACAACTTCCCATCCAAGAGACATGACTAAAGATTTATTAGACTGTTACAAAGACTCTAAAAAACTGATGCCATTTGTTCATTTACCAATACAATCTGGTTCCAATAAAATATTAAAATTAATGAATAGAAAACATAAAGTTGAAGAATATATTTCTACTTTTAATTATTTAAAAAATATTAATGAAGAAATAGAATTTTCAAGTGATTTTATTATTGGATATCCCGGAGAAGATATAGAGGATTTTGAAAATACATTAAGATTAATTGATAGTATAAGATTTATAAACTCTTTCTCTTTTATTTTTAGCGCAAGACCAGGCACAACTGCTTCAAAACTTAAACCAATTGATTATAAAACTTCAAAGGAGAGACTGTTAATTGTACAAGAAAAATTATTTGGATATCAAAAATTAAAAAATAAATCTTTTGAAAATAAATTTGTCGATGTATTAGTAGAAAATGAAATTGATGGACAAAACAAATTATTTGGTAGAAATATATATATGAATTCAGTAATTTTTGAAGGTAGCAAGAAGTTAATTGGAAAAATTGTTCAAGTTAAAGTAACAAAAACAAATCAAAATACTTTGATTGGTGAATTAAGTGATAAATATAAATTTAAAGCTGCATAAAATTGAATAAAGCTAGTCCAAATCAAAAAAGAAAAATAAACCTTGTTTATTCTGATAATGATAGTTTAAGCCTAATTTTTCAAGACAATGAACTATTGAGGGGGGTAGTTGGTGAATTTAACGAAAATCTAAAAGAACTTGAAAAATTAACTGGAACAAGTTTATATTTTAGAGGCAACTCTATAATTATTAAAAGTAATCAAAAAAATAATGAAATTATCAAAAATGCAATTATGTTTCTTTCTGATCAATTTATTAATAATGGAACGATAGAGAAAAAAGATATATTATCCTCAATAAATAAATTTATGATAAGTGAAAACAGCAATACCGGTCAAAAAATTGAATATATAATTAAGACACCAAAAAAGTCTGTTATCCCAAGATCTGAAAAACAAAAAAAATATGTCAGAGCCTTAAAAGAAAGTGAAATTATAATTTCCACAGGTCCTGCTGGAACTGGTAAAACTTTTTTAGCTGTAGCTGTAGGATTAACAATGTTATTAGAAAAAAAAATTGAGAGAATAATTTTATCTAGACCAGCTGTTGAGGCAGGAGAAAGACTCGGTTTTCTACCTGGAGATATGAGAGAAAAAGTTGACCCTTACTTAAGACCACTTTATGACTCTTTATATGACTTGTTAGATTTCGAAAAAATTCAAAAAAAAATAGAAATCGGTGATATTGAGATTGCACCGCTTGCATTTATGCGGGGTAGAACATTAAAGAATTCTTTCGCGATATTAGATGAGGCTCAAAATGCGACTGACACACAAATTAAAATGTTTTTAACTAGAATTGGTGAAAATTCAAAAATAGTTATAAATGGTGATCCGTCACAAATAGATTTACCAAACAAGTCATTATCAGGCTTAAATAGATCAAAAAAACTCATAGGCCATTTAGATGAAATTTCGGTAGTTGATTTTGATCATTCAGATGTTGTAAGGCACCCCCTAGTTTCTAAAATTGTAAAAGCCTATTCAGATCAAATAGATGATCAAGGCTGAAGTCATAGTTGATAACATAGCATGGGAAAATAAAATTAAAAATATATCTCAATTATTCAATAGAATATTAAAAAATTTACCAAAAAAATATATTTCAAAAAATAAAAAAATATTAATAACAATTTTGCTGTCAAACAATTTGAAAATTAAAAAATTAAATAAAATCTTTCGAAAAAAAAATAAAGCTACAGATATTCTATCTTTTCCAATTAAAAAAAATATAGACAAAAATTTTTTTTATTTAGGAGACATTATTATAAGTTATGAGTTTATGAATAGACCAAAAAAAATAAACTTAAAAGAATTTAAAAAAAAAGTCGCAAAAATATTTATTCATGGATTTTTACATTTAAAAGGATACGACCACAGAAAAAATAGGGATTTTTTTATAATGCAAAAAGAAGAATTAAAACTTTATAATCTGGTAAAAAATAAAATTTGAAAATAATTTTTAAAAAAAAAACACTATCTTATACTTATATCTTTTTTTTAGGTATTTTAAGCTCTTTTAGTCTTCCTCCATATGAAATTTTTTTAATCAATTTTTTTACATTTTCGGCATTGTTTCTTTTTTTCATAAGACAAAAATTTACACTAACTAAAACAGAGTATTTTTTAAATGGATTGACGTTTGGTTATGGTTATTTTATATCTAGCTTATATTGGATAACCATATCTCTTACATTTGATCAAACATTTAAAATATTAATACCAATTGCATTTTTACTTATTCCGCTATTTCTCGCGATTTTTTATGGATTGGCTACATTTTTTTTATTTTTTTTTAAAAAATTTAGCAACATCTCTTTAATTCTTGTTTTTTCTTTAACTTTATCAATTTCAGAATTCTTGAGAGGAAATATTTTGTCAGGTTTTCCATGGAATTTAATATCGTTTTCTTTTTTAGAATTTTTACCATTGTTACAAATACTTTCTTTAATTGGTACATATAGTTTTAATTTATTATGTATCACATTATTTATTCTACCTTCCTTTTTTTATTTAAAAAAAAGTAAGCCGAATGTATATTTTTTATTTTCATTTATATTATTATTAATTTCAGGGATTGTTTATGGTCATCTAAAGCTTGAACAATCAAATAATTATTCTTTTAAAAACAATAATTTCATAATTAAGATAATTTCACCAAAAATCGGGATTCAAAGATTTTTCTATACGGAATATGAAGAGGAAATCATTCAAAGTTTAATTAAATTAAGCAAACCAGATAAAGAGATCAAAACGTTATTTGTCTGGCCAGAGGGTATATTTAATAATACAGAATTGAAAAATTTAAAAAAATATCAAAATATTTTTAATGAAAATTTTAGTAACAAACACTTGATTATATTCGGCATAAACAACATCGTTAATGAAAAAACTTTCAATTCAATGGTTGTAGTAAATAACAATTTAGATCTAATAGAAGTCTACAACAAAAATAATTTAGTTCCTTTTGGAGAATTTCTGCCTTTTGAAAAAATTTTAAAAAATTTAGGAATGAAAACTATTACAAATTTTTATAATTCGTACTCACCCGGTAAAAAAAGAAATATCATTAATCTAGAAAATCACAAATTCGATATTAGCTTTTTGCCATTAATTTGTTATGAAATTATATATTCAGGTAAACTTTCGAAAAAAAATAATTATGATTTAATTATTAATATTTCAGAGGATGGATGGTTTGGAAAATCAGTCGGACCATACCAGCACTTTTCTCATTCTATTTTTCGATCAATCGAAGAAGGTAAAAGCATTATTAGATCAACTAATAATGGAACATCAGCTTATATCGATCCGTATGGACAAATTTCCGAAATATTTGAGTCAACTTATGAGGGAGTAATTGAAATTAACCAAATAAAAAACACTAAAAAAACTTTTTTCTCCAAATATGGGAATAATATGTTCTTTTATTTTATCTTTATTTATATTAGCTTAATTTTTTTTTTAAAAACAAATAGGGAAATAAAAATAAAATGAAAAAAGATTATTTGTTCACAAGTGAATCAGTATCAGAGGGACACCCAGATAAAGTTTGTGATAGAATTTCAGACATGGTTGTAGATACCTATTTAAGCATGGAACCTGAGGCAAGGGTAGCATGCGAAACATTAACTACTACTAATAAAGTTGTTTTAGCAGGAGAAACAAGAGGACCAGAAATTAAAAAAGACGAATTAATTTCAAAGGTGAGAGGTTGCATCAAAGATATCGGTTATGATCAGGCAGGTTTTACATACAAGGAAGCAACTAAAATTGAATGTCATTTACATTCTCAATCAGCTGATATAGCTATGGGTGTTGACTCTTCAGGAAATAAAGATGAAGGCGCCGGAGATCAAGGGATAATGTTTGGTTATGCATGTAACGAGACAGATGTGCTTATGCCAGCTCCAATTCATTTTTCGCATAGAATATTAAGACTTATGGCTGAAGATAGAAAATCTGGAAAACTCAAAGGAATAGAACCAGATTCGAAAAGTCAAATCACTATTGAATATAAAGATGGTGCACCAAAGGCTGTAAAATCAGTTGTGATTTCTACACAACATTCTAAAGATGTGAACTTAGCACAAGTAAAAGAATTATGTATGCCTTATATAGAAAAATCTATTCCAAAAAGCTTACTCGGTAGTCTCGATGACAATGAAATATATATCAATCCCACTGGAAATTTTGTAATTGGTGGACCAGATGGCGATAGTGGTTTAACAGGAAGAAAAATAATTGTAGATACATATGGTGGAGCCGCACCTCATGGAGGTGGAGCTTTTTCAGGAAAAGACCCTACTAAAGTTGATAGATCTGCAGCATACGCTTCGAGATACTTAGCAAAAAATATTGTGGCATCAAAAATTGCAGATAAATGTTTGATTCAGTTAGCTTACGCAATAGGAGTATCAAAACCTTTATCTATCTATGTGGATTTGTTCAGTAACGATGAAGAAAAAAATCTTCATGTTGAGAAACTTATTAAAGAAAATTTTGACCTAAGTCCGAGAGGAATTAGAGAGATGCTAGGATTAAATAAACCAATATATGAAAAATCTGCTGCTTATGGACATTTTGGTAGGGAACCAGGCAGTGATGGATCATTTTCGTGGGAAAAAACTGACAAAGCATCAGTATTTCAGAAGTAAATAAGTTGAATATTTATTAAAAATACTTATATTCTCTTTACATTATTGAAATTTCAAAATGGGCTTCGGCCCATTTTTTTTTGGAAAGAACAAATGTTAAATAGAAGAGCTGACAAATTAGAGTTAATTAGAATAGCTGAAGCAGTTGCTTTAGAAAAATCAATAGATAAAGAAGTTATTATAAACTCTATGGAGACGGGAATTGCCAAAGCTGCGAAATCTAAGTTTGGCCAGGAGAACGAAATTGAGGTTCAAATAGATAGAGAAAGTGGCGATATTGGTATTTTTAGAAAACTAGTAATCAGTGAGAATCCAGAAAATCTAAATATTGAAATTAGCTTAGATGATGCTCACAAATTAGGTCAGGAAAATAAAGATAAAAAAATTGGAGATACTATTCTGCAAACTTTGCCTTCTTTTGACTTTGGTCGTATTGCAGCTCAAACTGCAAAACAAGTTATAAGTTTTAATGTGAGAGAAGCTGAAAGAGAAAGGCAATTTAACGATTTTAAAGATAAAAAAGATACTATATTAAGTGGAATTGTCAAAAGACTTGAATTTGGAAATGTTATAGTTGACTTAGGAAGAACAGAGGCAATTATTCAGAAAAATGAGTTGATACCAAGAGAAAATATTAAAGCTGGAGATAGGATAAAAGCATATTGTAGTGATGTGAGAAGAGAGCCAAGAGGTCAACAAATTTTTCTTTCAAGAGCTCATCCTAAATTTATGGAAAAACTTTTTATTCAAGAGGTACCCGAAATATACGATGGCTTAATTGAGATTATTTCCTCTGCACGTGATCCAGGTAGTCGCGCAAAAATTTGCGTTAAAGCTATAGATAATTCGTTAGATCCAGTTGGAGCATGTGTTGGTATGAGAGGTAGTAGAGTCCAAGCCGTTGTAAACGAATTACAAGGAGAAAAAATTGACATTGTAAATTGGTCTGAAGACCCTGCGGTAGTTGTTTCCAACGCATTATCACCTGCAGAAGTTCAGAGAGTAAACGTTGATATTGAAAATAAAAAATTAGATGTAATCCTGACAGAGGAAAATTTAAGTAAAGCAATTGGCCGAAGAGGACAAAATGTAAGACTCGCAACAAAACTGATGAATTATGAAATAAACATTATGACAGACCAAGAAGACTCGGAGAGAAGGCAAACCGAGTTTAAAGAGAAGACAGAAAATTTTGTCAAAAATTTAGAATTAGATGAGACCTTGGGACAATTACTAGTAGCTGAAGGATTTTCCTCGATTGATGATTTAAAGGACTCTTCCTTAGAAAATTTAACTAAAATAGAGGGTATTGAAGAAGATACAGCAAAAGAATTATTAGAGAGAGCGAAAGAATTTTATAAAAAAGATCAAGAGGAAATTTCAAAAAAAATAAAAGAACTTGGTCTAGAAAATAGTTTAATTAATCATGAAGGATTGACACCAGGTATGTTAGTTACATTAGGTGAACAAAAAATACTTACCCTTACTGATTTTGCAGATTTAGCATCGGATGAATTGACTGGTGGATATGATGTTGTAAAAGGTGAAAGAGTGAGAATCAGTGGTTATTTAGAGGATTTTGCTCTTTCCAAAAAAGAGGCAGACGATTTAATTATGTCAGCTAGAAGCAAAATCTACAAAGATTGAAAGATGAGTTATGGACAAAAAGAAAATCAAATTAAAATTATCAGGAAACGTAAAAAAATCCATATCGAGCATTGAAAGAGCTAAAACTCAAAGTAAAAATTCTGTATTTATTGAAAAAAAAAACAAATTTTCAAACAAAAAATCATTTAATTTAAACAAATCAAATTTCAATCCAAAAAGATCCAATATTGAAAAAAAACCACCTTTGTTTGAAAAACCGAATGTTCCCCAAAATGATTATGAAAAAAGAAAACTTGCTGAACAAAGAGCCACAAGAAGATTAAAAGCGGATAATGACAAAAAAGACGTAAAAAGTAAAACATCGATTAAAAGAAGAGAACTTAAATTGACAGTTTCCAGAGCATTGAGTGGTGACGAAGAAGGTAGGGCAAGAAGCTTAGCTTCATTGAAAAGAGCTAAGCAAAAGGAGAATAGAAATATACAAAAAGTGGAAGTCAGAGAAAACTTAAAACCAATTAAAAGAGACGTAAATATTCCTGAGATAATAACAATAAGAGAGTTAGCAAACAGAATGGCAGAACAATCGAGTAATATTATAAAGCACCTTTTAGGAATGGGTGTTACCGCAACAATAAACCACTCAATTGATTCTGATACTGCTGAGTATTTAGTTAAAGAATTTGGACACAATCCTATAAAAGAGCAAAAAGCAGAAGAAATTATAAAGAAAATTAAAGATACTAAACCAGAAAATTTAAAAAGCAGACCTCCAATCGTAACTGTTATGGGACATGTGGATCATGGAAAAACTTCAGTGCTTGATGTTTTAAGAAAGACAAATGTTGTTTCTGGAGAGTTTGGAGGTATAACCCAGCATGTTGGAGCATACCAGATTGAGCATAATTCAAATAAGATTACATTTATTGATACGCCTGGACACGCTGCGTTCACGGAAATGAGAGCGAGAGGATCAAAGCTTACTGATATAGTTGTTCTAGTAGTTGCAGCTGATGACGGAGTTAAACCACAAACAATTGAATCAATAAAACACGCAAGGGCAGCAAAAGTTCCTATTGTTGTAGCTATTAATAAATGTGATTTACCTGAGGCAGATCCTCAAAAAATTAAAAATCAATTACTTGAGCATGAGCTTATTGCAGAAGAGTTATCAGGTGACACTCTAATGGTTGAAATATCTACAAAAACAAAACAAAATTTATCTAAATTAGTTGAGTCAATTTCTCTTCAATCAGAATTGTTAGACCTAAAAGCAGACTACGATGCTAGAGCTAACGCAGTTGTTTTAGAGTCAAAAGTAGATATTGGCAGAGGACCAATTGCAAATATAATCGTAACAAACGGTACACTCAAAAAAGGAGATTATTTTGTAAGTGGATTAAAGTGGGGAAAAGTTAGGGCAATTATTAACGATTTAGGTCAGAGTATCCAACAAGCATATCCTGCATCTCCAGTTGAGGTCTTAGGTATAAATGGAGCATCGAAGTCAGGAGATGATTTTTTGGTTTTGGAAAATGAAAAAGAGGCAAAATCTTTGTGTGAAGCAAGAATACAGGAGTCGAAGATTGGCTTAAATCCTATAACATTTGCTACACAAGAGTCCGCATTTAATGATAAAAAATCAGAGGAGTTTAATATTATTATAAAATCAGATGTGCATGGTTCCTCAGAGGCGATCATTAGCGCGGTTATGCAGATCAAGCATGATGAGATAAAGCCAAAAATAATTTTATCTGATATTGGAATGATTACCGAGACAGATGTAAGCTTAGCAAAAGCATCCAATGCAATATTAATAGCTTTCAACGTAAAACCAACTAAAGAGGCTAAAAAACTAGCAGAGCAGGAAAAAATTTCTATATCATCATATAATATAATTTACGAAGTATTAGATTTTGTTAAAAATAAAATGTCGGGCTTGTTGTCGCCAGACATAGAAGAGCAAATCATAGGTTCTGCTGAGATACTTGAAATATTTAAAGTATCTAAAGTTGGAAAAGTAGCAGGTTCAAAAGTCATAGATGGTGAAATTTTAAATGATGCAAATGCTAGGGTAATCAGAGATGGTTCTATTATATACAACGGTAAGATAAACACAATTTTTAGAGAAAAAAATCAGGCAAAACAAGTATCAGCAGGTCTTGAATGTGGAATAACTTTGAAAGATTTTAATGATTTTCAAAAAAACGATATAATTGAGGCATATAACTCTAAAATAACTGAAAGAAGAATATGAGATCAAAAAAAAATAGTAGAACTCTATCTCAAAGACAATTAAGAGTAGGAGAAATGATAAAACAGGCTTTGGGCAATATATTTATGAGAGGAGAAGCAAAATTACCTAATTTAGAAACAAGCAATATCACAGTAACTGAAGTAAGAATGAGTCCAGATCTGAAAACAGCCAAAGCTTTTGTATTACCTTTAGGGGGTAAAAATGCAAATGAGGTAATTGAAGTACTAAAAGAATTTTCATATGTAGTGAGAAAAGTTCTCTCAAAAAGAATTACTACGAAATTTCTCCCAAAATTATTATTTGTTAAGGACGAATCATTTGATTATGCAGAAAAAATAGAAAATTTAATTAAAAATACAAACAGACAGGAAAAATATGAGTAAAAAGATTAAAGAGGTTGCTATTCATGACAAAGATACTGGTTCTTCAGAGGTGCAGATAGCTTTATTAACAGAAAAAATTGAAAATTTGTCTAAACACATGAACATGTTCAAAAAAGATAAACATTCTTCAGTTGGTTTGTTGAGAGCGGTAAATAAAAGAAAAAAACTATTAGATTATTTAAAAAGAAATAAGTTGGAAGCTTATAAAAATGTAATTACGAAATTAAATTTAAGAAAGTAGAAAATGTTTAAAGAATATAAAAAAGAAATAGAACTAAATGGAAAAATAATCAAGTTGGAGACAGGAAAAATTGCTCGTCAAGCAGATGGTGCGGTGATTGCTACATGTGGTGAAACCGTAGTTTTAGCAACAGTGGTCGGAGCAAAAAAAGTAAATCCAGAAGTTGATTATTTCCCACTATCTGTGAATTATCAGGAAAAATATTATGCTGCGGGAAAAATTCCAGGAGGATATTTTAAGAGAGAGGCTAGGCCAACAGAAAGTGAGACTTTAATCTCAAGATTAATTGATAGACCTATAAGACCATTATTTCCTGATGAATTTAAAAACGAAGTTCAGTTACTTCCAACGGTAATTTCATATGATAAAGAAAATGAAGCAGATATTTTATCAATTATCGCATCATCCGCAGCTTTAGCAATATCTGGAATGCCGTTTCTTGGACCTGTTGGGGCTTCAAGAGTTGGTTTTATTGATGGAAAATATGTTTTAAATCCGTCAAAAATAGAATTAGAGAAATCCAAATTAGACCTTGTTGTTGCAGGGACTAAAGACGCAGTACTAATGGTTGAGTCTGAAGCAAATGGATTAACAGAAGAAGAGATGTTGAGTGCTGTTAAATTTGGTCATGAAAATTTTGTTCCAGTTATTAAAATGATAGAGGAACTCGCTAAAGAATGTAGAAAACCAGATTGGGTTGTTGAAAAAAAAGATTTATCTGAGGTTAAGAAAAAATTAGAAAAGGAGTTTACTGAAGATTTGAAAAAAGCTTTTTCTACAAGAGACAAGCAAGATAGGTCAAATCAAATATCTGAAATTACTGAAAAAGCAAAAAAACTTTTCGAAGAGGATGAAAAATATACTGAGCTAGATGTAAACTATGAGCTAAAAAATTTAGAAAAAAGAATTGTA
>MDTD01188660.1_pt1 | contig 10217 bp, 9 predicted proteins | sample 811221 | NCBI WGS metagenome assembly MDTD01 (sample SAMN05326646, study PRJNA326480) | marine metagenome | isolation source: seawater | place: Pacific Ocean: South West | collected 2011
TGGTAAAAAGATCTTTGACAAACTCGTTGAAGCAATGCAACCTGCATTTGCAGACGAGACACCATTAGATCCTTTCAATTTCTGGAAGGGTGCTGACTTTAAGTTGAAGATTCGTAAGGTTGATGGGTATTGGAACTACGACAAGTCTGAATTCGCTGCACCTAAAGTGCTAGGTAACTTCGATGATGAAAAACTAGAGTCTATCTGGAAAGAGGGTTACTCTCTTGCAGAGTTTGAAGCAGAGAAGAACTTCAAATCATATGAAGATCTACAGAAACGCCTTAATCTAGTTCTTGGTAAGGGTGCTGCACCTGTACGTCCTGACCTTGGTGTTGATAGTGAGGAGTATGAACCACAACCTTCTGGTGGTTTCAATGATGATGATGTCAGTGGTCTGAAGAACGCAGTTGCTTCGTCTCCTGTTGAAGATTCAGAGGATACTCTATCATACTTTGCAAAACTAGCAGGTGAAGATTAAATGATGTTTTCAGTACTGAATGTAGTAGAAGCATGGAATGAAATCTCATGGGCAGATGCAGTTCCATTTACATTAGTTCTTATTGGTCTGTACTGGGTCAAAGTTAAAATTGATTCTAGAGCAGGTCTTGGTAAGAAAAAATTAAGACAGTTGAAGACGGTGATTAAAGAAGCAATTCTAGAGACCAAATAAAGAACTGTCACAAAGGGGGTGTAAACCCCCTTTTTTTATGCTATAATATACATATTAAAAAGGATTAAGATGAAAGTACTACCCTTGCTGCTACTACCATTTCTAACTGCTCCTGTTAGTGCAGAAAGTATTGGTGATCGTAGTAACCGTCAAGCATATGAAGATGCTCCTTCTAGAAATTGGTTTGATAAACTTGTTACACCAGCATCAAGTTCTATTCCACATGAGTACAGAAACAAAAGAAGGGAACCAAGACCTTGGTGGACAGTAAAGAACAGTTATCAACCAGGATATTCTGCATCTAGCACATGTACAAGGCAAGAGTATAGAGAAGAGTATATTCCTGGTACAGCAAGGAGTCCTGGTTATATCAATTCATGGTATGATACTGTTGAGGTGCCATGTAATTATCAAAGACCAAGACCTATCCTAAAAAGAGAACCATCACCTGATGGTAATGAGTGTAGTGAAGGTGCAATCCTTGGTGGAATACTAGGTGGGGGAGCTGCAGCAGCAATGTCTCAAGGAGATGGTCGTTGGTGGGCAATCCCTCTTGGTATTGTTAGTGGTAGTGTGATAGGTTGTGATATTGATGGAGGGTAAAACCAAAATCGACTTTTAAATACAAAAAACCCCGAAAAAAAATTCGGGGTATTTTTTTGTCTGTAGGGTTTTTTAGTATCCTCCGCCGTATCCTCCTCCATATCCACCGCCTGATGGAGGACTACTTGGAGGTGACATTGGTGGAGAACTCGGTGGACTACTTGGTGGACTACTTGGTGGACTGGATGGTGGACTACTTGGTGGACTGGATGGTGGACTGTATGATGGACTACTGCTAGGACTGCTTGTATTTTGTTCTGATGCCTGAGTTCCTCCCATAGGAGTTGTAGAGGTGGTTGTTGAACTAACTCCAGCAGTTAGTTGTAAAGTATTTAAATCTGCTACATTTCCAGGTCCATCGTCAAATGTAATTTCACCAGATCCGCTTACTGCAGAACGAACTGCACTAGCAAAACTCACGGATCCTGCGTTATTTAAGAATCTAGAAGCAAGATTCAATTCTGTTTTCTTATTATTTGCTTCATCAAGTTCTACATGAGGTTCATATGCAACTAAGTCTTCAAACTCTTCAATCATGATATCTAACATATGACCAACTGGAAGTAAAATTTGTCTTTTTACTTCATTTTTAAAATATTCATGTTCATAGTTAGTCACTTGATATATTGATTCTTCTGCAGTTTTTACATCACCATTTGGTAGTACGGTTCTCCAATCTGAAGTTACCTCAACACCTTCTTTAATAACTGGTGTACCATCATCAAGTATAATTTCATTAGTTTCCCAATGATGAATATTATCTCTTTTTTCGGAACCATAAACTTCGTCTACATAATCCTCTAACTGGTCAGAACTTTTTGGCCATTCTTCATATACGTCAGTAATATCATTAATTAAAAGGATTGCCCAATCTAACTTGGGATCATCAAAAAACTTAGATGCCAAGGAATCGGGAGTTTCACCATTTTCAATTGAATATGTCTCAAAAAGAGTTGTGTATTCATCTAAATCAGGTCTTGCCCTAATTTTTCTAAAAATATTTTTAACTAGTCGGTATTTAAATGCCTCATCATCTCTGACACCCTCACCAACAAATACATTAGGAAAGTAAGAAAAATATCCTGCCATTTTAAAAACCCTCGTCTATTTGAGATTGAGTTACAAGTTGAGTTTCTGTAAATCTACAATTCACTGTAACTGCAGGAACTTGTAACGGTGCATTATCTGTTACACCCAGTGTTTCTCTGCCTCTTGAAGTTTTGATAGCATTATACTGACCGTCTGGAGTATAATTCACATCAATTCCACTACATACAGATGTATGAATTTTATAATGAAGATCCTTACTTACAGTCAAACTGTCTGATCTAGGATCCAAACGAATAAATTTAATATCAAATTTGTCTGGAATCTCGAAGAAACGAGCAGCTCCTCCTCTTCCTAAAAGGTCATCAATTACCCCAGCTCCCTCTGATCGGTTTCCCCCAATTGAGACATTAGTTGACGATCCATATTTCGGTAAAGCACCTTTTTTTAGGTATTTAATAATTTTATTAATTTCTCTAGATTCTCTATCATTACGAGCAAAAAACTTAAATGAGAATATGTGGTTTCTAAACTGCATATTACTGTACAATTGCTCAGTGTAGGGGTTGAAAACCTTTCCTCTAGATAATGCCAGTATATCATTTGCACTAGCATTACCTGCTAGTCCTAAAAACTGTGCAGCACCAGTAGTAATATCTGCTAAGGTACCAGTTATGAGTTCTGGTATTGCATTATCAGCAGCATCCGATAGTGCTTTAGCAGCTTTATCAAAACTATCAGCACCTATATTCTGAGCCATTGCCATTCCAGCAACTCCTACATCAATTTGACGATATGTTGGTTGATATTGAGTTGAGAGGTTCTGAGGCATTGCGATATATACCCGATCAGGATTGAGATTCATCGCAACTTTATTATTAGGAATATTCAACCCATAGTAAGCACTACTGTTTTTATCATCATATTGTATTCTCTTTCTTTGAAACATTACATAGTCAACTTCCTTTGTAGGATTATCTACATCAGTGTTTCCAGAAACGGGTGGACTTAAGGGATAGCGAAATATCGTCAATTTTCTACCTAAATACTACGTGACCTGTATGTATTTATGAGATATCAAGGTAAGTATCGTGTTTCTAATCCTAGGAAATACAAAGGTGACGCACGAAATGTTGTATATCGCTCCTCATGGGAGTATAAATTTATGCAATGGTGCGATTCTAATCCTTCTGTAGAAGAATGGGCTAGTGAAGAGATTATTATACCTTATATTTCACCTGTTGATGGTAAACGACATCGATATTTTCCAGATTTTTACGTTAAAGTAGGAAAAAGAAAGTATCTTGCGGAAGTTAAACCATTTTATCAGACGAAAGAACCAAAAACTCAAAAACGAAACACTAAGAAATATATAAGTGAAGTTGTGACTTATGCTGTAAATCAAGCAAAGTTTAAAGCAGCGAATGAGTTTTGTAAAGATCATGGTTGGGAATTCATGGTAGTCACAGAAAAGGAACTTAAAATCTAATAGAAACAACTATGTTAGGGTTTGGTATTCAAAAAGGAAATCCTCAAGGAGCAAGATACCCCTCATTTCAGGAGTTTTTGTCTAGAACTAAAGGCAAAGACAATGCTCCTAGTTATACTAACTTATTTTCGGTAAGATTTGTATCACCGAGGATGCTGCAATCAGGACCAATCTTTGGTGCCTTTAGATCTCTTGTGAATACAGGACCAATACAACAAAACCCACCAGCAAATTCATTTGATGTTAATCAAAGTAATAATGATTTGAGTATGTTACTTGATTACTATGCTGATAGCGTAAATCTTCCAAGTAAACAGGTTACTACTTCACAAACTCCTTATGTTGGATCACCGTTTAAGTATGCAACAAATACAGCATACAGTCAGATCAGTATAAACTTTAGAATGCCACGTTCTCAATATTCAAGAAATTACTTTGAGAGATGGACAACTATGATGGCAAGCGATAGTGAGCAATATACAAGATATTATGAGGATTATGTCTGTCCTAAAATGATGATCTACAAGTGGGAAAGAGGTGGTGGAGGTTTAGCAGTCACTAATCCTGATTTGATTCGTTCTATAAGAGAAAACGGGGCAGCAGATATGTTGTTGGCAAGAAAGTATCAATTAACTGCTGCATGGGAACTTCAAAATTTATATCCATATAATATTGGTTCGGTGCAGTTAAATAACTCTCAAGCTCAGACAATGACTTTGAGTATTGGTTTTTATTATGAGAGATATCGTTTCTATACTGCTGATCAGTTTGATGCTAATACTACTAATTTTCTTACTGTTAATGCTACTTCAGATGATGTTACTGATGGTTCAAGTTCTCGTAACACATCATTTTTGGGAAGTCTACTCTCTTCACTTGCGGGTGGTGTGTTTACCTAAACCTTTCTGGTATCGCCTAAATAAATGTACTGATGTGAATATCTATGGCATTACCTAAGATTAGTGTACCTAAGTACAAATTGAAACTACCCTCAGATGGTAGAACTGTGAACTTTAGACCATTTCTTGTAAAGGAGGAAAAAATCCTTCTCTTAGCTACTGAGAGTGGTGAACAATCTACTATTGTTTCAGCAATCAAAGATATTATCAAAGATTGCACAGACATAACCGATGTAGAAAAACTCGCTACTTTTGATATTGAATTCGTTTTCTTACAGATTCGTACAAAATCTGTTGGTGAAAGTGTAGATGTCAATATCGTTTGTCCTGATGATAATGAAACTAATGTAACAGTTTCTATTCCTTTAGACGAAATTAAAGTCAAGAAGACTAGAGGTCACAAAAAAGATCTTAAAATTTCTGAGGAAGTTGCTATTACAATGGGATACCCCACTATTGAAACATTCGTTGCTATGAATTTTAGTGATGAGGGTGCTCAGGTTGATCAAGTTTTTGATATGGCAGCTAGTTGTGTAGAATCAATTAGTGATGCTAATCAAGTTTATGATTGTTCTAGTGTTCCTAAAAAAGAACTAATAGAATTTTTTGATCAATTGAATAGTAAGCAATTTATGATGATACAGGACTTTTTTGAAAAAATGCCTAAATTAACTCATACTGTTAAGGTTACTAACCCTAATACTGGAGTTGAAAGTGATGTTGTATTGGAGGGTTTAGCGAGTTTTTTCGAATAGCTCTTCTTCACACCAATCTACAGACTTATTATGAAGGTAATTTTGCCATGATGCATCATCATAAATGGGATATCGCTCATATTGATAATTTGATGCCATGGGAAAAGGAGATTTATGTGAATATGTTAGTAAATTTCCTCAAAGAGGAGCAACGTAGAATGAAGGAGCAACAAGCAGCTGGTGGCTAAATTACAAACCTATAAATTTGTCAATCCTGGAGTTTCAAATGTGAAATCTCCAATAGCTGCTGCTGCAAGAAAACAAACACTAGCGTTGAATAGACTAGGGAGTACAATATCTGGAATAGGAAGTGTTGTTAGTGATATAGAGAAAATTTCAATTGCTCAAATTAAAAATGAAAAATTAAGAGAAAGAGCAGAACGTCGCAAAGAGAGAAGAGAGGCAGATGAAGCGGCAGAAGAGGCAATAGAAAACAAAAAGGCAACGAGAAAAACAAAACCCAAAATATCCAAAACATCATTAAAAATTGTCAAAGGTAGTCTAAGTTGGATAGAGAAATTCTTAGCACCAATTGGAAAATTTTTTGGATATCTGGCTAAGATTGCTATTTCAACAGGTGTACTTGATTGGGTTTCAAATCCAGACAATATTAATAAGTTAACAGAGTTTTTAGAGAAGACACACTTTGTTTTTAAAAAACTATTTGGTTGGGCAGCAGGATTCACTAACAATATTCTAGACGGATTTTCTGCTCTAACAGATCCTAATAGTACCTTTATACAAAGGTTAGGTGGTGTTGGTAAAATGATGACAGGTATCATTGGGTTGAAATACCTGATGAATCCTTTTAGTCTCATAACGGATATTTTAGGATTAATCGATTTACTTACTGGTTATGATCCGTTAAAGTCTAAGAAACTTAAAGGTAAGCAGACAAATAAACCAACTAAAAAGAACCCATCTGGTGCTAATCCAGATGTAGACGGACCTAGGGGTAGACCTAGAGTAAAAACTGTTACTGATCGGTTTGGTAACGCAGCAGGAAAACAATATAGGAAGATTCTTGCAGAATATGGTGATGATGCTGCTAGAGCATACTTGAACGCATTGGAGTTGAATGGTGGAAACCCCACAAAAGCACTTCAAAGTTGGAAGAGACTTAAATTAAAGAAGGTAGAGTATAAACCAACAAGAATACAGAAAGTTGGGGATTTCTTTGGAGGTCTCTTTGATAAAGGTGTAAAATCTTTAACAAAAGGTTTACCTTCTTGGGCGAAAAAACAATACAGTAATTTAGATTCTTTCAGACAGAAACAATGGCAAAAAATTGTTTCAATAGGTGAGGGAATTAAAAATACTGGTATAACATGGGCAAGTAAAGCAAAAAATAAATTTAACAGAGGAATAGAAGGTCTTAAATCTGGCACTCGAAAGTTGTTTACTGATAGAGTATTAACTCCTCTCAGACCAATTATTGAACCTATAGGTAGGCAAGCTAGTAAGATTGGTTCATCAATGATTAATCAGTTGATGAAAATTCCTGGTATGGATAAGGCAGTAGAAGTTCTTAATAAGAAAGGAATTTCTAGTTTTAACGCTATTGCATCAGCAGGTAAAAAACTAGGAGCGAGGGCATCAGCAATTCTTCCTGTTGTTGGTGGTCTTGTAAACCTTGCCTTTGCTTACCAACGTTTTTCAGCTGGTGATTCTATTGGTGGATTGATTGAGGGTACTGCTGGTATTTTAGATATACTTGGTCTTTTTACTGGTGGTGGTACTAGTGCTTTGTCTATGCTTATGGACGGATATATGTTCGTTCGTGATTTTGTTCCTCAGTTGCAACAAAATGAGGAAAGAATAATTGATGCTGTAGGTGCAAGAGGATTGAAAGATGGTATTGATCGAATACTATCTAAGTTGCCTGGTATTGGTCAACTTGTTAGCACACTCGTAGGTGGTGGAACCGACGAAGAGAAAACGAAGGTTAAGACAGTAAAAACAGAATCAATAAAAAGTGATTTAACAAGTATGACTGTTGATGGGGGTACTGAGAAAAATCAATGGTGGGACTTTCTTGACGTATTTCCAAACAAAAGTAAACCTAAAGATAAACCTAAAGATGAGCAAACAGAGGGAACTAAGAAAAATCAATGGTGGGACTTTCTTGACATATTTCCAAACAAAGGTGAACCTAAATCAGAGGAAAAGAAAAAGAAAAATTTCTGGTCTGGTCTTTTCTCTAAGGGAGAACCTAAAAAGTCAGAACCTGAAAAGAAGAAGAAAAAGGGTTTATTTGGATTAGGATTTTTAGGTCTTGAAGATGGCGGTAAATTACCTGAGTTCTTCATTGGTGGTTTATTTAAAGGTATTGGTAAAGCAGTTAGTGGTGTAGTTAAAGGTGTAGGTAAAGTAGTTGGTGGTGTTGTTAATACTGTTGGTAAGATAGCAAGCAATCCTATAGTGGGTACTGCATTATCATTCATTCCTGGTATGCAAATACCAATGGCAGTGATTAATGCTGGTACTGCTTTATCACAAGGTAATGTTATGGGTGCTCTTTCTGCTGGATTAGGTGGATTGGGTGCCTTTGCTAATATCAATACCGTTAATGCTATTAGTCAACCTCAATGGTTGCAAAATCTAAGATTTAGTGGTTTTGGTCAGGGTGTTGCAAATATGTACCACAGTGGTCTCAATGCATTTAATAATTTGAGTGCTGGATTTAATAATTTTATGAATTCCAAAGTAGGTAGTATAGCATCTGATGTCCTAAGTGGTAATTACTTGGGTGCTTTAAACACTCTTAATCCTAAGATTGGAGGCATTGCTCAGAATATTATGAGTGGTAATTATGGAGGTGCTCTAAGTGCTTTCAACCCCGAACTTGGTGCAGCAGTTAGTAAGGGAATAGCATTGGTAGACTCATTTAGGCAAGATCCTATGGGTTTACTTGCTGGTGTTGCAGAAGCAAATGGTATGGGTGGAATTCTTAAAGCAGTTACTGGTTTGTTTGGCGGTGGTGATAAGGTCACTGCTGTAACGCAAATAGCAGCAGAAATGGGTGTCGATCCTAAACTTTTGGGTGTAGTAGATTCCGTAAATAAGAGAGCAATGAGAGAGGGAGGTATTTCTGCTGAATTTGCTATAGAACAAGCTATGGAGTTTATTCCTATTCCCATTATTATTGAGAAGATCGTTCCAATACCTCAGGCAGTAGGGATAAATATTGGTGGTGGTAACCAAATAGTAATAACTGCACCTAATTCGTTGCTTGACAGAATGAGATAATGGCGACTATAAAAAAGAGTTCTAAAATTAATTTCTATAAGTTCGTGAAGGTAAAGGAACCTCTACGGTCAAAAAGTCTTCGTGGTGAGATGCCAGAGGTTGCAAAAACTTTGAATAATAATACTCTTGCTATCAATAATCTTGGTGCAACTGTAAACTCTATTGGAAAAATTACACAAAGTTTTAAGAGTATTCAACTTAAAAGATTAAAAATTGCAGAGTCGCAAATAAAAAATTTTGAAGCAGATTTTACAAAAACAAAAAAGAAAAAACCTTTTGCTGGATTTAGTCCTGCTGCCTTAGTAAAAAAACGTAGTTGGTTAGAAGGTCTGTTCAAGTTGTTGAGTGGACTGATTAAAGCAGCAATTGTTATACCTGCTCTAAAATGGTTATCTGATCCTAAAAATAGAGAGAAAGTATCCAATATAATCGAAGCCCTTAGTAAATTGGCAACGTTCATCTTTAAAGTTGCATCTTTTGGGGTTGTCAATACCATAGAAGGGCTGTATGATCTGATGTCAGATACATCTACTCCTTGGGAAAGAATAGGAGGACTTGTAAAAGGATTAACTGGACTCGGAACTTTATTATTAGGTCTTCGTTGGTTGAGTAATCCAACTCGTATTATTACAGATTTTGGTAACGTGTTAATTTTTCTACGTAACAACCTAATTAGAGGTAGGAGAGGACTCCTAGGTAGAGCTGGAGCACTTGGATTACTAGCAGGTGCTGCTTATGGAGGATATAAACTTTATGAAAACTTAAAGGAAGATGGATCGGGTGGAAAACCAGATCCAAATGATAAAGGTTCTGAAGTAGTATCTAAAGACATATCCTTTGGTGATAGAGGAAACGCATCGTTTGACACCTCAGGTAAATTCCAAGGCAGCATGAATCTAGGTGATAATGTCACTATCAACCTCGGTGGTGATGCTAATTTAGATGAAAAATCTAGTAATTTCCTTAGTGGCATACTCAACCTATTCAAATCTACTGGCGGTCTTGTACCCGCACCCGCATTCGCACAAGGAGGATGGATTAGTGGACCACAATCAGGATACCCCGTATCATTGGATGGAGGGAGATCCACTTCGTTCATCGGACATGGAACTGAGTACGTTGCTAGAAAGAGCGATGGGGGAGCTTTCATCGTTCCTTTTGATACTCCTGGAACAAAAACACAACCAAACTTAACAGAGAAAAGATTAGGTGAAGCTAAAAGTCTAGGATTTGAAATGCCTGGTTTTATGCAAGGAGGAACTTTACCAAAAGGTCTACTTCTTTCACAAAAAGCCGCATTTGATCATGTATATAATCTAGCAAAAATGGCAGGAGGAGCAAAATTCCCTGAGATTGTTGCTGCTCAGGCAATGCATGAAACAGGATTTTTAAATCCTAACATAATGAGTGTTTATAATGCCACAAACAGAACTAATGCTTTTGGTCAAACTGGCGACAGGGGATTTGGTACTATTCCTAGAAAAGGTTTTGTAGATGGTTGGACA
>MDTD01078102.1_pt1 | contig 10216 bp, 14 predicted proteins | sample 811221 | NCBI WGS metagenome assembly MDTD01 (sample SAMN05326646, study PRJNA326480) | marine metagenome | isolation source: seawater | place: Pacific Ocean: South West | collected 2011
TATACATCGATAGGCTCCCTAGAGTCATCAAATTTTGTAACTTCATTAGACCATCTCCCTTGTCTTACTATATATTGTGGCATTTATATCTCCTAAAATATAAATATAGCAAAATAATGAGTAATAATCAAGTTATAAATGAATTTTCATCTAAGTAATTATATAAATAATTAGCAAACCAGACTTGAGCTTCTTCATCGTAATGTGAGCCAAAACCGCTAGCTATGCTATGTTCTGAGATCTTTTGGTCATTCTCTCGAAGTAACACTGTGAAGCATTTATTAACATCTTGTAAAAAAGGAAAATTCTTTTTAAAAATTAATCCAAGATATCCTTTTAGTTCGGGGTGAGTAAAATCAAGTGGGCTATGAGCTGCGTTCCAAAATAGGTATTTGATTTTATACATAGTTAAAAAATTCTGTAATAACATAATATGATGTAAATAATCCATTTGACGCTTTACTTTTTCCCCACAAACAACCCAAGATTTATAATAAGTATAAAACCTATGAGAGAAGGAGTTTTTGTATGCTTCATCATTTCCTACTACTAAAGGTAACCAGTTATTGTCATAAAACAAAGCCCCTTCTTTAATAGTGTGCTTTTCGGGCATATACAACTCGTCACGAAACATACCAGGCCACAGCACTATGAATAAATGATTATCTAGTTTGTTTTTTTGTTGAAAATTATCTATAACATATCGTATTGTAGTTCTGACTATTCTATGAGCAGATGCTCCCGAATCTGCTAAATTATCATGCTTACAACCAATTAAATCAGCTAGATATTTGGGCCAAGCTTTTTCATAACAAGCTCTCTCTGTTGGGTATGTCATCTCTGCACCACAAGTATGTGAGCAACCGTTAGTAACTAATATCATTATATTTCCTATATTGAGGAAAAACAGAAAAGAAATCAGTGTTTCTATATTTATCTAGCATTTTATTATACGTAATCATCTCCTTTAATGGAGGTAAATCTTTTGAAATATAGTCGTCAAAAACTTTTAAAAGATTAGGGTAACCTTTATAAATGTTATATAATTTTTCTTTATCTTCAGGTAATAATCTTTGAGGGTTTAAAAATTCAGGTAAGAAACAGGGAGCATAAATCACTTTTTTATCAAACTTTTTACTTAGTTTTTCAATGTAAGGAAGCGACCATACACTATAAATATTAACAACACAATTAATTCTATGAATATATTTTAATGCTCTCATAAAGTTAGTTAAAAAGATTTTCATATTAAACCCAGTTCTAGAGTACTCAACTGCATCACCCCACCCATCGCAACTAGCCTCTAAGGCAATTTTCTTAAATTTACTCCACAGAGGGAATAGATCTTTATTTCTATAAGAAAGTTTAGATAAGTTGGTTGAATAAGCTATAGTAACACCTTGAGAAACGTTGTGATCAATTAAATACATTAAAAACTTGTAATTAGCATCTGTAATTAAGGGTTCACCACCTGATATGTTAATAAACTTAAGATTCATTTTTCTAATAGCTTTTACAATGAAAGGTAATAATCTTGGATCGTAGTCAAACACATCTTTTTGTGTAGAGTGACCTTCTCCAAAGAAATTGTGTTTTCTATTTTCAACTTCCCAAGATGATGAAAATCTAGGATTACACATTCTACATTTGAAATTACACACGTTATTCAATCTAATGTGAATTTGTCGTATACCCTTTTGATTTTCACTAATTCTATGAGTTTTGAGCTTTACATCTTCTGCCTTCCAGCAGTATTCACACTCAACAGGTTTTTGATTTTGGGTCAACTCTTGCCTTAATTTTTGCAAGGGCGTGCCAGAAAAATAGTTTTTGATACCATTACCCATAAAAAACCTATTTGATGGCATAACACAACATGGAGTAATGTTTCCATTATCCTCTATGTGTAATTCATTAAAAGGTCTTGAACAAAAGTTTTCAGACAATTTATCTCCAATTTACAGCACTTTTACCTTTAAGTGCAGAAATTTCTTTATCATATAGTATTTTATACTTTTTTTGGTCGGGAAGGAAGGGGTTTAAAAATTTATTTCTTAGTCTACGATAAAAGTTTTTAAAGGTAATACCGTGTGGTTTGCACCTAAAATTGTTTATCTTATACGAATAATATTGTAAAGCATGAGCAATTTCGTGTAAAACAACCAACTGTAGTTTTTGATATTTAAAATTAGAATAAATACCTCCAATCTCTTTATCAGAGTCAAAAGATTTATATTCATATACTCGATATATCTCAATTAAATCGTCATCATCAAAAGGACTTTCTGGAACCATATGATACATAGCAATACTAATACCAGGTCCAGAAGAATAATATCCGCCACGAGATGCTCTTCTACGAGGACTCCAATCTAAGATAATTTGTGCTAATTTAAAATTTTTGTATATTTCAGTTTGAATATATTGCTCGACCTCTTTTATAAAGTCTTGAGTCCATTTGTTGGTACTTACTTGATCTATAAGTTTTGTCATCTTCTTTTACCTGTTGCTGAATCAGATGCCTCATTTTTTGATAACACAACTAAATTACCTTTATTATATGCTTGTCCAATAGTTATTCCACTACCAGAGTAAGCTGATTGTTTACGAACAAACCCATTACCTACTACGTCAGAAGTAGGATACTTACGTTCTACTTTGTAGATAGGTGCTTTAATGTGTTGTTTAGATTTATTTTTAAGTTGATCTGGGTGGACACCACGAGAACGTAGCCATCTGTCGTGATTTTCTTCAAGTATTTTTTTAGTTGGTTTATATTTTCGCATATTATCTCCTAATTTTGTTTATAATAACAAATATTTAAGATTTATGCAAATTAAGATTGAACAACTGGTGACCAAAAAGTTGTTCTTCCGTCAGATAGTTTAATTTTTTCTACTGGATTACCGAATATATCTTCTTTTTGATTATATACCATAACGTGACCCCCTCTTGCTTCTTTTATTTCCTTTGGACTTGAAGCAAATCGAGTATACTGTCCTTGATTATTGTATAAATCTGAATAACTTCTAATTGTCGCACCCCCGCTATCGTAAGCATTATGTAAAACTCTACATACTGACAGATACAACTGCTCTAAGTCATGAGTACTCAAACTTTCCATAATTCGAAACGGAGATATTTTTGATAAAAACAATGATTCAGATTTATAAATATTACCAACACCTGATATCTGACTCTGCTCCATAAGCCACTTTACAACTTGCCACTTTGGTTTCTTTTCTGCAATTTTACAGAAAGTATCAAAAGTACATGGATTATTTAGCATATCAGGGCCAATAGAATTAAGCTTTTTTTGATGCTCTTTTTCATTGAAAACAAACTTTACTGTACCGAAGTTACGTTGATCATTGTAATAAATTGAAGAATCATCATCAAAATAAAAAGCTATACGAGTATGCTTAGAAGGCTTCATCTTAAAGTTACCTGTCATACCAAGAGTAGTATACATCCAACAAATAGGTAGTAAGTCTCCAAATTCCCAATAAATGAACTTACCTTTGTTTGAAACACCTCTTACAGGGAGATGTTGTTCTTCAAGAGCAATATAAAAATCTCCAAAACCAATAGGTAATTTTTTAGTGTACCTACCAGAGACAAAATTAATATTTACAAGTTGTTTACCTTGAACTGCCTTATTAACTTGTCTAGCAGTACGAGTACACTCTGGGCCCTCAGGCATTAAATTTACTCCATGTTTTGTGCAAAGCATAAAACCACACAGAATTAATAGCAGGTTCGACAACAGCAACAGCTCCCGCTTCCCATATACTAGCTCCAGTCATGATGCTTACTACTGTCATAGCTATAATGATATGACCTATAAAAAATATAATAGCTAAAGCTAAACTAGAGGTTCCAGCTAACTTTTTTAAAGTATTATACATTCCATTAGCTAACTCTGTCATTTTTCTTTCTCCTACTAAATATATCATTCATATTGCGTGGTGGGCCCCACACATCAAGAGCATTAACTCTAATATACGGTTTATTAGTTTCTTTTTTATTTGGATTTTCAATTGTAAGCATGACCTTTTTACCACGACGCCAAGCCTTAACTTGATTATTAAGTTGGCTCATAGTATCATTATACTCTAATCTTTTAGCTTTGAGAATAGACTTTGTTGTATTTGGTCTTTCGCCTTTTGATGTGTAATTATTTTTTGAACTTCTTTTACCTTTTGCCATAAACTTCTCCTTAATATATAAATATATAGTATATTAAAATTAAGGAGTTAGCAACTTAAAGGGTTATTTGTGAAGTAGAAATAGAGGAATTTTGTCTCATTTCTAAGAAGGTAGAAACAAAATCCTGGGGTTCAAATATATTTGAACATTTGGGACACTCTATTAAATCTAGTGGCTCAACCTTGCCGTTTTTAAACCATACCTCATCAGCATTATTACATACTGGACAGTTACTTCTTGCTCTGTAAACTTGCATAGAAACTTTCGCTAATAATTTTTTTATGATATGCACTAATATCGTGGTCTCTTAGACCATCAAAAGGTTGTTTATTCCACCAAGCGGCTCTGCGTCCTCTTATTCCATCCTTAAATCGTTGCCACCAACTCATGTTCCTAATCTTACCATAATGATTAATATAAATTAAATTACCGTGATGACGATAAAAAATCAACGCTAATGGAATTTTTGTGACAATATCATTATTATTTACAAAACGATAATGAATTATTCCGTCATTGTTCATTTCTTTTACAAAATCTTTATTACCAACTCTAGGTGAACCAAAAGTATAAAGATATTTAGAGTCTGTACGACTTGCAAAGATTGTAGCTAATGCTGCACCTAATGAATGTCCTGTACATATCATTTTTAAACCAGAAGTATTTAATCTACTTATCTGGTCTATTATCTTATCATATACTTTATCAAGTGCTTGTGCAAAACCAAAATGAACTAAACCTTTCTCACGGGCAGGTTTTCTCCAGACCTTAACATCTGCCAAAAGATCTGTTACTTGTGTAGGTTCTGTCCCTCTAAAACAAACAATTAACTCTTTGTCCGTTTTAACCATCATAGCTTGAGTGCCTTCGTTATCAAACCAATACCAGTCTTTTAATCCCATTTTAAGTAAAATTCTGTTAATTCTATCATAATCACAATAAACTATTTTAGATAAAAGAGCCATTCGCACAGCAGTTTTAATCATGTGAACTCCGTTCATTAATATAATTTTCAATCTTTTTATGTATTTGAAAATCCCATTTAGATTTCATTAAATGATTATAATTATAATCTAAAATTTCTTGAGTTTCATCATATATTTTCTTGCAATCAGATATTGGTAGAGAAACTAGATTGTGTAATAATTTAACTATAGATGCTACACGATTTTTTGTATTAAGTTGTTCATCATAAGACTCATCAAATATATGTGAAAATGTTTTGAAACCCACACTACGTAAGTATGATAATGTATGAGCATTACCAAATACAACAAATATATTTTTAGCAAGAATCGCTTTAAGTAATTTTTCGCTAATAAACATAGCATTATTAGTAAAAGGCCAACTTTCGTTAACTAACTCAAAAAACACTTTACTACTCATTAAAGAATGAAAACTATGATTTCCTACACCTACTGCATCTTTATTAGTAAACTCATCATCTAATAAATGTTTTTTATACCCAAAGGTCATGTAGTCTGATTTATTTCCAATTTCATTTTGTATAAACCAAGCATCTTCAAGGAGTAATCTATCATCAGATATATTAAAAGGGTGTTCTTTGATTCTTTTGTGTGAGATAATTCCATAATTAAATAAATTTTCTTTATGTAGTAAATAGTTTAAAAAACGTCTGGGTAAACTATCTTTACGAGATAAACTTAAAAAATGCTTTTGAATATTTTTGTGAGAGTAAACAGTCATTTTACTACCCAATCCCTTTTTCCTATGAGTTACTACGTCTAAAAAGAACCTATTAAAAAAGATATGTTTAAAATGATAATTAAACAGCTTGTCTGAGGGATATGTGTCATAGCCAACTGTCATATGTCGTTTAAATAACGAATCTTGTGTAGCAGTTAACAATATTAATTGTTTTAGTGACACTCCGTTATCTTTGAATAATTGAAATACTTGTTGAAAAGAAGGGCAATCGGTGTGTAAAAGTAAGTTTACATGAGGATCTGCACTCAAATCTAAAACAAAAAATCCACCTGAAGTCAAACTCTCTACAACTTCTGAGACATTAAATTGTTCTGATAGCTTTTTCTCTTGTCCTTCATGCCACCAGAATATTTTTTTAATAAAACAATATGTACTTAAATGAAGTTTTAGAGGGTTTCGTGGTGGAATAGTATTATTAAAAGTTACGCTGTACATTTTTTAGCGCTTTCTCTAATGATTTAATTACATATTCATCATGTATTTTATCAAAACGATTGTGTAAATGATCTGCATTTATTTTTGCATTATCAAATACTTTACGTAAGGGGTATGTAAAAAAATTATTAGCTATATTTAAAACTTTAGATAACCTGGTATGATAATTTGGTTCATTATCATAACTATCATCAGGTCCAAAGTCGGTGAATCCGTAAAAAGTTTTAAGACAGGATAAAGTTTTATAATCTCCTAATAAAAGCAGAGGGGTCTCAGAGGCAACACACTTATTAAATTTTTCAGTTAAAAATATGTGATAATCAGTTGCAGAAGTTTCACAAACTATTTCAAAACTAGAATATAATTGTTTTTCATCAATTTGTTGTGCTAAAGATTGAAGCTTAACGATATCTAAATCTAATGATAAACTAGCGATTTCATGTTTTGATATGTTTTCAAAAAAACTTACATAGCCTTTATTTAACAAGTCTGAGTGAATTTTTAAACTATCAAAATATTGTTGTCTATGCAAATGAGGCTTTCGGTTAAATGACACAAAAAAATCTTCATATTTAACTTTGTTTTTTATTTCTTGTGGTCTAAAACGAAGCCAACCAAAAAATGGTATTGTCGGACAAGGCATTTTATAAATCACGGGCCCTACGTAAATTACCTTATTATGATTTATCTTCAGCCACTCATATTTTTCTTCAAAATAGTAAGGTGGGTCTGCTACGTCAATAGCAAAAATAATAGAATCATTATGTGTATTGATATTATCATATTGATTAAACCAAGTTAAATCAATAAATTTAGCGTTATAAGGAATGTAATTACTAATAAAGTTGACTACCTTTTGAGTAATCAACTTCATTTCGCAATCATTGATGACGTTCGTGGTAAAGTTTTGATTTATATTTCTACTGCCGTCATTTTGTAAGACGCAGTGCTTAAATTACTTTTTATAGCTAAAAAACCAGTATTTGCAGAAGCCATATCATTAAGCTGCATCATTATATTAGGTGCTATGTTTGCATCAAACCTAGCTTGTACTTGAAAATCTTTATTATCCCAATCAGCACTCGCGAAAGACACAGTGGTTATATCAGAATAATCTGTTTCAGGTTTTTTTTGAACAAAAGCTGTAGCTCCTACCCAAGAATTGGTGGAATGATACTCCATGACGGAGAGAACTGCAAAACTTGCATTTGAAAAAACGTTAGACATTTATACTCCATTCTAAATAAGAAGAACCCCAAGTGAGGTATTTTTCTATTAAATCTATATCATCTTGACTATTAATTATAATATCTTCTTGAGCAAAATGCAACTGACAATTATTGGATAATGCTGTTTCATAAATTTTTTGTCTGTCCACCTTATCATTAGGTAAACAGTAAATGCTTAACATAACAACATTTTGAACAGTGCCTAAAAGATACTGTAAATTAGGTTGATGGTCTAAATATTCGTTTTCTTGATGATAGTCATTTATAGTAATATCATGCTTTTTTAAATATTTATCCATAAAACTTCTCTGAAGAATCATCGGTAAGTGTTTAGAGTACTGAGAATTCCAACCAACATAAGATACAAATGATTGTGTATTATCAATTTTACCTTTTGTTCTATCTAATTTCCAATCATATGGAACTCTAAAGTACTGTCCAGGATATTTACGACCATAGTTTTCTCCCTTAATCATTATTCTTAAATCCATGCTGACACGAGTTACACCAGTGTCATTATTAACGTTACCATGGATTAACTCTTGATTAAATAACCAAGACTGACCAGGTTTTAATTTAATGTGATGTGACCTCTCTTCACAATAGTCATTTAAAAGTCTTTGAGACCATTTTTCTTTTATACTTCGTTTTGTAATATCAACACTCTCGTCGTACTCAAGCATATGCATTGAGTTATTTCCCCAACATTTGGTGAAAGGTGTCCAAATTGTGCGCAATCCAGTGCCATTACCAACAAATATACCTTGGTGATAATTTAAAATTCTACCTGCTTTTACTTGATCTGGTATGACTACACGCAAAGTCCCAAAACGTTGTATTAAAAACTCCTTACCATCGACTAAAGGTTTGATGTTTTCACTTAAAAAGTCATCTAACATTTCCATAAATTCAGGAGTTTCACAGCCATCAGAAACATATCTCTGTAACGATCCCAGTTCTCTGACAGGAACATGAAGATGTATAGTTTCAAGTGATTCAACGTCAGGATATTTATTCCAAATCCTATTCAAAGCCCACTTTGGAAAATTGTATTTTTCTAAATCATAATTTAGAACATCATTGTTAAAGTTTTTAATCATAGTGCTTATCCATATGTGATTGAATGTTTTGAGACAAATTAAAATCCCAAGTATTGCTTAAAAAGTGATTGTAGTTATGTTCTACAATATCATTTAGCGGTTCTAGTTTTTTGTGTAAAGAATCTACATCTAATGAACAGAGTTTTTTAATCTCATCAAAAATCATTAAAAATCGTTTATAAAATATTTGTTCTTTATCATAGCTCTCATCTATAATATCAGAAAATGTTTTAAATCCCAAACTTTTTAACCAATCAAGTGAATATGGGTTTCCAGATATCAAAAAAACATTTTTTGAAAGAATTGCTTTAAATGTTTTCTCTGTAAGACATAACTTATTATGTGAAACACAAGTTTCTGAGACTATCTCGAAACAAGACTTAGAGCTATAAAATCTATGCAGGTCATATGAGTGAGTAGCTGCAGCTTTGTTACTTGGGTCATCTAAAGTTTGCTTTAAGAAACCGTACTTTAAGAAAGACTTAAAATCAAATTCTTTAATAGATTTAAAAAAAGATTTTACTAATAAAAACTTGTGCTTATTTGAAAGTGTATCTCTTTCTATAATTCTATTATGTGATATAAAATTATCAGTAATCGAATGAATATGAAAAAAAGTATTCATTAACATTCTAGGCACAGTGTCTCTATATGACATAAACAAAAAATGTTTAGATGGGTAAGAGTCAAGTTTCACCTGACAATTAAAATCCTGATAACACATTTTAGTGTATTGAAATAAATTATTATAATGAATATGTTTATATGGTCTTATAGTCTTATCAGGCTCGACATGATTGGTATAATTATCACCCGCACGATCAAAGTATAAATTATCTGGAGAGGGAGATAAGACAATTAACCTATACCACGGTATTTTATATCTCTTAAAAAATTTAAAAACTGTATTTTTATAAAAATTATCAACTTGTTTAATATGCACTGGGTCTTGTGATAAATCAAGGATAAGATATGCCTTATTAGAAATCATATCAACAACGAATTTTTTGTACAAATTTAGAGTTTTTAACCGCTTAAAAAAATCGTCTTCACAAGAATCGCTCCACCAGTAAGTGATATTTGAAAAATCTAAATCATAAAAACGAAAGACAGAGTGTCTATAAGGTAACTCATCTATTATGACTGGTTTTGCCATAACTTTATCGTTTTATCGATACCTTCATCAAGTTCAACTTTAGGCGACCAATTGAAAAACTTTGTGGCTTTATCGTTTTTAGAAGATAAGTAATAAATCTCACCAGGTCTATGAGGTCTAGTATCCCAGTTTATTGTGCCAGTCCAGTTTAACTTTTTAGCTATCTTATCAGCTAAATCTCTTATCCTAATAGGATTATTTGGACCACAGCAGAATACTTTTCCCTCTGCTGCTTTTTCATAGTTATTAATCATTAACTCATAGAAATCTAATAAATCTTCAATAAATATAAAATTTCTATAAGGTTTAGCGTAACCAAGGTTTATATTGTCTGACTTAAGCATTTGTGAAATTATTGA
>MDTD01103081.1_pt1 | contig 10216 bp, 9 predicted proteins | sample 811221 | NCBI WGS metagenome assembly MDTD01 (sample SAMN05326646, study PRJNA326480) | marine metagenome | isolation source: seawater | place: Pacific Ocean: South West | collected 2011
ACACTTTGGTATTATTGATAACGAATACGTCTCCCTCACCAAAATATCCTAAAATGTCTTTAAAAGTTTTGTGCTCGATGGTTTGTCTCTTTCTATCAAGCACCATTAGTTTTGCTTCATCACGATCTTCTTGTGGATGATTAGCAATGAGTTCTGCAGGCAGGTTGAATTTAAATTGGGATAATTTCATACAATAATATCTAGTCTTTTAATTGGGCCGCGAAAGTAATCAATTTTTCGGGGATAGGCAAAGTTCAAGAGCGCTAAAATAATAAATCACAGTGCGTTTGTCAAGGTGGGATTTTTTATTTCAAATCTTCCAGATGCTGCTTGAATTCTTCAATTTCCAAAGCATCGGTTAATTTAAATTCACCAATTCGGGTGCGTTTAAGCTCACTTAAATAAGCACCACTTTCAAGGGCCAGACCAAAATCGCGAGCAATGGATCTTATGTAAGTGCCTTTACTACAAACGATTCTGAAATGTACCTCAGGCATTTCGATCTTTGTGATCTCAAATTCAGCAATGTTAATAAGCTTAGGTTTGATCACGACTTCTTCGTTGTCGCGAGCATATCTATAGGCTCTTTTGCCATCAATTCTTATGGCAGAAAAGATGGGTGGAACTTGATCTTGATCACCTAAAAAACTTTTTGCTGTGCTAAATATTTGCTCTTCAGTGATGTGTTCTATTGGAAAAGTTTGGTCAACTTCTTTCTCAAGATCAAAGCATGGGGTGGTAGCACCTAGGTAGAATTTGCCAGTATATTCCTTTTCATGAGCTTGAAATTCTTCGATCCTTTTGGTAAATTTTCCAGTACAAATAATTAGTAATCCTGTGGCAAGTGGATCAAGAGTTCCTGCATGTCCAACTTTTATTTTCTTAACATCCAGAAAATGACGAATTGTATAGCGGATCTTATTAACTACCTGAAAAGAAGACCAAGTATAAGGTTTGTTGATGAGTAAAATCTCACCTTCTTTAAAACTGTATTCAGATTTATATTTCGGCAATTTGCTCATTTATAAAAATAGAATGGCTACCAATCCAACAATAAAACAATATACAGAGAAGTAAATGAGCTTCCCTTTTTTCACAATATTGATCATCCACTTACAAGCTAATGCACCTGAAATAAATGCTGCAACAAAACCAATTAAGAGAACAAGCGGACTAATATTACTATCCTGAGAGAGATTACCATCCATTAGATCTTTAACATTTGCACCTATGATAGGGATCAATACCATCAGGAACGAAAACTTAGCAATGGTTTCCTTCTTGTTTCCTAATAGGATACCACCGGCAATAGTTGAACCAGATCTTGAGATACCCGGTAAAACAGCTAAAGCCTGCATAGTACCTATGATCAATGAATCCAGGAAGCCAACAGGCCTTTTGTTTGATTTTGAGAAATATGTAAAAGCTAATAGAAGGGATGTTACTATTAGCATTGAACCTACAAAGTCCATATTTCCAGTGAAAAAACCCTGAATTTCTTCAGCATAAAAAAGTCCGAGAATCACTACCGGGATCATTGAAATGATGATCTTGGCAGCATATTGGGTTTCTTCGTTCCATTTGAATTGAAAAATTCCTTTTATTAAAGCCCAGATGTCTTTATAAAATATAACGATGGTGCTCAAAACGGTTGCGCCATGGACAACTACCGTAAAGATCAAACTACGTTCTGCATCCACACCAAGTAAAACTTTACCAAGTTCAAGATGCCCACTACTACTTACGGGTAAAAATTCAGTCAATCCCTGAACAATGCCAAGGATTAAAGCTTCCAGCCAATTCATTATATAAAAAGATTAGGTTTTTACTTCGTTTTTCGCATAATCGCGAAGATCTCAATAACATATCCGGCAATAATTAAAATAGGAGCCAGGGTCATACGTCTGAAACTGAATATCTTATCACTAAAAACATTTGGGTCATCTGATCCACCACCGATCATAAGAATAAATCCTAAAGCAATTACAACCAATCCGATGATAAGTAATCGATAGTTTTGCTTTGAGAATGCAAAAGTTACCTCTGATTCGTTTTTCCCGCTTTTAGTTGGAGTTGTTTTTTTTGACATCATTTTAGCTTTTAGGCTTCAAAAATAATAGGTTTTTCAATGCATAATCCTTTTTTAAGAATTATTAATAATACAGATCATCGGTTTTCATGCGTAAGAACTTTCTAACTGCAAAGAAAGTTGAAATACTGGAGATAATTATTCCACAGAAGATCACCATAGCAAATAAGCTAGCGAAGATCTCAAAATCCTGAATTTCGATCAATTCCGGTAATTCTTGCTGTGCATAATAAATAATAGCGCATAGGAAAATGATCGCAACAAATGCACTATACAATCCTTGAACAATTCCTTTCACAACGAAGGGGCGTCGAATGAAACCTTGAGTAGCTCCAACCAATCGCATACTTCGGATGATAAATCGTTTGGCATAAACAGAAAGTCGGATCGTATTATTAATAAGAGCAATTGAGATGAACAATAAAACGCCACTGAAACCAAGCAAAATTAAACTGATCTTTCGCAAGTTCTTATTGATAGCATGAACGAGTGATCGTTGATAGAACACCTCTTTCACGCTTTTATTAGCTAGTAATTCCTCCTCAATGGCAGAGATTTGCTCGATGGTTGTATAATCAGCATTTAATCTCAGATCTATTGATGGTGGAAGTGGATTATATCCAAGGAAATCTATAAATGATTCACCAAGCTCATCCTGCAATTCTGATGCTGCTCTTTCAGGTGTGATATACTCAGTTGATTTTATGTAATTCGTAGCATCCAGCGTCTTCTGAAGTTGAATAATGTCGGCTTCTCTAACATCTTCCTTGATCATGATCCTGATCCCAATATTTTCCTTCACATGATCTGAAAGTTTTTTAGCATGGAAGATCACCAGACCTAAAACACCCAACATAAATAGCACAAGTGTAGTACTAACGAAGGTTGTAAAGTAAGATGAGCGTAATCTACGACGTGTATATTTTTCCTGATTTTTTGCCATGGGTTTTTGCTTAATGCTAAGTTAGTCATTTTGGTTTTAATATATGGAAAGTGACTTTATTTTATTTGTTTGCAGGTGTGCAAGTGTGCAGGTTTGCAAGTTGTTATTTAGATGGTTAAACCTGTGAACATGCAAACGTGCAAACATGGAAACTTTTTTTTAACTTCGCAAGCTGAAAATTTATCACATATAGATTTGAATACTAAATAATTAAAACAGGATGGAATACAACTTTTTGGAGATAGAAAATAAGTGGCAGAAGTATTGGAGTGAGAACAAAACTTTTAAGGCTGAAATAGATACGACCAGACCAAAATATTATGTGCTGGATATGTTCCCATATCCTTCGGGAGCCGGACTACATGTTGGTCACCCATTAGGTTATATTGCATCTGATATTTATGCACGATTTAAACGTCAGCAAGGTTTTAACGTTCTGCACCCAATGGGTTATGATGCTTATGGTTTACCTGCTGAGCAATATGCCATCCAAACCGGAACGCATCCTGAAGTAACTACAAATAAAAACATTGCCAGATATCGTGAGCAGCTGGATAAGATCGGTTTCTCATTCGACTGGGACCGCGAAGTAAGAACATGTGATCCTAAATATTATAAATGGACTCAATGGACATTCATTAAGCTATTCAATTCCTGGTATAATAAGGATGCTGATAAAGCTGAACCAGTTGAATCGTTGATCGAAATATTCAAATCCAAAGGCAATGAAGTAAATGCTTCAAATGATCCGATCGATGCTTTTACAGCTGAAGAATGGAATAGTTGGGATGAAAAGAAGCAACAAGAGACATTAATGAATTATCGTCTTGCATACCTTTCAGATACAATGGTAAACTGGTGCCCAGAGTTAGGAACTGTTTTAGCTAATGATGAGGTAAAAGACGGACTATCAGAGCGTGGTGGACATCCTGTTGAGCGCAAACTGATGAAGCAATGGTCTTTAAGAATTACTGCTTATTCACAGCGTTTATTAGATGGATTGAATACTATTGATTGGTCTGATTCATTAAAAGAAGTTCAAAGAAACTGGATCGGTAGATCTGAAGGTGCAACTTGCTATTTCGATATTAAAGGATTTGAAGATAAATTGGAGATCTTCACAACACGTCCTGATACAATGTTCGGTGCAACTTATATGGTTTTAGCACCAGAGCATGAAGTGATTGAAAAGATCACAACGGCTGAGCAAAAAGCTAAAGTTGAAGAATATGTAGCTTGGGCGAAGAATCGTTCCGAAAGAGAACGTCAGTCTGAAGTAAAAAATATTACAGGAGTTTTCACTGGAGCTTATGGTATCAACCCATTGAACGGTGAAGAGATTCCTATCTGGATCGCTGATTATGTATTGGCAGGATATGGTTCAGGTGCGATCATGGCAGTTCCAGCTCATGATAGTAGAGACTATGCATTCGCCAAGCATTTTGAATTACCAATAATTCAGGTAGTAACTGGTGGTGATATTTCTGAAGAGTCTTATGATGCCAAAGAAGGTAAGATGATGAATTCTGGTTTCATCAACGGTATGGAAGTTAAAGAGGCGATCTTAGCAACGATAAAGAAAATAGAAGAAATGGATCGCGGATTTGGTACCATCAATTATCGTTTACGCGATGCGATCTTCAGTCGCCAAAGATATTGGGGTGAGCCATTCCCAATTTATTATAAAGATGGAATTCCATACGCTTTATCAGAAGACAAACTTCCTTTAGAGTTACCAGAAGTTGATAAATACTTGCCTACAGAAACAGGAGAACCACCATTGGCAAGAGCTGAAAATTGGGTAACTGAAGAGGGCTATCCACTTGAAACGAATACGATGCCTGGATTTGCTGGTTCAAGTGCATATTATTTAAGATATATGGATCCTCACAATGAGAATGAGTATTTCTCGAAAGAGGCCAATGAATATTGGAAAAGCGTAGACCTTTACATTGGAGGTGATGAGCATGCTGCTGGTCACTTGATGTATGCACGATTCTGGAATAAATTTTTATTCGATATGGGAATGGTACAACATGATGAACCATTCCAAAAATTGATCAATCAAGGTAAGATCCAAGGTCGTTCAAGCTTCGTATACAGAGTTACGGGTACAAATAAGTTCGTATCATTTGGCTTAAGAAAACAATATCAAACTTCTCGATTACATGTAGATATCGATATGGTTGATAATGATGTTTTAGATACAGAAGCTTTCAAAAACTGGCGTCCTGAATTTAAAGATGCAGAATTCGAATTGGAAGATGGCAAATACATCTGTGGTCATGAAGTGGAAAAGATGTCAAAATCTAAACACAATGTTCAGAATCCGGATGCCTTAATTGAAAAATATGGAGCGGATACCTTAAGATTATACGAGATGTTCTTAGGTCCTTTGGAGTATCATAAGCCTTGGGATACCAAAGGAATTGAAGGTGTTTTCAGATTCATCAAAAAATTATGGAGATTATATCATGATGCAAATAATGAATTTGCAGTAAGTGATGCTGAGCCTACAAAAGATGAATTAAAAGTGCTTCATAAAGCGATAAAGAAAGTAAAAGAAGATATTGAAAGATTCTCATTCAATACAGCTGTAAGTACATTTATGATCTGTGTAAATGAATTGTCTGATCTGAAATGTAACAAACGTGCAATTCTTTCTGAATTGACTGTATTAATTTCTGCTTATGCACCTCATATTGCTGAAGAATTATGGAGCCTATTAGGAAATGATGATGGTGTAACTTACCAGCAATTTCCTGAGTTCAAAGAAGAATACATTAAAGAGAATGCATTTGCTTATCCTGTATCGTTCAACGGCAAGATGAGATTCAAACTGGAGCTTCCTGTTGATATGCCAAAAGATGAGGTTGAAAAAGCTGTATTAGCAGCTGAGGATGCTCAAAAATGGTTAGAAGGAAAAACGCCAAAGAAAGTGATCGTTGTTCCTAAGAAAATTGTGAACGTAGTAATCTAAAAACTAAATAACAAGATAATAAGGGCGGCATCCAAAATGGATGCCGCCCTTTCTTTTAATTGGTTTGAACTTCGGTACTGCTTTTTTCATCTATCGATTTATACCAATTCACTCTTCTCGAGAAATACATCATTAAGGCGAGTATTATAAATAATCCAATACTTCCCATAAGTAGGGCATAGTCTTGCATTTGGAGTATCACAAATAAGTATATGTATAGTGTACTAAGTATCGCTGCAAAAAAGGCATTTACTTTAAATGATCTGAAAACTGATGAGGTGTATATGGTAATTAAGGATATAATTCCTGCACTGGCTAATAAATAAGCTTTGTTGAAACCTATTTGTTCCGATAGCGATAGTAAAAGGATATAGAATATAACAAGACCCGCGCTAACCAATAAATATTGTATGGGATGTATTCTTTTATTGTTAAGGATCTCAAAAAACAGAAAGCAGATGAAAGTCAGGAAAATGAACATTAATGCATATTTCGCAGATCGCATAGATTTCTGATAATGATCTATAGGTAATAAAAGCTCTACCCCAAATGTGGAGTTCTCTATTGTGTAAGTATCGCCGATCCAATTCTGAGGATAGTTTCGATTTAGATTCAAAACTTTCCAATATGCATTGAATCCATTTTCAGAATTATTTCTGTCTTCTGGTAAAAAGTTACCTTTAAAACTAGGGTTCTCCCATGGCGATTCCATATTGATATAGGTATTTTTACCGATAGGATAGAACTGTAAATCTTTACTACCTTTTAATATTAGATTTGTTTTAAAATTGATCTTCTTTTTGAACTTTTCTGTGTTTATTGGTGTATTGAATGCAACCCCTGTAGAAATAATATCTTTATTCTTTACCCCAGGTGTTACTCCATACTTTTTGCCATTTAGATCGATCTCAAGCTGATTTTGAATTCCCTTCATATCGGGTACACCAATAGTCATATAAGCTTCATTCCATTTGAAAGTATAGTTAGAGTAGTTTTCTGCCAGCTCATTCATGTTTGGGAAATTTCCGGATATATCCAGATTGGCTTCATAAACCACAACTTTATACATCCCACGATACCTGATCTCTGGGGTGATTTTCACTTCATAATTTAAGTCATCCGGTAAGATATGTAGCAGGTAATTATAGATACGTTCCTTTTCATCAATGAGCTTGATCTGTTGGACTGGAATAGTAAGGATAGGTCCTGCAACTTTCTGGCTCTTTCCCCATTTTTCCTGAATGTCCTGTAATGCCTCTTCTCTATAGACCTGGCGTTCTGTAATTAAGGATTTGATCATCCCGATAGGGATTAAAAGTAAAAGCACCAAAATGGTGACAACTACGATCTTAACACTGATCGATTGTGAGAAATTGTTTTTAATCTGATTTAATTTATTCATAGTGTTGTTTTTAAAAGAACTTTGAAATACAAAGTAAAAAGGTAAAAAAATTATTTATTGTTTATTAGATTTTCTAAAGCTTCCAGATGCTTCTTGAACATCTCTTTTCCGGTTTCTGTTGCGATATATGTTGTGTTTGGTTTTCGACCAATGAATTGCTTTTTCACTTTGATCATTTTATTTGCTTCCAATGATTTTAAGTGACTTGCTAAGTTTCCATCGGTAACCTCAAGTAGCTCTTTCAATGAGTTAAAATCCATCGACTCATTAACCATGAGTACCGACATGATCCCAAGTCGCACCCTGTTCTCAAAGGCTTTATTGATATTGGCTATAATGTTCTTCATCGCTCGTATTTATAATACATTAATGCCCCATAGATTATGTGCAATATACCAAATCCAATAACCCAGAAAAAGATTCCATAGTATAAAAAGATTCCTGCCAATAGTCCGATGATGATCTCACAGATTCCAAGATATCTGATCTCACTGAAAGTAAAGTTTGATGCATTCAATAAAGCTATTCCATAAAATATTAGAGTAGAAGATGCGACCAAATGAATATTGTGCTGTTGAATCAATATAAGTGTGAAGGCTCCTCCAGCCAGAAGAGGAATTGTAAAATTATAAAGAACCCGTTTTGTGGCCTTAGTCCAAAACTTGGTGTTGAGTCTTTTTGCTTTCCGTTTTGAGAAGTATAAGGCAAAAACGAAGGCAAAAACTAAAACCAATAAGGCATCAATTATGAGTAATTTGATAACTCTTGTACCTTCTTCAAGGCTGATAACATCAAAGTGTTCATTATAGATGATCCTCCCATTATCAAGAATCAGAAAATATGCAATCCCAGCTCCGATTATTGCAATAATTCCGGCAACCACACTTGACAAACCACTCAATGAAAGGAATCGGGTCGATCTTTCCATCAAATTTTTAATTTCCTTAAGATCCTGAACTTGTGAGTTTTGTGTTTCCATGATAAAGTACTTTGAAATACAAAGTTAAATAAACAATTAAATAATGCAAATATTTTTGCATTAAATTTCTGGATGTTCTCTCTTGGTTAGGTAATGAATGCCTTTAAAATCAATATATCCAAGCTTTTGAAAAACTTCTAAAGAAACACTATTGTAATCTTCGATCAGGCATGCAAAGATCCCGATGCCGATCGATCTTAAGTGTTTTTCGGCTCTATGAACTAGCATTTTGGCAAGTCCACGTTTTCTATATTCAGGAAGAACTGCGAGCCGGTTCAACCAGCCCTTTCTTCCATCATGGGTGATCAATATTGTTCCTACCAGTTTATCTTCATCTTTAGCTAGAAGAATATTCAAAATTCCTCTTTTGAGTTCTTTCTCTATTTCAAGCTTACTGTCTCGACCATTGAGCTTAATTGGCAATCCCGCTTTTAGCCATAGCTCAACAAGGGAACTGTAGTCAGAGATCTCGAATGAAGTGTATTTAATTTCTTTCATAATTCCTCCTAAATTATGAAATCTGGAAGGATCATTCGTCCATATTGATCATGAATTGCATAAGGAACTCAACGCATTTTATATAACTTCCTACAGCGATCCTTTCATTTGTTCCGTGATAGCCACTCATGTCTTCATCTGTTGTAAGAACAGGAACGAATCTATATATATCCTTAGCCATCGTATTATAATATTTTGAATCAGTAGTTCCGATCAATTGCCAGGGTGTTACAATAGCTTCTGGAAAGATCTGATGAATGCTTTTTTGTAGCTGATGAAAGCTTTCTGACTGGACACTGGCAACAGGTGAGGGTTCGTTTCCGCCTTCAATTCCCATGCTAAATGCTCTAACATCTATAGTTGAGTCCTTAATTGTATTTCTTACATGTGCCAAAACATCTTTTATACTATCTCCCGGTAATAATCTGAAGTTAACTGTTGCTTGTGAGATCTTTGGTAGTACATTTTCGGTTTCACTGCCACTCATTTTTGTTGCTGCGGTTGAGGTTCTGATCATTGCATTTGTAAATGGAGATTTACTGAATTGATTTTTGATCATCCCTTTAGTTAGCCATGAATTCGCGAAAAACAGCTTCATAGGTCCTTTCATTTCAGGTCCCAGGAAACGGATCATTTGTTCGGAAGCATCTTTGATATCTGCCGGCATAGGATTCTCCTCAAGCAAAGTGATGGCTTTACTTAATCGTCCTAAACTGGTATGTTTTGGAGGAGCTGAAGAATGTCCACCATCACTTTTTGCTGTTAGCTCTACACTTACGTAACCTTTTTCAGCTAATCCTACTAAAGCAGTTGGAGCTTCAACTCCGGGCATCATTCCCGATACAACAATTCCTCCTTCATCTAATACACACTCAGGTTTTATACCTCGTGATTTTAAAGTTTGTGCGATCAAGGATGCTCCATTCATTCCTCCAACTTCTTCATCATGACCAAAGGCAAAGTAAATCGTTCTGTTTGGAATAAATCCATTAGACATTAACTGCTCAGCAGCTTCCAGTATTCCAATAACCCCAACTTTATCATCCAGTGTACCTCTTCCCCAAATATATCCTTCTCTAATCTGGCCTTCAAAAGGTGGATATTTCCACTTTTGTTCAGTTCCTTCCTCAATACCTACTACATCAAAATGCGACATTAATACAATTGGATCTAATGATTCACTTTGGCCTCTCCATGTGAAAAGCAAGCTATACCTACCAATCCTTTCAAGTTCTAAATGACTATAAACCTTTGGGAAGATTGTTTCCATATAGTCCAGCAAGCCACTAAAAGCTGTATCATTAAACTTAGTTGTATCGGGATAA
>MDTD01175890.1_pt1 | contig 10216 bp, 10 predicted proteins | sample 811221 | NCBI WGS metagenome assembly MDTD01 (sample SAMN05326646, study PRJNA326480) | marine metagenome | isolation source: seawater | place: Pacific Ocean: South West | collected 2011
ATGGTTCTCGCAGATCAATTTTCGCAGACCGAAAAATTTCCTCCAGTTGGCATGAATCCCGCAAGGTATTGTCATCATTTAACACTTTTCTGAAAGAAATATTTCTGGATCCCGGAATATGACCGCAACGCAGTCCAACTCGTGGCTCAGGTTTTTTGCCATTGAATCTGCCATCACTCCGAGCATCAATGATCTCACAGTTTTATTCTCGCACCGATACAAATACCTTGTCAAAATCTGCGATTAAATGATTCTGCAGGTATGGTTGGCCGACAAAGGGCTCTTCGGGCTCAGCCCGGTCGGTTATGGGACGACCCTCATCAATCCATTTGGGAAGGCCTCCATCAAGAACCGCCACTTTATCATGCCCCATTAACTTGAAGAGCCACCAAACTCGAGGTGAGGAAAATAGCCCCATACCATCATAAACGATCAACTGATGATCTTTGCGAATGCCAGAGGTGTTTAGTGCTGACGAAAACTGGTCTTCTGGAGGCGCCATATGCGGAAGGTCAGACTGTTTGTCACAGATCTCTTCGTTGTCAAAAAACCACGCTCCCGGAATTTGCTTTAAACGGTGCTCGGCAACAGGATCCCGTTTCATGGTCGCCATGCACCAAGACGTATCTATCACTTTGATCAGTTGGTCATTTATGCGCTCATGGAGCCAACCAGCAGACACAATAACCTTCGGATCTTCAACCATCGTCTTAGGCACTTTTATCCGGCCCAACCAATCGATCAACTATGTAACGTAAAACTGACGATGACTTTTGTAGATGCGAGTAATCTCCAGTCATTCACTCCGAATCACTCTGAGCTTGCTTGAGTAACTGATCGGTCTGCTCCTCACTAAGGCCAAATTCGATTCTCATCTTCTCAAGCAACCTCTGTTCATCCTCATCTATAACTCCATCCTCCAATGCCTGCCTAACCTGATCTTCAAAGATTATTTTCTTTCGAGCCACTTGGTTGGAAAACGCGCTGGCAACTATACCGGTTAGCATTGCAACAATACTTACACCGAGAAAAGCTGTGAAAATTGAGATCACCTTTCCAATTGATGTCACCGGCGAAACATCACCGTAACCAACCGTAGTCAGCGTGATTAATGACCAGTACATAGCATTTGGTATGGATGAAAAATTCTCCGGCTGATGCTCGTTCTCGGCATAGTACATCACTGAAGAAGTCAGAATAAGTGCGAGCAGTAGAAGATATGACGCAGCGAAAAATGACCGGCGCTCCTGATAGACTGCACTAAATAGGTCCTCCAAAGCAGACGAATAGTGCGACAACTTAAAAACTCGAAGTAAGCGAAGCACTCGCAGGACCCTGAGATCCAGCCCAGGGAACAATACCTGAAGGTAGAAAGGCAAAATAGCCACGATGTCAACGATGCCATGGAAACTAAGCACATAACTCATTCGACCTTTTGAGCCAATGTTATCTGTCAGATGCTTATATGCACCGGCTGCCCAGATCCTGAGCGCATACTCAAAAGAGAAGAGAATAACGCTGATTAATTCAAATAAGGCAAACTGTGCGGCATATCTCGCGTTTATGCTGGAGACCGACTCTAGCACCACGGCTACGATATTTAAAAACACTAAAACCAAGATAAAGAGATCGCAGAGTTTACTTACCCAGTCGTCGGCTTCTCCTTTTTCCAATATCTCAAGCGTGCGAACTTGCACTGTTTTATAGTCACTCATGTCACGTTCCCTTTAAGCCATCCGAGACGACTAAATGAATCGTCTTCAAAACAACCATTCGATTTCGAGAGATTACTTAATCCGAACAATCCCTAACTTTTATTGACTTGCTAAGTGCCTCAAACTGCCCTAATAGCATCACAGCGATTTGAAATCCCCCACTAAACTAATTTATCTGACTACTTTGATTATAGCCCAGCTGCACCTTTTTAAGCCAACCGAAATAACGAAGAGCCCAAGATCCTACCGAACGTTATGGCGGGAGTCACTAGCATCCCATTAACATAGCTCTTGCCAGAAGTAGCTCCAGCTCCAATAACCTCACCCAGAGCAAATAAGTTGGGAATGGGCTGCCCAGCGGAGTCTACCACCTCTAATCGGGCATTAACCGCCAAACCTGCAAATGAGACTAACGTCCATCCCTGCATTTGAATAGCATAGAAAGGGGGCTTCTGAATGACCGCTGGCCGGAATTTCCGACCAAAAGGATCCTCAGATTTTGAAGATACTTTAGCATTGTATATCTCGACGGTGCTCTTCAATTTGCGGGGGTTCAATCCTGCTCTCAATGCCAACGAGCTCAGTTCCATTGCCGAGCAGAACATGTCGTTTTTTTGTGCCTCTCTAATGATCCTGGCACTGTTCCAATCGGGAATCATCGGTGGCGAATTTTCGAGTATGTTCGAGTCAAATATCGCCCAATGCCTGTGGCCTTTTTGACGTAATATTTCTAATTCTAAATGGTGGACACTTGGATGATCCTCTTGCACAAAGCGCTCACCCTCAGAATTCACAAGCAACTCCCATGGCTTCCTTTTTTTTGCGTTTAAGGGCGCCCAAGCCTGCATAGGCGATGGATATCGGTTCCCCGACGCTATAAGACCCGGCAAGGCAGCATATTTTTCCCCGCCCCATAAATTTCCCCCGGCTGATAATCCCAGCAGTATCCCAGAACCCGTAGAGGCTGGATAAGCCGCTTGAGTATATAACGGCACACCGTGAAGTTCCTCGAACATGCGGGCATTTGCTGCGCAACCTCCTGATGCAAGAACCGTGTTAGCCGCGCGGAAGTCTTCCAACCTATTCGACGCATCCTTGACAACGACGCCATTGATCTTTCCAGATTTACTCTGGACAAGCTCCACCACTTCACTCTCGGTGATAACTGTAATTTTTCCTTTGCTTGCTAACGCTTGAAAAGTTGGGAGAAAGGCTTGCAGAATTGAGATCCCACTATTCACTCCCTGGAGGTATCTAGCAACCCTGAAGTGATCATGCCCAATTCCGGTAACAGGATGTCCTGGTAGAATCTCAAATCCATGATCCGCTAGCCAATTAATTGTGGCCCCAGCGTTGTCAACAGTTAATCGCGTTAGTGACTGATCCGATGTGTTCCGATTTATTCGCATGATGTCATCGTAATGCGCATCCGGCGAATCGACGATACCTGCTCTTTGTTGGAAAATGGTATTACTTCCCGCAATCTGCCCAGTGGACAGGAGCAGGGTACCACCAAGGTTCGATGTTTTTTCCACGACTAGCACATTTGCACCGCTGAGCGCCGCAAAAATTGCAGTCGGTATGCCAGCTGTTCCCCCGCCCACTATAATGACATCAAAAACTCGAGCCTGGCTCCCAGCGGCTCTTGTGGGGCTCATATTTAAACCTGCTGACAAACCGAAGCCAGCTCCCTTAAGCAAATCCCGTCTTGATATATTCACAACAAATCGTAGCTCACCTGACTTAATCCGTATTTCGAATCAAAGCTTAACATGCTTAACTAGGATATTTCTCCGATTTAAAGATACTAAATCAATAATGGCCCACTCATCGTCGGTAAAGAAATTTGTTTTGATAATCGCGATAAAAGGATAAATTATCATTTGAGTTATAAAATCAGTGAAAAGCTACTTTTTAAAACAATCTCTTGACAGGAAAGATTTGCCGGCAATTTTGGCCTCATGATGAAACCAAACATAAGGAAACTAAAAAGTGCTGATGAGAGAAATTGTGTGTTTCGGCGAGTTATTGATAGATTTTTTATCTACATCATGTTCCACGGACGGGCAACTACAAACAAATCAATTCACGCAGTTTCCTGGTGGTGCGCCAGCAAATGTAGCGGTCGCAGTTGCTAAATTAGGCGGCAAGGCCTCATTTTTGGGCCAAATAGGTAATGACCACTTTGGCCATTTCTTATTGGATGCACTTGAAACATATGGTGTCAATACACACATGACTTCAACCCATCCCTCAGCAAATACTGCTCTAGCCTTTATCTTCCTTGATGATAAAGGGGAGAGGCGTTTCAGTTTCAGAAGAGAAAGAACGGCCGATCTTCTAATGGAGAAGAGTCAAATCAGTGAACATTGGTTTTCGGAGCAACCTTTTCTTCATTTCTGCAGCAATACTTTGACAGAGCAAAAAATTGCCGATCTAACCGTCCACATACTCAAACTCGCAAACAAGAAAAAATCACTGATTAGCTTCGATGTAAATTTAAGGCATCAGCTATGGAAAAATGGTGATGTAGATATCGACTTGGTAAATAGTTTGGTCCATAAATCCCACCTAGTGAAGTGCTCAAGAGATGAACTCCTGTTTCTTGCGAGAAACGATGAAAATGCCTACCTTTCGCAATGCATGTCTGCTGGTGTGAAAGCCCTAATAATAACCGATGGACCAAAGGCCATTTCAATTCATTGTCACGATGGTACGGCTGTAATAAAACCGCCGGTTGTTAACGCCATTGACACAACGGGCGCAGGAGATGCGTTTATGGGCGCAATATTATTTTCTTTAAGTCAGAAATCAGACCCCATAAACCATTGCAAAAATCTACATAATTTGAGTTCGCTTGTCGACTTCGCGGCCAGATGCGGAGCTATCGCAGTAACCAGACGCGGAGCAATGCCCGCTTTCCCCGTGCAGCAGGATCTAGTCAACCGGTGAAGTCATTAATGCTGATTAGTTTCAGTGGTTTAGTTGGAAACAAAGGGGTCGCCCATAAAAGCAAAAGCGGCATGTCATTCTTTTGAGCTTTGAATCACAACATCAGCTGGCATATGTTTGAGGAATATCACTGCAGCCAAAGCAAATGTAAGCCCCTCTGCAACTGGCAGAGCTATAACAAAACGAAAATCATTCATCACGGCATACAACAGTATCAAAAATCCAGCAGGGAGAACCAGGCTCCTACTAACGGCAACCAGACCAGATTGAAACGGCCTATGGATGGCGGTCAAATAACCTGATATCAACATATTAAAACCTGCAAATATGAATAAAGGCCAAACATAAAAAACAAACTCGGTAGCAAGAAATACGGTTTTTTGATCTTCTGTACCATCTATAAATAGAAGGATTATTGATTCACTTGAGGACAAAAGAATTAAAATGGCCGCCATACTTAGCACGGAAATTGTGAGCACTGCCGTTTTCAAAAACTCATTAATCCTATTCGAGTTCTGCGCTCCAAAGTTTTGAGATACCATTACCTGAATAGTGTCTGAAATTCCCCAAAACACCATAAATCCAACCATCAAAGCATAATTTACGACGGTAATAGCAGCTACGCCCGACACTCCAGCCCGCTGGATTAGCATCCAGTTAAAAATAAACGTAATAATGCCCCCAGAAACTTCGTTTATAAATTCCGAAATACCGTTGTAAGCAGCCTGCAACACCTCAAACCAATTGTTCTGCCATAATTTAAATTGAAGGGTCCTATCTGATCGGAAAAAGTAGCTTAATAGTACTACCATAGAACACAATTCAGACAAACCGGTGGCCAAGGCCGCCCCCTTGAGCCCCCAACCATATTGGGCAATAAATAAGTAGTCCAAGAAAATATTTACCAGCGCTCCCAGTCCCAGTGAAAAGGCAGCAAGGCTGGGCATATCGTCTAAGCGAACAAAAAAGTATAGAACGATGGTAATGAATTGAGCAAAGAGAAAAGGTGTAACGATGCGATAATATTCACTCATGACTGGAAAAAGTTCTTCCCCAGCGCCAAGAAATGCGAATAGTTTTTTCTCGAAAATTAGCGCAGATCCAACTGCCAGTAATCCATAGAGCACCATGAAAGATAGAGTTTTGCTAAAGATTGAGGAGGCCGCTATGTTATCGTTTTCTCCCAGATACTTTCCTCCTCGCACCGAGCCTCCAACACCTACCATTATGGCAACACCAAAACTCAAAGCCATAATCGGGATAATCAAGTTAACGGCAGCTAGAGCAGTAACACCAACATAATTTCCAATAAAAACGCCATCTACTAGAGAAGCAGAGGTCATAGCTATCAAACCAGTCATCGAAGTCAATAGATATCTGAAAAATGTCGGTGCGACCGCTCCTTCCAGAGCTTGTCGTTGTTCGGTAATTTCTTTAGCCATTCATATTAAGTTTGATAGGTGCGCATAGTTATAGTTGAAACTTTTTACCAACGTATATGCGAAAAAGCGAGTTTTGATTTTTAACCTAAGAAGGATAGTCCATGCATTTTACACTAATTCACATCGTCTCAACTCGATAAAAGTTTATTGCATAATCCTTGCGAGAGCGATAGGCAACATGTCTATTTTTAAACGTATTGTGAATCTCTTGAGTGATAATTAGGAGCTTGCAAACACGGGCAGGATTTAAGAACACCCTGTAGCTAAAAGGTGATCAAGAAAGCATCTAAACTTTATTTGACTAAACAAGAAACATCTCTATGTGTGGAATGCCATCCTCATCATAAACATCCCCCACCTCCTGAAAATCAAAAGACCGATAGAAGGAGGCAAGAGGATTTTGAGCCGAGATTCGAATACCCAAGTCAGGGTATAAATCCTTGGATTTTTGAATCGCTTTGCCCACCAAGATCCTGCTGAACCCCGTCCCACGTGATTCTTGACGCAAAACAATCCTGCCCAGTGAAGGCTCGGGGTACTTTACTCCGGGTGGCACCAATCTGGCATAACCTTGGAGACTTTCTCCACAATAGGCCAACAGATGAATAGATACCTGATCGACATTGTCTGCATCTAGGTAGGGTGCCTGCTGTTCAACTATAAATACTTCCTGTCTTAGATTCATCGCATCATAAAGCTCCCGAGTGGTAAGCTCGGCAAACGTTTTCTCCATCCAATGGTATGAGTCAGGACTCATGAGTTCGGGCTTGCAAAGTGCAGGATTTCAATTTCTTACATCTCTAGTCGTTTAGCATGCTTAAACAGCATACTTTAATTCTAGCAGTATATGGTGCCGTCAAAAAATATTTGACTTACTCCACCAATAAAAACTCTATCATCTTTACAGTAACAATGTAGCGTTCCCCCTCGCGCTGACAGTTGACGGGCCGTCAACTCTGTTTTATTTGTCCGAGTCGTCCAATAAGGGGTTAGCATTGTATGCGCCGAACCAGTCACCGGATCCTCATTTACACCCATTTTCGGGAAAAAGCACCGTGACACAAAGTCAAAATCTTCCCCAGCAGCGGATATCACCACGCCGCGGCTATCAAAATTAGCTATCTGGGTAAATTTAGGCTGAATTCGCTCTATCTGGGACTGAGCCTCATAAATGACCAGGTAGTCATCTTTTCCCTTGAAAGCGCAAATTGGCCTCTCTCCGAGAGCCCGTTCGAAAGCCTCGTTTTTGTCAACACTTTCTAGCCGCCGATCTGCCGGAAAGTCTAAATAGATATGTCCTGCTTTTTGAAAAGCCTTTAAGAAACCGCTCTTCGACTGGAACGCGATATCATCTCCCGTTGACTCAGGGTAGTTTTCGAAAAGCACTCTCGCCGCGGCCAAAGTTGCATGCCCGCATAGTCTTACCTCAGCAACTGGCGTAAACCATCTGATATTGATTGGGCTTTGGTTTATATTTACAAAAGCTGTCTCAGAAAGGTTGTTTTCGGCGGCAATGGATTGCATCAGTTGTTGATCTATTTCTTGTTCTAGGATTACTACCGCGGCGGGGTTTCCAAAGAATAACTTGTCTGCGAATGCATCGACCTGAAACATTTTTAATTGCATGAAATAGTTCTCTTGTACTTACAATTAGTTTGTCTGTCTGATGATTTTTGATCTCGAAACCATAGAAACTGCTCAGAAACATGGGCTAAAAATAAAATCAAAAAGATGAACAACCCTATACGATTATTCATGATCAAATGCTCTTTGATAATAGCTTACGCAAAATTTTTTTAACTGCTCAGTCCAATTACCCCTCGAAAAATGCTGGTCATTCTTCTTTGAGCTAGATCGAGTTCTAATAACTTTATTCTTGACCAATGCCAATACTTTTGTCAAAGTTCTCAGGAGATGAGATCGAACATAGTCTTGTTCGTGATGCTCTGCAGAGCACTTTTCTCTTTATTTTAAGGAACCAAAATCTCTGACCGTAATAATTTCAAAGACAGAACTAGTGCCCCTTTATTTAACGGTTTGACGAAAAATTTCATTGGTCAGCAAAAACTTCCTCAAGGAAATCTGTCAACAATACCCAAGATCGTCTGTCTGCCTCTTTGGAATAAACGGCTCCAAAATCAGGACTGTCCGCCATGGGATTTGTAAATGCATGCATTGAAGTCCCATAAATATGAAGTTGCCAGTCCACATTTTTCTCAGTCATTTCTCTATAAAAAGACTCTAGTTGATCATCGCCGACCATCGGATCTTGCATTCCATGCATAGCCAAAACCTTAGCGGAGATAGGTTTGCTTGCTTCCTCGCCAGGACAATTTAAAAACCCATGAAAGCTGGCACTCCCTCTCAGATCAACGCCGGCTCTTGCAAGATCAAGCGCAACCAATCCACCAAAACAATATCCAATAATGGCGATTTTTGAGTGATCTACACCGGAAATTTCTTTCACGCGCTCGTATGCAGCTGAGACTCTTAAAGCTAACTCCTTCCGATCGTCTAATAAGGGTTGCATTCTAGAAGAATTTTCATCATTGCTTGATCCTATAAATCCATCTCCATACATGTCCAGAGCAAAGCCCAAGTAGCCCATCGATGCAAGCATCTCGGCCTTGTCATCAACAAATCGATCCCTGCCGGCCCAAGTATGGGCCACGATCACGGCGGGAAATTTTTTTTTCTCAGGGAGCGCTGCATATCCCAAATATGAAGCCTCACGAATGTGGTAATCTATAACTTGCGTTTTCATAAAGTTTACTTTGCTCCTGTTGCTTACATTTGATTCGATCAATTACAGTATTCATTTTCAAATTAATGCATGTCTTACTTTAGACGTATTGGCTCTATTCAGTTTTTCACAGATATAATCGCCAGCCGAAATTAACTTAGGTAAATTAACACCATGGTCAATGCCTAGGCCATTTAGCATATAGACAAGGTCCTCAGTCGCCAGGTTTCCAGAGGCTCCTTTTGCATAAGGACAGCCGCCTAAACCAGCCACCGCGCTATCAACGACCGTAATGCCTTTCTGCAAAGCAACCAAAACGTTAGCCAAAGCCTGTCCATAAGTATCGTGCATATGGACTGCTAGTTTAGTGGCGGGAATCTGACTCAATAAAACTGCCAATAGCCTCTCAATATCGGCTGGCGTGCCAACGCCAATGGTGTCCCCCAATGAGATCTCATAGCAACCCATTTTTAATAGGGCTTTAGCCGCATTTAAAACTTTCTGCGGATCGATGGGTCCTTCGTACGGGCAACCCATTACGCAGGAAACGTAGCCCCTGACAGATATACCTAAATCGAGACTCTTTTCCAAAACTGGTATAAACCTTTCTAAGCTTTCAGCGATAGAGCAGTTTATATTTCTCTGGCTAAACTCTTCAGAGGCCGCCGCGAAAACCGCTACTTCCTTTACTCCGCATTCGATTGCCCTGTCCAATCCTCGCATGTTTGGAGTGAGGGCGGCATAGGTATTATTGTCTCCCTTCGGCAGCCGAGTGAAGATCTCTTCACTACCTGCCATTTGAGGAACCCACTTGGGGCTAACAAAGCTGCCCACCTCTATATAACGGAGGCCGGAAGCAGTCAGGCGGTTCACGAGCTCGGTCTTGGTCTCGACTCCCAGGGAAATGCTTTCATTCTGCAGACCATCCCGAGGGCCAACTTCGACTATTCGGACTTGTCCGGGGTACTCCATATGCCCTCCTTGCTCCATCGTTCTAAGAAAAAACTAATCCTTGGCCCACAAAACGGTCTGGTAAAATACTTGCTCATTAAAGAGCTCTTTAACCCAAAATGCGCACAGGCGATTGCTACTGCTCATGCCAATTTGGCTTGCGCTTCTCTAAAAAAGCGCTCAGGCCCTCCTGACCCTGATCGCTTACTCTAATATCAGCAATAAGTTCGCAAGTTTTTTCAATCAAATCTTGATCAAGCGCTCTGGATGCAACAAGAGAAACCAATGCTTTTGCCTTAATTGTTGCAAGGGGGCTGTTAGCCAGCACTGAGGTAACGATGTTGTGTAGGCGAACATCTAACCCCTCTATGTCAAAAACCTCACTGACTAAACCAAGTTTCTGTGCTTTATGC